>FWWL01000605.1_pt1 | contig 96643 bp, 67 predicted proteins | sample 2228331 | NCBI WGS metagenome assembly FWWL01 (sample SAMEA103939775, study PRJEB20133) | metagenome | reverse complement strand
GACGGCCCCGGTCCCAGCGGACCCAGGCGAGCGGGTCGAAGCCGAGGACGTGGAGGGGATGGAGGAGATGGGGGAGCCGGAGGCTCAGACTTCCACGGAAGACGGGGGGCCGGGGTCTGCGGGAGCCCGCAACACCAAGACCTGATGTCCAGCGGGGAAGACCGACGGCCATGGCGCGCAAGGGAGGCATGCTCGCCCTCACGCTCGGGGCCGCCGTAGTGGCCTGCGAGGACACGCACGTCCTCTCCGGGTCGTATCGGTCCGATGCCTTCTGGGTCGCGGATGCCCCAACGCCGGACGCCGAGGACAACGATGCCACTGCCGAGGCGGGACTCTCGAACTCGCCCTCCTTAGCCCTGGCCTTTCAGGACCTCTCGCTCGAACTCGTGCTCGGCCATTTTGGCCCGGAAGTAGCCGGGCTCGCCAAGTTTCGCAAAATCCGGGGTCTGGGCACGTGCCCGTGTGCCGAGATCCGGGAGGGACGGTACGCGGGCCGCCGGTTCACCTTTTGGTTCGAGGCCGACTTTCTGCCCGAGTGTCTGGACCTCGGGCGGCTCGAGTTCCGGGCAGACTTCGCCCTCCGGGAAGACGGGGTCCTCGATGGTGGCGAGGCGGGGCGCCTGGACGTGACGGCGCCAGGGACCCCAAAGACCGCGCTGGTCCTGCACGTCCTCCTCGCCCGTGACCGGGAACACGAGGACCTGGGCACCCTGGATTGGTCGTGCGAGGGGTTCTCGCGCACGGAGTCGCAGTGACTCGGGCGATCGCCATCGCGGCCGTGTTGGGGCTTTTGTGGCCCCCCCGGGTGGATGCTCGTGAGCCGGACATCCGTTCCTTCCCGCGCCAACGCGTCCTGGTGATGCCGGCTCGGGACTACCGCCTGGATGCGGAGGCATTGTTCCCCGAGGTGCGCCCTGCGCAAGGCAACGGGCACCCCGAGAGGCCCGCCGCTGCCCTTGAGGCCCTGGAGGATGAGGTCCTGTCCGTACTGGAGGCGGAACCCGAGGTAGACGCCCAGAGGGCCGCGGACGCGCTAGGCTCGGCCACGGAAGGCCGCGGGAACCTGGCCCGCGGCTACCTGCACCTGGGTATCGAGTTGTATCGCAACCTCCGCGTTGACGATGCGGTGCGGACCCTCGAGAAGGGCGTGGAGGCGGGCCGAGCGGAGTTTCTCGACATCCTGGACCCCCGTCGGATGTTCGACCTCTATCTGTATCTCGGGCTGTCCTACTTGGAGCAGGGTCGGACAGCACTGGCCCACGTGGCTTTCAAGAACATGTTCCTGGTTGCGCCTACAGAGGCACTCGACCGTCCAGAGTTTCGGCGGGGGTACCTCCCGGCGGCTGCCGAGGACGCCATCCGGGCCGCGGCCGTGGACTTCGTCGAGACCTCGCCCCAGGAGGTGCCCTTGGGTTCGCTGGAGCGTGCCGCAAGCCTGCTCAAGGCCGCTCGTGCAAGGGCCCTCGTGGACGTGTTCGTGGCCACCGAACCCGGGCGCAAGGCGGTCCTCTCGGTGCGCGTCTTCGAGGTCGCTCCCGGCGAGAGAACGGTGCGGCCGGTTCTGTCCCGCAAGCACGCGTACCTTCGCAATGATATCGCCAGAGACCTCTTGTCGCGCGACGTGTCCGCGTGGCTCGCGTGTACGGACCTGCCCTCGCGGGAGCCGCCACGACTGAGGCTTCCCCGGTTCTACATGGACACCGCCGGGGCGTACGCCCTATTCTTGAGACATCCCACCCGCAACGTCTTCCACAACGCAGGCTTCGGGGCTGGCCTTTCCTATCAGATTTTGAAGGAACTGGACTTTTTCGTCCGGATCAACCTGCTCACCTCGTTCCCGGACAAGTACAACGACCTGTTGAGCGGGTTCACGAGCATCCGCTTCCACACCGGAGTCGGCTACACGCTCGGGGGGACGTGGGGCCGGTTCTTCGTTCACACCGGGCTGGATGTCCAGTACCTGACGGACTTCGTGTCCTCGACCGACCCCTCATGCAAGATAAGCGCCTGGACGAACAACCCCGATTTCTGCAACCCGGCCCACGTGGAGCGCCTCCCCTATCGTCTTTTGGGTGGCGCGGGCGTCGCGGTTGGCGTGGACGTGATCTTGTTTGGTCCGATATACGTCACGTTCAAGGTCGGGGCCGCCACCTACTTTTTCCCGGCGGGTCCCGCCTCTCCCCTGAACTTCCCCCTGGTTGGCGAAGCGGGCCTGGGGTATGCTTTCTTCTGAGGAGGGCGTCGGAGGGGCCAGGTGGAGGGAGTCAAGTTCTGCCCATCGTGCGGGCTCTCGTTTCCCATCGAGGTGCGTGACTGCGCGCGATGCAATCGCCTGCTCGTGATCCAGAATGGGGTGGTGCTGGCAAACCGCTTCACGGTGCGGGACCTCATCGCCACCGGGGGGATGTCTCAGGTCTATCTGGCGCGCCAGCACGCGATGGAGCGCGAGGTCGCACTCAAGGTCGTCCCGCCCTCGCCGGCGGGGGGCCGAGAGGCCGAGGAGGCCTTGCTCAACGAGGCCTTTCTCGCGGGGCACGTCACGCACCCCCACATCGTCTCCGTGTTCGATCACGGGTCCTTCGACGGCGGGCATCTGTATTTGGCGATGGAGTACCTGCGTGGCCGGACCCTGGGCCAGGCCCTGGCCCAGGACGGGGCCATTCCCCCCATCGCGGCCACTCGACTATTGATCGAGGTCTGCGAGGCCCTCGCGGTCTTGCATGACCAGGACCTCGTGCATCGCGACCTCAAGCCGTCCAATATCTTCCTGGTCCCGATGGAAGGCGGGCGGGACTTTGTCAAGTTGCTCGATTTCGGGCTTGTGACCATGGCCCGCCCTTCGTGGTTCTTCCCCAGGATGAGGAGGAGGACGGGCACGCCCCTGTACATGAGCCCGGAGCAGATCCGGGGCGACCCACTGGACGCCCGCTCCGACCTGTACTCGCTCGGTGCCATCGCCTACGAGATGCTAGTGGGCCACCCGGTATTCCCGGGGCTGGACCCCTTCGAGGAGCATCTCAAGTCCATCCCGACACCGATCAGCATCGCGGCGCCGGGGGTGCGTATCCCACGGGCGCTCGACGACCTCATCCTCCGGCTCCTCTCCAAGGACCCCAAGCATCGCCCCGCGCACGCCGGCGAGGTCCTCGAGAGGCTGCGGCGCCTGCTGCCAAGTGGTTTTCGTCCCGGCCGGGAGCGTGAGGCGGGAGCGGAAGGCGCGGAACGCGTTGAATCGGTGGCCTTTGCGAGCGGGGGCGTGCGCCTGCACGACCCCACCTTCGTGGGCCGCGCTCAGGAGATCCAAGTCTTCGACCAACGCTTCGAGCAGATGCGCGCGGGCCACGGGTCGGTCCTGTGGTTCGTCGGTGAGCGCGGGGCCGGGAAGTCCACGCTGGGCAGGCACTTGCTAAAGCGGGCCGCCGCAGCGGGGGTCAGGACCGCCGCTTGCCCTGCAACGATGCACGGCCCCATTCTCGGCTCCTTCCGGCCCATTGTTACGGAACTCTTGGGTCTCAAGGACCCGACCCACGACGAGGTCCGCGCGGCAGTGGCGCGACGCCTCGATATCCCGGAAGAGGACCCGGTCGCAGAGGGAGTCGCGGACGTCGTCACTCCCGGGGCCGCCATCCGCGAACGCCTGATACAGAACCGCGAGGTGTTCGTGGCCTTTCTCGCGACCGCGATGGAAGGGTTCTTGCGCCGCTTTGCCGCGACCGAGCCCTTTGTGGCCTTTCTGGACGACTTCCACCTGGCCGACCCGGAGAGCGCGGGGCTCGTGGACCGGCTCGCCTGGGGTCTACGGGCGCAGCCAGCCCCGTTTTTGGTTGTGGTGACGTCGGTGCCGCTCAAAAAGGCCCCGGATGGGGCCCTGCGGGTGACCCACCGGGCCATGGCCACGGTCCGGACCGAGGGGACCCTCCATCCGATGGAGCGCCTGTCGGATTCGGACCTTGCGGCCCTTCTGGAAACGATGGCCCGGGTGCCGTGCTCCCATCAGGTGCGGCGCGTGATCCGGAGGGCCGCGGGCGGCAACCCCTTGTTCGCGGTACAGATGTTTCGGCACCTGGTCGCGAAGGGGGCCCTCGTGGTCGCTTCGGGTCACGTGCGGCTCGTCCCCGGCGTGGACACGGCGGTCCCCGAGGTCCTCATTGACCTGATCGGGGCCCGTCTGGAGGAACTGCGCCGCTCCGTGCCATTCGGGGTCGAGGCCGAGGAGGTCTTGACGCGCATCGTCCTCTTGGGGGCGTGGGCCACGGCGCGCAATGTCTGGGACCTTCTGGACCGAGAGGGTCGTCACGACCTGCGGGACTCGATGGACATCCTCGTGGATCGGCTCGTGGCCGACGGATTCGTGCGCCGCGTCCCCTGGGGCGGAGACGACGTGTTCGTTTTGTCGCACCCCCTGTTTGCGGACGTGGTCCGCAGGCGCCCCCTCGACTCGGTCGAGGTCCGCAAGAGGCTGTTGGCCGCGCAGACCCTGGAGGCCGCGTGTAGCGACCACCTCGTGTCCGCAGCCGGAGAGATCGGACGGCTGTACCTGGAGGCGGGATACCGGGACCGGGCCGCGGACTTCCTGATCATGGCTGCGGAAGCGGCTTTCGAGGACTCCCGCCACGCGGAGGCCGCCGGGCAATACCTCGCGGCGGAGGAGTGCCTGCGGGGGCAAGCATCCGACCGGGACGAGCGCCTGGGTCGTATCGGGATGGGGCTCGCGGAACTCGCCTTCGTGGAGGGCCAGTATCGCAAGGCGGAGGAAAGACTTCAATCCTTGCGACATTTCAAAGAGTTCGGTCCCGGCAGCACCGGGAGGCTCCGCGTCCTGGAGTTGCAGGCGCGCGTGGCTGAAGCGGGTCACGAGAGCGACCGCGCCCTGGTCTGCTGCTCGGAACTCATCCAGGCCAGCGAGAAGATGGGAGACCGACACCGCACGGCCCGGGGCCTCCTCGTCGCGGCGAACTGCCGGCTGGACCGAGGCGAGAACGCGGAGGCAGCCCGCCTGATTGAGCGTGCCGAGCAACTCGTCCGCGAGGACGGGGCTTCGGAGACGATGGGGCAGGTGCACCTGGCCCGGGGTCGCCTGTACATGAAGGTCGGGACCTCCGGGCAGTGCTTCGAGTCCTTGAAGAAGGCGATGGAGGTCCTCAGCGGACCCCGGAACTTTTGCGACAGGGCCGAGGCCTTGTTCTTCTATGGGGCAAAACTGGTCACTTTGGAACGCCGGGCCGAGGCCGCGGAGGTCTTCCGCGAGGGCGCGGCCTTGTGCGAGGCGACCGGGTTCGCGCGCGGGCTCGCGGGCCACCTCGCGAACCTCGCGACCACGCTCGGGCGCCTGGGTCGCGTCGAGGAAGGCCGCGAGGCCGCTCGTCGCTCGCTCGAGATCCGCGAGAAGATGGGGGACCGCCGCGGCGTGGCCCACTCGCTCACCGCCCTCGCGGACCTGGCCCTTTTGGAGAAGGACTACCGCGCGGTGATCGAGTTGTCCCTCAAGGCCGTGGCCATCTGCCGGGAGTACGGTTATCCCGTCGGGGAGCGAGTGGCCCTTGCGAACCTGGGACAGGCGTACCTGAATCTCGGCCAGCTGGAGGAGGCCGAGCGCTGTCTCAAAGAGTGCCTCGCGACCACGCAGAAGGATCGCTACGTGGACCCATCCCTTCCGGTGGCCCACGAGCACCTGGCCGAAATCCTCGAGCGCCGAGGGGATGGCGAGGGCGCCCTGCGCCACCGCCTCGAGGCCATGAACCTGTACGACCGGATCGAGCGCGACCAGGACGCGGAGCGGGTTCGGGCGAGACTCGGTCTCGCATCGGGGAACGCTCGCTGAGCGAGCGACGGCGAGGACCCGCGGGACATCAAAGACAACGCTTGCAAGAAGCCGCGCGATGAGGTAGGAAGAGAACACTCTCTGGCAAAGTCAGGAGGGCGTCATGGGTTATCCACACGTTCAGATTGTGGGTTCAGCGGGGGGCACCATCGCCCCTGGGGACGGGTTCGAGCTCGTGGTCCCGGCAGGGATGTTCTCGTCCAATGCGCGCATCGTGATCGAGGCGCCCGCGGCGCCAGGATCGTCCCCGCCGAACCGTACCGCGGCGGGCAACGCCTACCGTGTGACGCAGACCCAGGGCCCAGCGCCGGGCGGTTCCTCTCGGTTTTTGGTCCGAGTCCCGTTTGCGAGCCGGTTCGAACAGTATCGAAACCAGTTGGACGTTTTTTACAATGTCAATATTGATGACCCCGGCGGCTGGATCCCCGCCCCGGACCGCGTGGACGAGGGGATCCAGTCCGCGATGGGAGGCCGGTTCAACCCGAGCAACTTCCTGGGCTACTTCTGCGTGTTCAAGGGTTGATAGGCCGGGGGGCTCGGTGCTCAGCGGGAGAGGAGGGCGTCCCGGGCTTTCTCGGCGTGGGCACGAACCTCCGGGTCGCCCTCCATCCGGATGACCTCGTTCAAAAAGTCCACGGCTTCGCGTCGTCCCAGCGTCACCAGGGCATCCAGGGCCAGGATTCTGACCGAGGGGTCCGAGTCGAAAACCGCCTTCTGGATCCCCTCCAGGGCATCCTTCTCCCTGGTCGAGGCCAGGGCCTTGATCGCGGCCACCTTGACCTCGCGATCCGGGTCAATCACCAGGGCCGACAGCGCCACGATGGCGCGGCGCTCGTGAACCTGGCTCACGGCCTCGATCGCCGCGAGCTTCACCGCCGCGTCCCGCACATAGAGCAGGCTCGTCAGAAAGTCGAGGTCCCGCGCTGCTTCGCCCGGCTCCAGGAGGTCCAGATACGCCCGCACCGCACGTCGCCGGATGTCCGGGTTCCCGTGGGAGCACAGCATCCGCAACCGCTCGCGGGCCGGGCGGTACTTGCGGGCCGCTACGCCCTGAACCCCCGCGAGGACCACCGCGTCCGACTCGTCCGAGAGTGCTCGGACGAGGATGTCCGGTGCGCTCGGGTCTTGCGAGCGTGCCGCGGCCACGACAGCGGCGGCACGGATCTCCGGGTCCGGGTCGTGCGCAAGGCCCAGGATCGAGGCGTTCACGCGCTCGTCAGGGACCCGGGCCAGGGCATAGACCGCGGCGCGCCGGACCGCCGGGTCCTTGTCGCCGAGGCGCGCCTGAAGGACCGCGAGGGCGCGGGTGGGTGGGGGGGCGCCTTGAAGCGCGTCCCCAAAGGCCTTCATGGCCAGCCGTCGGATTGTCGCATCCGACCCCTCCATCAGAGACAACAGGGCGTCCATGCTCTGCGAGGACAGGATGCGGATCGCGGCGGCCTCGACCTCCGCCCGCTCGGCCTCCGTGCGCGGTGACGCGAGGAGCGGCGCCAGGCTGACAGGGTTGCGATACGCGACGATGGCCTCGACCGCAGCGGCCCGCACAGCAGGCTCGGGCCGCAGCAGCGCCCGGTACAGGATGGGAAGTCCGTCGTCGGGTCGTGTCTCCATCACCCGGTGGACCGCGGCGCTCGCGCCCGCCTCGGAACCCGATTCCACAAGATAGGTCCACGCGGCCCGCCGCTCCGAGGCGTCTGTGGAGCCGGAGAGCGCGAGGGCGAAGGCCTCCCGCGTCTCGCGATCCAGGCGCTCGTCCTGGAGGGCCTTGGCCATCGCCGCGACGGCCCCGAGCTGCACCAGGCCCTTGCGGGCCACGTCGCGGACTTGGGCCGACCGGTGCGACAAACACTGGTACAGGCCCACAGCCACGGCTGGGTTGCGGGACTCGATGAGCCGCCCGAGCGCGGCAAGCACGACCTCGTCGGACGGGTCCGACAGCCGGTCCATCTCGATGAAGATGTCGTAACGTTTGAGCCCTCGCTCGGACAGGAGGCGCGCTGCGGCCAGTTTGACCCCAGGGTCGGTGTCCGTCTCAACGACCTGGGTCAGCCGGCGGGTGACGTCCTCGCCCCGCTCGGTCTGGAGGAGCCTTATGACCGCAAGTCGGACTGCCGGGGACGGGTCGTCAAGGAGGGGCAGGAGGCGCTCTGCCTTCTTTACGACCTTGAGAAGCGGAAAGGACGCGAGCACGGCCAGTTTGACGCGGTCGTCTCCCCGGACGAGGCCCCCGAGGACCCGCTCCATCACATCCGGGTCCCCGCGGTCGAGTTTCTGATAGAAGAGGTCAGCCGGCATCACGTCCAGCGGCGAGAGAAGGACCATGGCGTGGGCGTATCGCCGCGGAGGCAGGGCCTCGTGGAACGGCACAGTCAGCAAGAAAACGGGATAGCGGAGTGCCGAGGCGTCGAGGGGGGTCTGGCGCAGGGCAGGCGCGCGCACGACGGACACGCCGAGCCCGCGCATCGTGTGGAAGACCTCCTCGGCGACCAGGGCGTGGGAGCCCGGCACTGCCGGGTCCAGGTTCAAGGTCGCCTGCCGGACCCCGCCGGCCCCGATGTCGAGCAGGAGCGTGGCCTTGCCGTACTCGGCCGGATGCGCGTTCCTGAGGGCGTCGAAGGCCCGGAGGATCGAGTCATCCGGACGGGCCGGGTCGAAGCCCTGGAAGGGCTCGGGGACGAGCACCGTCTCGGAGCCTGTGCCGACCACGACCTTGACCGCTCGGTACACCACCGCAGTGACATCGCCTTCCCCGGCCCATGCCCCGAGTGGCCAGGCCACGAGGACCCACACAAGCGCTGCGAGCCGCCTCATCTCGTCACCTCCCGATGGGGTCTCCCCCCATTCCCGTGGGGTGGAGATTTTACCATCAGCACCATGACGGCGGATTCGAGTCTCGGTGGCATGCTTGACACGGTTTCGCGTTCCAAACTAGGGTTGCACGAGGCAGAAGGGGACCATGCCGCCATGGACGAGCGCATCACCCCGGCAAGACACGCTTGGCTCGTTCTGATGGCGCTCACCGCGGTCCCGGCGCCGGGCCTCCCACGGACGCCCGGTGCATCTGCCCGTGCGCTCGGGATGGGAGATGCCGTGCGCGCGGTGGGGCTCGGGACCGCTGGCCTTTACTTCAACCCCGCGTGCATGTCCCAGATCCGCCAGTACGTGATTGACGGCGGGTACGGGTACCAGGGCGGCGGGAAGGTCCATGACTTCCATGTGTCGGTGACGGACTCCCAGACCAATCCAGAGGTCGCAGGCGGCTTGGCGTACACGTACAGTCAGTCCGACCTCCCAGGAGAGGGATTTAAGGGACACGACCTTCGGGTGGCGCTCTCCACGGCCTTCGGGGACGAGGAGGTTCGATTCGGATTTGGAGCGGGATTCCGGTACTTGAAGGTCTCGGGACAGAAGGACCCGGTCACGATGGGGTCCTTCGATGTGGGCGCCGCGTTGTCGGTTCAGGGGTTGTTCCATCTGGGCGTCTCGGGACAGAACCTTGTGACGCGCAGCGCGGTGCACGCGCCGAGGCTCCTCGGGGTCGGGGCGGCGTTCACGGTGTCCAACCTGGCCATAGCCGGGGAGGCGACCCTAGATTTCGATTCGCGGGGGCGAACCCAGGCGAGTCCCGGGTTCGGGGTCGAATACGTGGCCTTCGGTGCGCTCGCGCTGCGCGCGGGCTTCTACTGGGACCGGGTGGCCGCGCCGGACCAGAGGCGGGTGTCCGGGGGGCTGGGCTACATCTCCCAGTACGTCGGGGTGGACGTGGGCTACGCCCACGACGTGCGACGCGCCGAGAACTGGATGATCGAGTCGTCCGTCCGCGTGTTCTTGCCGTGACACCTCCAGATACGCTAGACTTTTTTGGTTTGTTCGCGCTCCCGAGAGAAGGAGTTCGCCATGAAGACATCGCTTCGGACAATCGGGGGGCTATGGGTTCTGGTCCTGGCCGTGGCCTGCGGAGGGGGAGGCGAGAAAGGTCGGCCGGACTACGGGAGGCAGGACGTGGCGGGCGATGATGCCGAGGGTCTCGAGGATGTTTCTTCCACTGCGGACAGTGAGGACCTGGACACTGTCCAGGGTGCGGACGAGGCTGTGGGCCCGGATGACAAGGGACTCCCCCCGGACGAAGCCCCGCCCCTGCCGGACGAGGGCGTAGGTAGTGCGGAGGACGGGGGCCAGGATGTCGCGGACCCTGGCGAGGTGGACGTGATAGAGCCCGAATGCCCGTGTGACGAGTCCCTGGTCCAGTGGGTCTGCGGGATTGACGACAAGGACTACGTAAACGACCAGTGCGCGAAGTGCGCCCTCTGCAAGCATCACCCCGTGACCTGCGTAGGGTGCACGGGCGACAAGGACTGCGACCCCACAGACCCGCTTGGGCCGGACGGCTGGATCAAACAGAAGGACAAGTGCTCGGTGTGCCTGTGCGACGAGCGGACCGAGTGCGAGCGGCTCTTCCTTCCATATCCCTGCGGGCCGTTCTGCGACCTCTCCGGGCAGACGTGGGAGACCGCGTGCGACATGAAGAACGCGTACGGGTGCAGCCCAGACTGGGACGAGAACCTGGACTACTACGGGCCCTGCGAGGGCCCTGTGTGCGAGCCCTGCGAGCAGAGCCCGAAGGACCCGGTCTGCGGGAGTGACGGCGAGACGTACCCGAACTACTGTACGCTCGCGAACTGCCCCAAGAACCCCGGCGCCACCCTCGCCTACCTCGGTCGTTGCCTGAACGAGCAGTTCTGCGGCCAGTGCGCGAATCAGCCCAAACAGGCGGTCTGCGGGGACGATGGGGTGACGTACGCGAACGAGTGCGCAGCCACCACTTGCCAGGGGCACCAGGTGGCGTATCCGGGGCCATGCTGCGTGGGATGCGAGCCGGACGGTCCCGGGGTCTGCGGCGCGGACTTCAAGACCTACCCGAACGAGTGCGTCCTGATCTGCCTCGGGATTGAGAAGAAATACGACGGACCCTGCACCTGCAACTGCGACATCACCGGCCCCGAGGTGTGCGGCAGCGACGGCAAGACCCATCCGAACCAGTGCTGGCTCGACTGCCTGGGACTTGAGAAACTCTACGACGGTCCGTGCCAGGGCGAGTGCCCGATGTGCGGCAAGGACTTCACGCCGGTTTGCTCCACCGAGAACAAGACCTATCCGAACGCCTGCTGGCTTCAGTGCAAGGGGGCCACGCAGAAGTCCGTCGGCATCTGCCAGGTCTGCAAGGACCTTTGCGGGGCAGTCCCACCAGAGCCCTGGCCCAGCCCGGCCTGCGGCCCGGATGGCGTCACCTATCCGAGCGCCTGCTTCGCCACGAAGTGCGCTCACTACCCGGAAAGCCAAGTCAAGCCCGGCGCGTGTCCCTAGGCGCTTGACACTGCCGCGTCACGCGTGCGATACATCGCTTGTGCCTTGACCTCGCAGGTGGGCAGGGGCGCCCCCTGCCCGAGAGGGAAGCGGGTGAGAATCCCGCGCGGTCCCGCCACTGTGAGGGGACGCGGTCGCGCGTAGCCCGACCGCACGTCCGTTCATAAGGCCACTGGCGCACGCTGGGAAGGCGAACGGACGCGAGCCCCGAGCCAGGAAACCTGCCTGCGAGGCATGCATGACGCCCTTCGAGGCAAAGAGGCGGAATGCGTTGCCCTGCCCACTCTCCCTGGTGGCTCGGAGGCATCGTCCTGGTCTCGAGCGTCAGCCCGCGGCCGGGACTGGCCCAGGAGGTCATCGAGGTCCCGGCCATCGAGGTCGAGGCCGTCGCGCCACGAACCGACACGCCCTCCGAGGATCGAGCCACCGTCGTGACGGACCCCGCGGGTCTGGACGCGCCCACCGGACCCGCCCGAGAGCTCTTGTTTGCCCCGTCCGTCGCAATCCGGGAGGCGGGGGGCATCGGGCACACGGTCTCGCTCCAGGTCCGCGGGGCTGACCCTGCCTCGACGCTTGCGGCCCTGGAAGGTGTCCCGCTCAACTCCCCGTTTCTCGGCGGGGCCGACCTCTCCGGGCTCGCCTTGCTCCCCCTGGAGTCCCTCACGCTCGTGAGGGGAGGGCAGTCCGCTGCTTGGGGCTCGGACGCGGTCGGGGGGGTACTGGAAGCCCGGCTCCCCTCGCCGACCGACAACCCGGGCTCGCGCCTGTCGTGGACCTTGGGCTCCTTCGGGACCGTGCGGATGAAGGTCGCGCACGCGGAACGCGCGGAAGCCCTGGCCGGCCTGGTCGCCCTGGGCCTGTTGTCTTCTGCCGGCGATTTCCCGTTTACGGACACGAACGGGCGCCGGCGCACACGCAGCCACAATGCCGCATCGGCGCTCGACGCCCTGGCCAAGGCCGAGGCGACGTGGGCCCAGGGGCGCCACCGCGCAGTCCTTTTGATCGAGGGCTACCGGGACGACCGCGAAATCCCTGGACTCGAGCAATTCCCTTCCCAGACCGCGAGGCAGGGGGATTCGCGCCTCCTCGTCTCGGCCCGCTGGGAAGGCCCGCCGCTTGTGGCGAGCGAGGGTCGGACCGGCGTGCATCTCTACGTCCGCCGCCTCGGGTTTGCCTTCGAGGACGAGGCACCGCCGATGGGTCCCGCGGTCAAGGCGCGCTTGGTCGCCTGGGAGGTCTCCGGGGAGGGCCTCGGCGAGGAGGCGCTGTCGCGGGCCTGGCGCTTTCCCTGGTCCATCCGGGTGACGCACACCCGGGGTCAAGTCGAGCGGGCCGAGCAGCCCTTCCGCGCCCCCACACGCTCTCTCGTGGCCTGCCGTGCCGGGGCTGCCTGGGATCAGACCCCGTTTCGCATCGAGGCGGCTGCGCGTATCGAGTGGGACGAGGGATTCGGTGTCACGGTCCTGCCGCGCGCGGACGTGCGCGTCACCCCGTGGCCGTTTCTGTCCGTGTTTGCCAGCGCCGCAAGGTCGTTTAGATTGCCAAATTTCGAGGAACTATATTTCAACGCGGGCTTCGTGCAGGGAAACCCAGGGCTTCGACCCGAGGACGCCCTGACGTGGGACGCTGGGGTCGCGATCTCGCACAAAAAAACCGCGCGGCTTCAAGCGGCCTACTTCGAGAACCGGGTCGCAAACCTCATCCTGTTTCTGCCGCGTTCCGCATTCCTCATCCGGGCCGAGAACTCCGGGTCCGCGAGGTTTCGCGGCGTGGAGGTCGAGGGCTCGCTCCGCCTGGGTCCGGTGGGGCTTCGCGCGGCCTACACCTATTTGGATGCGCGCCTTGCTGGAGGCCTCGCCATGCCGCATCGGCCCCGGCACACGGTCGCGGGAGACCTGGGGCTCGACCTCCATGAGGTCCGCATCGCAGTGCGTGGACGAGGCCAGACGGCCATGTTCATGGACCGCTACGAATCCTTGCGCGAGGAAGGGCGCCTCTTCGTGGATGCGCGGATCGAGTGGAGCCCCACCCCAAAGGTCGCCCTGGCCCTCGATGCGCACAACCTGTTGGACAAGCGCGATGCCGTGGATTCGCTCCAGTCCCCTCTGCCGGGACGGGCCTTCTACGCGTCGCTTTGGGTCTCACTCTAGCCAAGGAGGTCTTTCATGTGCTGCCGCGTGACACGGTTTCTCGCCCTGGTGGTCTGGGTCGCAGCCTTGCATGGTTGCGAAAACGAGCAAAGTCGGCCCCTTCCAGACACGCCGCAACCTGACGGGGGCGAAGGAGGCGACACGGCACCCGCCACGGACCGCTTTCTGCCGGACCAGGTGACAGACGCCTTTCTTTCGGACCCTGGCACGGACGCCTCCCTCCCGGAGGCGCCCTTCGCGGCCCCGGAGGGCGTGGCCGTCGCGGGCAGGTACGTCTTCGTCGCGAATGCGGCGTATCGGTTTGACGAGAACGGTATCGTGTACGACCAGGGGTTCGTCACCGTGGTGCGACTGTCCGATTTTGAGGTCGCCACCCGCATCCTCACGACTCAAAAGAACCCCCAGGTCGTCCTGGCGCAGGGGGAGAAAGTCCTGATCCTGTGTTCCGGCGAGACTACCTTGGATGAGGCATCTGGCGTGGTCCGGCCCGTGTCGGATGGTTCCATCGAGGTCCTGGACCTCGCCGGCGTAGAGGCCGCGACCAGTCCGACTCGGGTGATCCCCCTGCCCATCGCAGGCCCCGGGTCCCTGGTCGGCTACCCCTCGTCGCTCGCCGTGACCCCGGACGGCCGCTACGCCTACGTCGGCAGCGGCACTGCGCCTGTCTTGTTCAAGGTGGACCTCGAGACCGGTGAGGTCTTGCGGGGGGCCACGAACCCCATTGAACTTGGCGACACGTCTGTCCAGGATTCGCTCACAGTCGAGAATGGCCCCTCCGGGGTCCTGTTCGTGGGCTCTTTCAACCGCGACCTCGTGTTCGCGCTCGACACGAAGAGTGACAAGGTCGCGAGCGTGCCCTTCCAGCAGGTGGACATAGGCATGACCACCCAGATGGACGGGGTCCAGGACCTCGCGTATCGTCCGCAAGGGACGCCCGACCTCTTCGCGCTCCTCGGCCTAGCGAGCCGGGTACAGGCGATGACAGCCATCCAAGGCCAGGCCTCGGTGCAGACCTTGGCTACGACCGGCACGTACCCGAACCGCATCGCCCTCTGGGAGGGACAGTTGTTGATCCTGAACTCCGGCGACAACAACGTCACCAGCGTGGACATCGCGACCAGGCAGGACCAGGGCCCTGTGGCCGTGTTCGCCGAGGGCACGAACCCCTACGACATGACCGTAGCCCAGTGGAATGGCCGCCCCATGCTGTACGTGACGGGGCTTTTGTCCAACGCCCTGTACGAGGTGGACCTTCAGGCGAAGAAGGTGACGCGGCAGGTGCCTTGAGCATGCCGATGCGCGCGTTTCTCCTTGTTGTCGCAATCGTCGCGATTGCGGCCTGCCGCGCCCCTGCGCCAACACGCCCCGAGACCCCCTCCCCCCGCATCGTCTCCCTCCTTCCCAACGCGACCGAGACCCTGTTCGCCTTGGGTCTCGGAGACCACGTGGTTGGGGCCACGAGGTACTGCGACCGTCCCGAGGCAGCGCGCAAAGTCCCCCGTGTGGGGGGAATCCTCGACGTGTCGCTCGAAGCGGTCATCGCAGCGAGACCGGACCTCGTGATCGGCTCGCCGTCCGTGCTCCGCGGGCACCTGGCCGAGACCCTCACGCGCCTGGGTACCCGCCTCCTCCCCCTGACCTTCGAGTCGCCCGAGGACATCCTGGCGGGGATTCGGGCCATTGGGGGCGCGGTGGACCGGAGGGAGGAGGCAGAATCCCTCGCGGCCCGCATCGAAGCGGACCTCGCCGCCCTTCGAGGCCGCGCGGCCCGCGAGCCGCGCATTCGGGTCCTGTTCGTCGCGGGCCGCGCCCCACTCGTCGTGGCAGGCCCTCGGTCGTTTCTCGGCGACTTGCTTCAGCGGATGGGGGTCGAAAACGTGGTCCCAGACTCGCAAGTGGCCTTTCCCACCTGGTCCCTCGAACAGGTCCTGCGCGCGGACCCGGACGTGGTCATCGCAAGCGCGGTCGAGGCCGGGGACCTCGGAGCGGACCTGGCCTCGGCCGGGCTCCGGGCCGCGAGGCTAAATCGGGTGATCCGCCCGCCTGACCCGGCCATCATCCGCCCCGGACCAGAGGTCGGGAAGGCCGCCATCGCCCTGGCCGACGCAGTGGTACGCGCGATGGAGACCCCATGAGCCCTCGCCACAGGCCACCCTTCCCGGTCCTCCTCGCGACAATGTTCTTGCTCCTCGCGCTCGCCTCGGCACTGTCCCTCGCCTTCGGGGCCGCGCCGGTCGACCTCGCATCGGCCCTGCGCGGCGAGACCCCGCGTGACCTCGCGGTCCTCCTCCACGAGCGCCTGCCCCGCACGGCCCTGGCCGCCCTGGTCGGGGCGGCACTGTCGGCCTCCGGGCTTGCGTTCCAGGCCATCCTCCAAAACCCCCTGGCAGACCCGTACATCATCGGTGTGGCCGGGGGCGCAGCCATCGGGGGCACGCTCGCCATCCTGTTCCCGCTCGCCCTTCCGTGGCTCGGGGTCTCGGCCGCGGCGTTCGCCTTCGCCGTGGGGGCCATCGCGCTGACCTATCACCTCTCACGCGACCGGCTGGGCCGGGTGCGGGCCTACGAGGTGTTGCTGATCGGCGTGGTGTTCAATGCCTTCGCCTCCGCGGTCATCATGTTTGTCAAGGCCGTGGTGCGCGCCGAGAAGGCCCAGGAGATGCTGTTGTGGCTGATGGGCACCCTGTCCTCGGACGTGCGCGATTGGAAGGCGATCACGGGGATGGGCGGGCTCGTGGTCTTCGCACTGGTCGGGCTCATGCGACTGACGCCCAGACTCAATGCCCTTTCCCTCGGCGAGGAGGACGCGGCCTCGGTCGGCGTGGACCCTGAGCGGACCACACGGGGTGTGTTTCTCTTCGGCTCCCTGCTCGTGGCGGCCGCGGTGTCCGTGGCCGGGCTCATCGGGTTCGTGGGGCTCATCGTGCCCCACGCGGTGCGCCTCGTTGTGGGGAGCGACCACCGCCGGGCCCTGCCCGCGTGCGCCCTGTGTGGCGCGGCATTCTTGACCCTCGCTGACCTCGGGACACGGGTCCTGTTTCCGGTGTTCGAGACCGAGGCCCCAGTGGGGGTCCTGACCGCCCTGATCGGGGGACCGGTCTTCGTGTGGGTCCTCAAGCGGGGTGCGGTCGGGACCGGACGGGGATGACGCGACATGGAAGGGCCAATGGGCGAGCAAAGGCCCCTCGTCGAGTTGCACGGGGTGCGCCTGCGGTACCCAGGAGCGGACCGATGCGCCCTGGACGGGGTGGACCTTTCGGTGGGGCCGGGCGAGGTCGTGGGCCTCCTCGGCCCCAACGGGGCCGGAAAGACGACCCTTTTGCGCCTGGCCATGGGCCTTCTTGCGCCCCTCAGTGGCGAGGTGCGGCTCCTTGGAGACCCGCCTGCCTCGTTGCGCCGTCGGGAGGCCGCCCGTCGGGCCGCCTTTGTCCCTGCATCGCTCGCCGTGGCCCTGCCGATGAGCGTGCGAGAATTCGTGGCCCTGGGCCGCCTGCCGCACCTACGGGGCCTATTCGAGTCGCGCAGGGACCGGGCCTGCATCCGACTGGCCCTTGAGTGGGTCGGGGCCTCGGACCTGGCCGACCGCCCGTACGGGTCCTTGTCTGCCGGCGAGCAAAAACGGGTGCTCGTAGCGCGCGCCCTGGCCCAGGAGCCTCGCGTCCTCCTCCTCGACGAGCCCACAGCCAACCTCGACATCGCGCACGGGGTGGCCCTGCTCGACCGCCTGCGCTCCCTGGCCCGCGCGGAACGGCTCGGTGTCCTCGCCTCCATCCATGACCTGAACCTCGCGCTTCAGTTCTGCGACCGCCTGGCCTTGATGCGAGAGGGGCGCGTCGTGGCCCAGGGGGACCCGGAGTCCGTCATGCGCTACCCCGTGGTGCGCGAGGTCTTCGGCTGCGACGTGTACATCGGGCGAAACGAACGAAACGGCTGCCTGTTCATGGTCCCGCTCGCCCCACCTCCGCGGAAGGGCGTTCCCTGAGGTCCTCTCGTGGCGATGGGGTCGTCTCCTGCCTGACGGATTCTATCAGGTGGACTCCTGATTCCAGATTAACCAGTTTTTCCCCTTGACCCGCCTTGGACCCTGATATATGGGGAGGCCGGAAAATCGTGGGGAGGCCCCCGTGGCGGGAGGCGAGGGGTTGAAGAAGACGGCCCTGTACGCGGCGCACGTGCGCGCCGGGGGTCGCATGGTCCCCTTTGCCGGCTACTGGATGCCTTTGCAGTTCAAGGGGATCTCCGATGAGCATCTGCGGGTGCGGTCGGCGGTGGGCCTCTTCGATGTGAGCCACATGGGGGAGGTCGCGTTCCGCGGCCCGAAGGCGGAGGCCGTGGTCCAGTGGCTCCTGACGAATGACGTGGCCAAGGCCCCGCCCGGCAAGGCGATCTATTCGCCGGCGTGCCTGCCGTCCGGGGGGATCGTGGACGACCTGATCGCCTACAAGTTCGGCCCCGACCACTTCTTCCTTTGCGTGAACGCAGCGAATAGGGACAAGGACGTTCGCTGGTTTGTCGAGCAGGCCGCTGGGGAGTGCGAGGTCGCGGATTTGTCGGACCAGTATGCCCAGATCGCGGTGCAGGGACCGAACGCGCCAGAACTGTTGACCCGCGTCTTCGGAGAGGCCGCCTCCGGGATGAAGCCCTTCACGTTCAAGACCTTGACATACCGGGGTCACGAGGTGATCCTCGCCACCACCGGCTACACCGGCGAGCGCGGCGGGGAGGTGTACCTGCCGAACGAGGCTGCGGAGTCGCTCTGGATGGAGCTCCTCGAGAAGGGGGAGGACCTGGGGGTGGCGCCCGTCGGGCTAGGAGCGCGCGACACCCTGCGGCTCGAGATGTGCTATTGCCTGTATGGCCACGACATTGACGAGACGACGACCCCCCTTGAGGCCGGGATCGGGTGGACCGTGAAGTTCGATAAGGGGGACTTCATCGGCCGCGATGCCCTGCTCCGGCAGCGCGAGTCGGGTCTGAAGCGGAGCCTCGTCCCGTTCGTGATGGAGGAGAAGGGCGTCCCGCGCCAGGGATACCGTCTCTTGAAGGGCGGCGAAATCGTGGGTACGGTGACGAGCGGGGCGTTCTCGCCGAGCCTGAACGTCGCGGTGGGCATGGGCTACGTGACGAGGCCCCACGACGCGGCAGGCAACGCGATTGAGGTGGACTTGAGGGGTTTGCGCACGGTCAGGGCGAGGGTCGTGGAGCCCCCGCTCCTGCGACGCGGGAAATGAAAAAGGAGGTGCCATGTCGGTCCCAAAGGACTATCGCTACACCGAGACGCACGAGTGGGTACGCGTGGAGGAGGACAACGTCGTGGCCGTGGGCATCACGGACTACGCGCAAGAGAAACTCGGGGATATCGTCAGTGTGGAGTTGCCGCGCGTGGGCGACGAGGTGGAGCGCGGCGAGGCCATCGGGATGATTGACTCGCAGAAGGCGTCCTCCGAGGTGATCGCGCCGGTCAGCGGAGTGATCCTGGAGGTCAACGAGCTCCTCAACGAGGACCCGAGCGTGATCAACTCCGACCCGTACGAGGAGGGGTGGATCGCCCGCATCGAGATCGAGGAGATGGACCAGGTAGACGATCTCCTCGGCCCAGACGACTACGAGGAGCTCCTGGGTCGGCTGGAGGAAGAGGAAGGGTGATCCCCTCTCGGCAAGACTGGGGTGCGCCCTGAGGTCCCACGGACATGCAGTTCATCCCGCACACCGAAGCCGAGATCGAGGAGATGCTCCGGGTCATCGGCGTGACCGACCTGGACGCCCTCTTCGAGGTTATCCCGGCCGAGCACCGGCTCCGGGGCGACCTGGACCTGCCAGGACCCATGGACGAGTCCGAGGTGGCGCGCACCATGGCCGCTTATGCGGCCAAGGACGCGACCGTGGACACAATCACCTCGTTTCTCGGGGCCGGGGCCTACGACCACTTCGTGCCCGCGGCGGTGCGGGCCGTGGTCTCGCGCGGGGAGTTCTTGACATCCTACACGCCCTACCAGCCCGAGATGTCTCAGGGCACGCTCCAGGCCCAGTTCGAGTTCCAGACCATGGTCGCGCGGCTTTTGGGGCTCGACGTGGCGAACGCCTCGATGTACGAGGGGGCCAGCGCGCTCGCCGAGGCGTGCCTGATGGCCCGCAGGCACACGCGGCGGGACCGGGTTGTGGTCTCGCGGGCGGTGCACCCTCAGTACCGGGCCGTCTTGCGCACCTACCTCGGGGTCGAGACGATCACAGAGGTCCCGTGGGCCTTGGATGGGGCTACGGACGCGGACGCCCTAGGGGACCTAGCAGGCCCCGAGGTCGCCGCGGTCGTGGTCCAGTCCCCGAACTTTTTTGGCGTGGTCGAGGACCTGTCCCGGGCCGCAGAGATCGCCCATCGCCACGAGTCGCTCTTGGTCGCCACGTTCACCGAGCCGCTCGCCTTCGGTCTTTGCGAGCCTCCCGGGGGCCAGGGAGCGGACGTGGCCGCCGGGGAGGGGCAGTCGTTCGGGCTTCCGCTCGGGTTCGGCGGGCCATACGTGGGCTTGTTCGCGGTGCGAAAGTCCCTGGTCAAGATCATGCCGGGCCGCCTCGTGGGCCGGACCGTGGACGCGCGCGGGACCTCGTGCTACACCTTGACACTCGCGGCCCGCGAGCAGCACATCCGCCGCGCCCGCGCCGGGTCCAACATCTGCACGAACGAGGGCCTGTGTGCCCTGACAGTCGCGGTGTATCTGTCCCTCCTCGGTCGGACCGGGTTGCAGCGGTTGGCCCTGTACAACCATATGAGGGCAGAGCGGCTCAAAAGGATGCTCAAGGGCGTACCCGGTCTGTCGTTGCCGTTTTCGGGGCCAACGTTCAACGAGTTCGTCGTGCGCCTTCCAGAACCCGCCAGCCGGGTGGCGGAGCGGCTCGCGCGGCAGGGGCTGGTCCCGGGCCATCCGCTGGGCCGGGACTACGCGGACCTTCGGGACTGCCTGCTCGTGGCGGTCACCGAGCGGCGCACCGACGCGGATTTCGAGCGGCTGGTCGCGGCGCTTTCGCGCCCTTGACGAAACCGGCGAAGGGAATAGAATCCGTGTGACCCTTGACCGCGAGGTGCCCGGTGAGGCGCAGAGTGCTTGGAGCCGTTGTCGTGGCTGGTTTTGTCTGGGCCTGCGAGTCCCAGGCCCCATTCGAGACGTGCCAGATGAACGACCGGATGAAGAAGGACTGCGACCTCGAACTCTTGACGGAGCAATGCGAGGCGTCCCAGACGGCCTGCTACGCCTCTTGCGCCATCCTGGACCACCCGCAGTGCGTGGAAGGCCCCTGCATGATCTTCCAGTACCGCCCGCTGGACAGCCAGAGCGCGTACCAGGTGGGCCCCTTCTGCACCTCCACCTGCGACCCGAAAGTGGCGAACGCGTGTCCGGGGGACTCGGAGTGTCGTCCTGCCCTCGGAGGCCACTACTGCGTCCCGAACCGGACAGTGCCCATCGTCCAATAGAGAGTCCGGCTCACATCCCCCCCACGATCCGCCACACGCCGTCCTCTCGGATGAACTCCAGACGGGCAAAGTCGTTCTTCGCGGCCCATCGGTCCTTTCCCCCATCCACATAATAGAACTTGTAGTAATATTCGTATTCTGCATACGCCCGGTCGCCTTGAAACTCGATTCGTTGCAGGTAGATATTGAACTGAATGGATTTCACCTCATTTCTCAACAGGGGCAATACGTGGGACTCGAACTGGTCGTACCCATAATCGTCGTCCGGATTGGCCGTGGTCCCGGCGTTCTCGAAGTACCTCCGGGACATCATCTCGCGCAGGGCCTCGACGTCGCGGCGCTCGACCGCCTGCCGATAGCGCTCGACCAGCTCCGCGATGACCCGGTTTTCTTTGGTGTCGGGAACCCTAGTGCCCTCGATGTTGCGGGGCGCACACGCCCACGCGAACACCACCACCGACAGCGGCAACAAGGACTTCATGGCCCGCACCTCCTCTCGATTCAAACCTCATCCCATCAGAAAATCAGACTCGATCCGATGATGGCCGACACGTCATGGACCCGGATCGGCCTGGCCACGAGCCTCTGGACCTGGTCCGACGAGGCCAGGGGGTCCAGTTCGAGGGCCATCACCTCCCCGAACCCGAAGGCGTACTTGACCCCGAGCGTGGTCGAGAAGGTGATCCGGTCTGTCTTGTCGCTCCCGGTCACCTCGTACGGCGACAGGAACGAGAAGGCGACCGTCCCCCCGACGAAGTGGATCCGCGAGTCCGCGAAGCCCGAGATCGAGCGCTCGGGGGCCACGTCCGAAAAGACCCCGAACGCGAGCGCGTGGCGGGGTCCCACGAGGTACTCGCAACCGACACGCCCGTTCACGCGGAAGCGGGTGTCCACGCCGGTCTCGGCGTCCGAGAACGGAGCGACCACGTCGAGGTCCGCCGACACGGTGAAGCGTGAAGGCTCGTGCCAGGCCGCGCCGAGCGCGGCCCGAAACGGCTCCGCCATCTTGAATCCCCACTCGGTCTTCTTCAGGGTGGGCTCCTCGTACACGTTGTTCTGGTCCGCGGGGAGGGCCTGGGCCTCGAGCCACGACCCCTCCGAGGACCGCAAGAACCGAAAGCCGGGCAGGCGCAACGCGAGCCCCAGGCGAAGCCTATCGCCTACCACGCGCACCTGCGCGCCCAGGACGGGCTCGAACCCGATCTCGGTGGCCGAGAGGTCGCCCATGTTCACGAAGAAATAGTTCTGGCCGGAGGGGGCCCTCACATCGAGGTTGAAGCCGCCCCGCTGGGTCTCGAGCGAGTAGGTGGCGAAGAGCGACGCGCCCACAGACACGACGCGCCCGATCCGCATCCCCCACGACGGACCCAGGTAGTACACCGTGCGCTCCACCTGGAGGTGCATCTTCTGGTGGTAGGCGAAGGCCACGGCGGAGTGCGGATCGAACTCTTCTGTGTCGAGGCTCAAGGACTTCGAGAACTTCTGGGACTGGGGAACGAACACGGACAGGGCAAGGCTGTGCGCAACGCGGGCCTCCGCGGAGGGCGTCCCCACGCGATACATGTAGGTCAGAGATGTGGGCACGACCTGAAATGAGGTGACGTGGAACGGCTGAGGGTGAGGGCCGGACGGGAGGTCGGTGCGCACGAGTTCGGGGATCCGAACGATCTGAAGAAAAAAGGCGCTCGCCGAGACATCCAGCGAGTAGCGCTCGTTGAACCCGAGGCCCGCGGGGTTGTACCAGGCCACGCTCGCCTCCTCGGCCATGGCCGTGTACGCCCCGGCCATGCCCGCGGCGCGACCCCCGATCGGGAAGGTGTGGTCGTTGCCCGCGAAGGTCGGGCTCGTGGCGAGCACAATCGTGGTCCCGGCCACCAGCGCCTCGTGCGTCCCCCTCATTGGCGTTTCACCTCCAGGTGCAACTCTTGAAGGAGCGCCGGGTCGGCCTCGGAGGGGGATTGGGTCATCAGGCAGGTGGCGCTCGTGGTCTTAGGGAAGGCGATGACCTCCCGGATGGATCTCGCCCCACACAAGAGCATCACGATGCGATCCAGGCCGAGCGCGATGCCTCCGTGGGGCGGAGCCCCGTACTCGAGGGCCTCGAGCAAGAAGCCGAAGCGTGCCTGGGCCACCTCCTCGGAGAGGCCCAGCGCCCGGAAAACGCGCTGCTGCACGTCCCGCCGGTGGATGCGGATGGAGCCCCCGCCGAGTTCCACGCCGTTGAGGACCACGTCGTAGGCGAGGGCCCGGACGCGCAAGGGGTCGGACTCAAGCAGGGGGAGGTCCTCCGGGACCGGGCTCGTAAACGGGTGGTGCATGGCCACGGGGCGGCCCTCGGCCTCGTCCCATTCGAACATCGGGAAGTCCGTGACCCAGGCGAAGGCGTAGCGATTCGGGTCCCGCAGACCCAGGCGGTCTCCGACCGCGAGGCGAACGGCCCCGAGCGCGACCCGCGCGGCATCTGCGCGGTCGTCCGCCACCAGGAGCAAAAGGTCCCCAGGCCGCGCACGGGTGCGCTGCTTCAGACCCTCTCGCTCCTCCGCCTTGAGCGCCTTTGCCGCTGGCCCCTGCCACTCGTCGTCCCGCACCTTCAACCACACGAGCCCCTTGGCCCCATTGTCGGTCGCGACCCTCGTCAATCCGTCGAGGTCCTTGCGCGACCACGCCTCCCCGCCCTCGACCCGAAGCGCGACCACGGCCCCGCCCCTCGCCGCGACACCAGAGAAGACCTGGAACGCCGAGCCTGCAAGCACGTCCGTGACGGTCTCCAGGGTCAGCCCAACGCGCAGGTCCGGCTTGTCGGAGCCGTAGCGTTCCATGGCCTCGCGATAGGGGATGCGCGGGAATGGTCGGGGGGGATCGACCCCAAGGATACCCTTCCAGAGGGCCGCGAGCAGCCCTTCTGTCACCTCCTGGACCAGCGCGGGCGTGGCGAACGAGACCTCGATATCAATCTGCGTGAACTCGGGTTGGCGGTCGGCGCGCAAGTCCTCGTCGCGGAAGCACCGTGCGATCTGGTAGTACCGGTCCATCCCCGCGACCATCAGGACCTGTTTGAGGAGTTGCGGCGACTGGGGCAAGGCGTAGAAGGCGCCGGGGTGGAGCCTGGATGGGACGAGGAAGTCGCGCGCCCCCTCTGGCGTGCTTTTGAGAAGGATCGGGGTCTCGATTTCTAAAAACCCCAGTGAATCTAGGTATTCTCGGACGATGCGGGTGGCCAGCGCCCGCGTGACGATGTTGCGGGTCAGCGGGGGCCTTCGCAGGTCCAGGTAGCGGTACTTGAGGCGAGTGGCCTCGAGCGCGTCCACGGAGTCCGCGATGGGGAAGGGTAGAGGTTTCGCGGGGTTCATGAGCACCACCTCGCGCGCCTCGACCTCGATGTCGCCGGTCGGCAGGCGGGGATTGCGATTCGCCCCGCGGTCCTTGACCACGCCCCGCACCATGACCACGCTCTCGGCCTTGAGGTCTCGCACGCGGCTGGCCAGGGCCGGGTCCGTCGCTGGGTCCACGGTCACCTGGGTCACGCCGTACCGGTCGCGCAGGACCAAAAAGAGGCAGCCTCCGTGGTCGCGCACGCTCGCGACCCAGCCCATCAGCACCACGTCCCGGCCACAGTCCTCGAGCCGCAGTTCCCCGCAGGTGTGGGTGCGCCGGATGTCTGTGTCCATGAGGCCTCCCGGTCCCGACGGGAGCGAATGATAGGCGGTCAAGTGTCCGAGGTCCAGTTTCTTGGTCCTCCTCGGCCCACCCCCACCCAGGCCCGCGCCTGTAGATACGCCCTTCGCAAGAACCCAAGCCACGGTCCGATCCTCTCTCCTGCTCGCCTCGCCACGCAAAAGGCCGGCTCCCCGGTTTGGATCGCGAAGGGGCCCCACTCGACTCGCCCCACCTTGCCCACGAGCTCGTCCGCGGTCGCGGGCGGGTCTTCGTGCAGGGTCGCGAGGCCCCGCGTGCGCACCTCGAAGCGGTCCCCCTCCCGCACGACTGCGCGCACCAGGTGGCAGACCACGTGAGTCCCCCTCGCCACGGCGACCAGGTCCCCGGGCCGCACCTCCTCGACCCTGGCCGGCTCGATGATGACCCGCGATCCCGGCCACACGAGCGGGACCATGCTCCACCCACCCACCACCAGACGGACCGGATGGCCTCGCCGGACCTGGCCGCGCACGAGGTCCGATAGCGGCGGGTGGCCCTTCACGGCTCGCCCTCACCGCGGACGCCTGCCGCGACCAGGGCCATGCGGCACGCCACGCGGTTCGGGGCCGTGGGCGGCAGGCCCTCCGCCACGGATTCGCCAGGACAGAACGGACACCAGGCCCGCAAGGTACAGGCCAGACATTCCGAGCGGTCCCTGTTCCGAAGACCCCGGATCTGCGCCGCCCGCTCGGACTGAAATGCAGCCCGAAGTCCCCCTGGCTTCCGCGCGTTTCCGAGCGGCTCGGGCCACAGGGAACATGGGAAGACCGTCCCATCCGGGGCCACGTACAGAGCCGTGGCCCCGGCCCCGCAGATCGGGCGGGCCGGGTCTGGAGGCGGTGGGTCTGGGCGACCGCCTTTGCGCGAGAGAATGCGGGTACAGGCCTCGTCATCGAGCGCGAGCCCCACGTCGGTCCGCGTGCCGTCCCGCCTGGTAAAGAGAAGGAGACCCTTGCGGTAGTCTACGCCCGGCACCTGAAACCGGGCCTCGATCTCGTGCGCCTCGCCCGCGTTCTGGCCCACGAGGCTCGTCCGCACCCCCACGCGCACGCCCGCCTCGCGCAAGGCCTCGAACGCGGCCACGGCGCGCTCGAAGGCCCCACGCATCCCCACGAAGGCGTCGTGTGTCTCGGCCCTGGCCCCGTGGATGCTCAGGTCCACCTGGATGGGCGCGAACCGGGCGAGGCGCCTTGCCTCGGTCCGACCGAGATAGAGACCGGTCGTCTTGACCTGGAGGTGAAAATGCATGCGCCTCGCGGCTTGAAGGACCTCGAAAAAATCGGGCCGGAGCATGGGCTCCCCGCCCGAGACGAGCAAAAACAACACGCCCAGATCCTTGGCCTCCTCGAGCACACGCACGATTTCGGCGAGCGACATCTCCGAGTCCCGATCCCCCTGGCCGGCAACGTAGCAGTGGGGACAGCGCAAGGGACACCGGAGGGTCAAATCCAGGTGCAGGCGCAGCAGGAGGCCGTGCGCACGATAGACCTCGGGCAGGCGCTCGTAGCGCGTGTCAGGCATCCTTGAGCGCCTCCCACGGGGGCACGGCGAGCGACTGGGTCAGCCGCAACACCCCTACGGATTGTGCCAGGCGCAGGACCGTGTCCAGCAGGGTTCGGCGAGCCACGAGGTCGCCGGTGAACAGGACCGCGTGCCGCATGATCGCGGCCACCTGCTCCGAGTCGGGCATGGGCTCCACCTGCGTGTCCTCGCCCTTTACCATCTCGCACAGGCGCCACAGGGGTGAGGCCTCCCCCTCGATGGGGGTCCCCTCCCGTCCGGCCACGGGGGAAGGCACAACGCGAAATCCCCCTCCCTCTGGCACAATCAAGACGAAGTCGTCGCCCAGGCCACGACCTCGACCAAAGGTCCGGACCAGGGTGGTCTTTCCCCCCCCGGACCTGGCCATAAACACCACGGCGCCCTCCGGCCTCGCCACGGCCCCCGCGTGGAGGGCCACGCCCCCGTTCCTGGCCAGGAGCTCCGCAAGGAAAAACCTGATGAAGGAACGCATGCAGTAGCCGTCCTCGGCCTCCTCGCCAGTCAAGGCCAGCCCGACCCGTACCTGCTCGAGCCCTCTCCCGCGAGCCTTCCAGCGGAGATAACGGCCTGCGTATTGAGCCTGCCAAACACCCTCGCCAAAGGTGCCGCGCACCACAAGCCCCCGCCGTTGCCTCGCCTCCCGCCTCACCGCGACAAGCTCGATTCGCGACAGAACTGGGCCCCTCGTATCGCCCGCTTTCGTCGAGACGAGCCGGTCGAGAACACCACGAAGCCCAGGGGAGACGACCTCGAACCGCAAAGCAAACCGGCCCACCCGCAGGGTGCTCGGCATCGCGGACTCCCGAGCCCGGCGCTCGGTCGCGCGCCCAGTAGGGTCGTCACGCGTTCGGAATGCACCCCTGCTCCGCGTCCGGAACGGGTTGGCACGTCTCAAGCCCTTGGCGCTCCGTGACCTCCTCGGAGTGGACCTCCGGCCGGCGGTAGGGTCGCTTCGCGCCCTTCGTGTTCTCTGCCCTGGTCGTCTCTTTCTGAGTCTTCATGTCTTACCTCTCAATACATGAGAACAACATATCCTGCCGCGTTCGTTCCAACAAGCAAGTCCGTGAAACCGTCCCCATTGAAGTCGCCTACGGGTACGGCCCGGAATCGTCCGAACAAGGTACCCGACGGGTTGTCCGGGTCCACGAGGACCGGGGCCTGGTACGGGAACGACCCCTGGCCGAACGCCCCTTGGGGATCCACGAGGTTCAACCTGATGAACACTTTGCCGAACGTAGAGGTCGAGTAGAGGACATACGCGAGGTCCGCGCTCGGACTCGACCACGGATCGTTATCGAAGTTCCCGATGACGATGGAGCGGTCGTACGAGCCGCCGATGGTGAACCCCTTCTCGTTGCGGTAGATCACGCCGTCCTCAGCCGGCGTCGGGGCCGCGGCCACCCGGATCGCCTGACCGAACCTCTGGGCCATGTAGGCCCCGTAGAACCCGTACTGACCCTTGTTCGTAGTGCCGTTCTGGATCTCGTAGTAGTGGCCGGCGAACACATCGCCGCGCCCGTCCCCATCCAAGTCCCATGCCCCGTCCAGGGCGTTGATACCAAGGCCGCCCTTTGCATTCGAATCGGGCTCGAGGCGCACGACGTTCGCGTCGTCCCCGCTTCCGTCGTTCGTCCGGGACGCCGTCAGGGTCACGGCCGCGGGCACCTCCCGGCCCCGCACGACCAGAATCGCGCTCGGGTTCATGTCCGCCGAGGCCACCACCGCGGCCTCGTCAAACCCGTCCAAGTCCACATCTTTGACAAAGCCGACGTTCACGCCGTAGGCCGTAGTCGCTAGGGCGCCAGACAAGGCGAAGGTCACGACGCGGTAGGCGATATGGTGGGAGGGGTTGTCGAGGTTTATCGTCACGTTGGTCGCCGGGGTCCACGTCGAGTTCCCGGGCACCAAAAAGGCCTTGTTGTCTGGCGAGGACCCGATCAAGATATCGGCCAAGCCATCCCCGTCGAAGTCGCCCTGGCCAGCGGCCACGATCCCCATCGCCACGGACTTCATTCCCGTGATCGTGACGTTCGGGGTCGTCGCGACTCCGCCACTCTGGCCGAGATACACGCGCAGCGCAAACGCGTACGCCGGAGAGGCCGAGCCCTCCCCCACCCCCACGTCATCCACGCCATCACCGTTGACATCCCCGAGGCCCACCACCGGGGTGCCCATCCGGCTGTTCGCGGGCCCTTGGATGCAGAGATAGTGCTCCCCTTCACCCGCGGTGAATCCAAGGTCAAAGACATCCCGCTGCGGACCCGTCCCATGCCCATACAGGATGCAGAAGGCGTTGGCCGTCCCACCACCGACCGCCGCGTCGCCCAGGCCGTCGCCATTGACGTCGCCGATGCCGTACACCCGGCGCTGGAAGTCGGGCCCACTCCACGGCAAGTCACTGCCAAAAAACCTTGCGTCCCGCAAAGCGAAGTCCACGCTCGCCACGGCCCCCAAGGACATGGCCGAGGCGTTCCCCACGTCGTCATACGCCCGAACTGCGACGTAGTACCCCGCGAACCCGCTCGACCCTGTCTGAAGTTTGCAGGGCTTGCCGTTCTCTTCGACGTCGGGCGCGCGGATGTCCGGACCGGTGATCGTGAATGTCTCGGGCGTCCCTTGGACCTGCGGGACCGGGATTGGCGCGGTCCAGGCGAGCCCGGTGACGCGGCACGCCGTCTCGAAGTCATCGGCTGTCACGATGGGCAAGGTCGAGTAGCGGATGTCGTAAGAAGTGGCGGAGGTTCCCGGCTGGTCCCCGTTGTCCCCCGGCGCACTCCACTCGATGGTGACCGCAGGCCGCCGCGGGTTCACTGCGGTCACCGAGATGGTGGGCGCCGCAGGAGGCAAGAGGTCCACCGTGGCCGTGAACTCAGAGACCGCGGTGTTGCCCGCCTTGTCCTGAACAGTCACCCGGACCGTGCCTTGGGTCTGGTCCGGAAGGGTGACGCGGTTGAACTGGAGCGTGGCGGGTCTCGAGGCGAAGGTGTACGGAATCGAGAGGTTGGTTGGGGACAAGGGGTCGGTTCCCGAGGCGTGCGCATAGACCAAGGCCGTGACCTCGCCGCCCACCAGGTTAGCGTCGTCCGCCTGGAGGGTCAGGCTTCTTTGTAACCCCGGGGTGACCAAGTCCTCGTCGGCCTGGACACCCCATAGATTCGAGGACCCAGCGGCCGGCTCTGAGAATGCAATCACCGGGTCAGTGAGGTCCACCGTTACGAACAACAACCCGGACGACCCCTTGAGCGCTGCCCCCTCGTAGACGCGAACCTCCATGGTTGGTGTGGTCTCGTCTACAAACGTGACTTGCAGGGTCTCCGGATTGTTTTGGAATGGCTTCTGTTGGGTCTGGCTTCCGTTCACGAAGAGGCGCACCGTGTCAACCGCCCCACAACCCGGGGTCACCGTCACGCTCATGGTGCGGGTCACGCTGCCGCAATCCTCCCCTGGGGAGGGGCACACCGAGTTGTTGATGTACCCCCCTGGCGTGACTCCCCCAAGGATCACCTGGCACGCGAGCAACTGAATCGCCACCCCGGCGACCAGGGAGCCCTCATTGCCCACCTCGTCCGTCACAACCACAATGAACTTGTGATACGGACTGACTCCTGCCGGCACCGTCACGAACACGGAGGGTTCGAGTCCACCCGGATTCGTGATGCTCCCGCTCGCCACGGTCACCGGCGGGTCGCACTGCTCAAACGCCGCGTCGCAGTTCGATGCGACCTCCACGCGCCAGCCGTTGGAATCCAGGCTCATCCCGCCGAACGAGACCTCGACCTGGAACCCGGGCACCTCGGGCTGCGCATCGTCCGCGTCCGAGAGGATCGCTCCATGTTCCGGGGAGGCCAGATACACCTCGGGCGGGACCGTGTCCACGAAGGTGCCGAGGTCCGCGGACGTGGGGTTTCCGGCCTCGTCCGTGACCTCCGCGTGCAGTTCATGCGGCCCTTCGGTCAGGATGGGGTCCGTCGCGAACGGAATGACCACCCGTTGGTCCGGTCCCACCACCCCACTTGCAACCGGTACCCCGAAATCGCTCACAGTCACCGTCCGGCCCACCGCGTCGGACTCGAGGACGAGGTCTTGGCTGTCCCCGAACCGGACTACGCTCGGCGTCAGGAACAAAAGCGTGGGGGCTATGGTGTCCACAAAGGGCTCATAGGAAAGCACGCCCGAGGCGGGCGGCACTGGGCTTTGGTTCCCCACCGCGTCGCGCACAACCACGTACACCTGGTTCGCCCCCTCCTTCAGCGTCACGTCCACCGTGGCGCTTCCAGTGAACGGGGCGATGACCCCCTGCTGGAGCCCGTTCACAAAGACCGTGGCAGTACCGGTCTCGCTCCCCTGGATCGCGAGTTCATAGACCCGGCCTACGGCCTTCTGCTCCGCCGAGTTCAGAACCCCGGACGGCGGGAGAACATCGGAGGGCGAGGACAAGGACTGCACGACCGGGGCCACGAGGTCCTGGTACACGAAGCGCTGCCTTCTGCCCTCGTCCGGATGGTCCAGAGACGACACCCAAGGCTCCCCTTCCGCGATGCGGACCTCCGCGATCAGGGTGTGGAACCCGTCCGGCAGGTCCGTGACCGCCACTTGGGTGACGCCCCCACTCGGCGGCACGGTGGCCCTCGCCACCTCCCGGAACCCGATCGCCCCGCATGGGGACGCCCCGAGGGGGGCCTTGTCCGAGCAGATGCGCACATTGTCCGCCGCCTCCGGTGCGTTGAGGAGACTCACCCCGAGCCCGCGGAACGACCCAAGCCCCCACGCAATCGCGCACTGGTCCTGCACGCACGTCCCGCCCTCGGCGCACTGCGAGGATGCCGTGCACCCCGTGTTGGGCACGAAGGCCGGCGTGTAGATAGCGATGGTGGGCTGGTCCGCCCAGACAAAGACCAGGCGCTGTGTGGTCCCTGGGTTGCCCGCGGCGTCCGTCGTGCTGGCCGTGAGGACCACGGTCCCATTCGGAAGCGTCACCTGCGGAACCTCCAAGTCCCGCTTCCCCGCATCCGATACCGTCACCGGCGCAAAGACCACGACCTCCGACGGGACCTCGTCCAAACGACCATACGTCACGGTGATCGGCCTGCCCTGTTCGAGCCCGGTGTACCTCACCACCATCGTGTACTGGAGCCCTGGGGTGAGAGGGTCCTCGTCGGCGATAGGGGTCAACGAGTTCGTCGCGGGTGAAGGCCGATTGATGAGCAAGACCGGCGCGACTCGGTCCACCGTCACCGTGATGGGACCCGCGCTTGCCTGGAGCCCTCCGATATCCGTGGCCGTGGCCTCAAGGGTGCAAGACTTCTGGTCAGTCAACACCACGCCAGGGAAGACAAGTCCCTGGGCCTCGACAACCCCTGGGACCGTGGTGCTTGGGGAAGTCCCACACTTCCATGTCAAAGTCCCCGAGGACCCGGTCTCGAAGTTCGGCGCGGCCAGGACCACGTCCAGCACGCAGTCCTGACTGCCCGGGGCGCACGCCGGGTGGGCCAGGTTCAAGAACTCGCCGTCCGTCGGGACCTCGAAGGCGAGCGCGGGCGCGCCCGTCTTCAAATAAAGCGTGCGCGGCAGCGAGTACCCCTCGACCCCACCCCAGACAGCCCTGGCCACGAACTGGTCCCCAGGGGCCTCGGACAACGTCGTGACCTCGAAGGTGACTCGGCCCTGGGGGTCCGTCGCCCTTGTCTCGCCCTCCATCCCGTTGGTCAGGAGGGTCACTGGGACCGCCTCGAGCGGGGACGAGGCCGCATCCGTCACCTCGACCACCAGGTTGAAGGGCAGCACGGCCACAGGCCCGTCCTTGGGGGGCTGGACGATCACGACCCTCGGCGCCTGCGTGACGAGCGTCAGGATGCGCTCCGTGGTCGCGCCCTGGTTCTTTGCGAGGTCCACGGCCCAGGCCCGGACCGTGTTCGGACCGGGGATGAGCGTGACGCCATTGAAGACCACATCGGACCCCTCGCCCTGAAAAGCGCAGCGTTCGGGCTGGTCGTTCACCCGGAGACACACCGTGGTCCCCTCCCCGCCCCCGGAGACCACCCGCACGATGACCGTCATCTGGTGACCGGGCGTTTCCGGGTCCTCGTCCTCGTCGCCCGGGTTCAAGGCCGGGTCAATGGTGTCATGGTCCGGCTGCACGACCTCCACTTCGGGCGCGGTCCGGTCCAAGGTGAAGGGCACCTGGGTCACGTTCCCGGGGATGTCGGAGGCCACGTTCCCGTACTGGTCCGTGGCGTCGACTACAAGCGTGTATCCCCCATCGGGGATCGGGACCCCGCCGACCTCGAGGGGAAGGGCAAAGGACAACCCGGTCGCTAGGAAGGGAGCGGACGGGTAGTCAATCACCACGGTCCCTCCCGCATCCCTCACCTGGACCACGGGCACCTGTCCTGCGAGGCCCGCGGCAAAGACCTTGACCGCGACCTGGGCCTGATTGACGTACTGACCAGAAGCCGGCGCGAGGACCTTCAGCGTCGGCGGCGGCAACCCCACCGTGAACGCGACCTCGCCGGACGACCCAGGGTTCAGGGCGTTGTCGCGTACCTGGCAGCGGATTCTCTGCGTCAGGACCTGCACGTCAAGGATCACGGGGACGTCATAGACCCCGTCGCCCGCGACCTCGGCGATGACCGCAGAGCCGACCGTCACCGGGGTCGAGTCCAAGGCGTCCCGGCGGCAGCGGATGCTCAGCGTGGAGCCTGCTGTGACATCCTCGCCGAGCACCCGGAACGTGGTCTCGTATTTCGTAGTGGTCGCCGGGTTCTGGTCGTCCTTGGCGAGCAGCGTGGCCCCCTGCGGGGGGAAAACGAACGAGTACATGGCCATGGAGACCTTGGCCTGGAAGGAGGTGCTCGCCAGGCCCTCGCGGCCGCAGGCATCCTGGCCCGTCGCCACGACCGTGTAGGACCCGTCCTCTGTCAGATTCAGATTCACGTAGGCGAAGGCCCCTGCCTCGTCTGGCGCCACTTGGGCCAGGGGATTGTCATTCAGCGACAGGGACACGGGCGCCCCCGGCGCGATCCCGTGGGCCGTCCCGATGATGTCGAGCGTGAGCCCATTCTCCGGGTCCCCGTCCTTGTCGTCCAAAAGGGTGTAGGAAGCCTTGTCCGGCTTCGTCAGGGTCAGGACCGGGTCCACGAGGTCGAGGGTGAAGGGGATGCCAGGGGTCGAGCCCGTGCGCTCCGGAGCCTGGGAGTCCAAGACCTGGGCAGTCACCGCGACCTCAATGCCATCGGCCTGGCTCGCCTCATCCACGAGGGTCAGGGTGAACTGGGCCGTCCCGTTCTCGGCCAGAGGGGTCGGGCCAGCGGTCTGCACTGCGCCCCCGCCAACGGCGAACCCGATCATGGCCGTGTCGCAGGTCCGGTCCGGGTTGCTCACGGTGAAGGTCACCTGCACGCCGGGTGTCTCGGGGTCCATGTCGTCGAGCAAACAGGCCGTGTTCACGGGGAGGAGCGCCACACCACACGTCCCGATGTCCACCAGCACGGTCTTCGCGTCCGACCCTTCCAGACCCGCGAGGTTCGCGGCCCTAACCGCGACCTCGTAGCCCGCGGGGTTGTGGGTCAATGTCACGGCCTGGAACACGACCTCCCCGAGCCCGGTGCCCTCGTCCACCACGACCGGCAGGGTCGCGACAACCTGGCCAGCGATTTCCAGGAGGACGTCCTGACCGTCCTCGAGATGCTCGGTGCGGACCACGACGTCCACCTGAAAGCCTGGGGTGTCCACATACGCGGGTGGTTCGTCCGCCAGGGTCAACGACACGCTCGCCTGGCCCTCGCCCTTGGCGCCCGAGGCGGTCCAGAAGTGGAACGCGAGCACCGGGGCCGGCTGCGGGGGCACGTCTGGCGTGTCCGGGACATCGGCCAGGTCCATCCCCTCTGCCCCGTCCAAGACATCGGCGGCGTCGTGGACCTCCACCCCCTCCGAGACCTCCCTGCCCTCCGGCGTGTCCTGCGTCTCCGGCACGTCGGCGCCGTCTAGGAGGTCCAAGGTGTCGGGTTGCGCGTCCACCCCGTCAGGAGCCGCATCCACGGCATCCGGAGCCAGGTCATTGTTGGTCACCGACGGCGTCCCCCCTCCGGGACACCCGGTTGTGACAGCCAGCAACGCGGTCACTGCGAATGCGTTTGCCCATCGAGTCGTCATGGTCCTCCCCCCTTATCCCGACTGTGGCCGATGTCTGGTCAAGATCCGCTTGCGGACCAGGTCCGCGAGAAACGCCTGGAGGTCGCGCCGGATCTCCGTCTCGGGCGCGTCGTAACGGTCCGCAACCTCCCGCACCATCTCTTCGAGCGACGCCCCAGTCTCTACCCGCTTCAACACGAGGCTGCCGACCTCGTCCTCGACGCAGTGATAACGGTTGTCCGCGGTCAACATGTGATAGACCCCGCCGACCTCCCGCCAGGCGAGATCGTCTCGGAAGCGGTACTGGCGGCCTGTCGGGGACCTGGTCATGATCCTATCATGGCAATTCTTCGCCATCCCGTCAAATGCGTTACCAGCAAGTCCACCGCCCTAGTGGCCGCGACCCACGCGAGGAAGGCCGCCCGCGGTCCTCCACGGTCGAGCAGGAGCGCATATAACGAGGGTCTCCACAGGTCGAACACCCATAAAGGCGCGTCCCCGAGCGGCGCGACCCTCATCCGTCCGCCCACAGGCCCCCCAGCACCCCGCAACACAAGGGCCTTCAGCAGTGCCGCCCGCACCCCGCGCGGGGCCAGGCGGGCCATGACCCACGCCGGCACCTCGGTCCCGAACAGGCAACGGACCGCCTCTAGACTGTACAGGAGTGCCGAGCCGCAGCCCCACGACGCCGCGCGCTCCACCGTTGTGCCCCAGTCGAGCGACCGCATCTCGATCAAAAGCGCGAGGTCGAGGAACGGGCGCATGCCAGCGAGCATACCCGTGCGGGCCTGATGGATGCTCACGAGCACGAGGTGGTCCTCCCAGGCTGGCGCAAGCCCCATCGGGGTCGCAAGCGCACGCTCGAAAACCCCCTCGATGTCCACGAACAGGCCGAAAGGCTCATAGGACGGGCCGCCGTGGACCTCCACGAGCCCTCCCCCTGGGGCGTCGAGTTGCCGCTCCAAAGACCACCTCATGCTGAACGGTCGGGTCGGGTACGAGGTACGCAAGCGAAAGCCCGCACGTCGAAGCGCGTGGACCGCACGCTCCACATCGGCCTTGCGAACCAGAAGGTCCACGTCGCTCATCCCGCGCATCCACGTCGCAGGGTACAAAGTGTCTCGAAAGCATGCCCCTTTGATCAGCAAGTAAGGCACACCGGCTCGACCCAACAGGTCCGTGCTCAGGCGTAGCAACCGCTCCATGAAGAGGTCCTCACGGACCGCCTCGCGGGTCCAGACATCGGACTTCTCCCGCAGGTCGTCGCGGCCCCCGACGTGCCGTCCAGCCGCTGCGACCAGCCAAAGCAAGCCCTCGCTCCGGGCGAGGCGGGCCAGAGCACGAAACTCCGCTGGACTCAAGGACTCGAGCGCCCTCGCGGCCTCTGCCTCTCTCCGCGTGGCCGCCTCGTAAGCGACCCGCCGAACCACGTCACCGAGGCCGGCCCCGTGGCCATCCCAGTTCTCGGTCACCGAAGGACTCCAGGTACTCCCGCCAGACCCCCTCGCAGCGCGCATCGAGGGGACACGCGCGGCACACGGAAGCCTTGGCCTTGCCCTCCTCCACTCGATCCCGGCTCCAGTCCCGCGGACCCTGGTCTAGTTGGCGCACCTCGCTGCGCACGTACGCCCGGTAGTGATTCTCGGAGGCGATGCGATCGAGGTCCCCGAGCACGCACAAGGGCACGGCCTCGGTCACCGCCTCTCCCCCCGCGCCCTCCATGCGCCGAACCGCCTCTCTCAAGAAGGGCAACATCTCTTCAAGCCTTGGCACCACGCCCAGATAGTCCCGCGCCGCGTTCCCGAGCCCGTGCGGAAAGGTGAAGTTTGCCCGACGAACCCCGGCCCGGAGCAGGCAGTCCGCGATGGCCGGCAAGGAAGTCATGTTCACCCGCGAGATGACGACCTTTCCAGTCACCTTCTCGCCCGCGGCGGCGAGGGCCTGAAGCGCCCGGACGGTCTGCTCGAAGGACCCTGGGGCGCGCGTGACGCGGTCGTGGACCTCCGCGCAATCGCCGTGCAGGGCCACCACGAACCGCACGCCGAGCCCGCACAAGGGATTTAGGGCCTGGGCATGGCACAGGACCCGCGCGTTCGTCTGAATGCCCACAGCAAACCCCAATGCCACCGCGCTCCGCACCAGCACGGGTAAGTCACGCCTCAAGGTCGGCTCGCCTCCCGTGAAGGTCACCAGGCGAAACCCCCGCCTGCGGGCGTCCGCGACCTCCGCCAAGACCTCGGCGGTGGTGCGGAAGTCCCTGCCCCGCGTCGCCAGGGCCCGCTCCCGCTGGTCTGCTACCACGCAGTGGATGCAGTTGTTGTTGCAGGCGTACGAGAGTTTGATGTCCAGGTGAGCGACGTGGGGGGTCTCCCCCACCTTGGCGATCCCGCCCGCCCTCTCTGGCCAGCGCGTCCTCACACGGGCACATCCCGCAAGAAGCGTGCCGCGTCCTCCGGCGGAGTGGGGTTGATGTAGAAACCCGTCCCCCACTCGAATCCCGCGGTCTTGGTCAGCCGCGGCAGGATCTCCAGGTGCCAGTGCCAGTCCATCTCGATCGTGGACCAGTACCCAGGCCGACGCGGCTTGAGGTGATAGGCCGGCGCCGTGTGAAGCATGTAGTTGTAGGGGGGGTCGTCAAGGCTGCGCTTGATACGCTGAAGGACCTCGCGCAGGTGGCGGGCCATGCGCGCGAGGCCCGCGTCGTCCATCAGCCCGAAGTCGTGCTGGTGCCTTCTCGGCGCGAGTGTCACCTCGAAGGGGAAGCGGGAGGCATACGGGCACCAGGACACGAAGTCCGCGTCTGCGGCCACGATCCGCGAGTGTGTGTCGAGTTCCTGCGCGATGATGTCGCAGAAGATACACCGCTCCTTGGCCATGTAGTGCTCGCGGGCGCTCTCAAGTTCCATCGCGACCGTTCTGGGCGTCACGGGCGTGGCGATCAACTGGGAGTGCGGATGCGCGAGGGACGCCCCTGCGGCGGACCCCCGGTTCCGGAAGACAAGCACGTAGCGGAAGCGCGGGTCGTTCCGCAGGTCCATAATCCGGTCCCGGTACATCGCGAGGACCAGCGTGATCTCGTCGAGGGAGAGGTCCGCGAGGTCCCGGTCATGGTGCGGGGTCTCGATGATGACCTCGTGCGCCCCGATCCCGTTCATGCGGTCGTACTGACCGACCGCGGCGCGGTCCAGGTCCCCCTCGATCCGGAGGGCCGGGAACTTGTTGGGCACGACGCGCACCCGCCAGCCGGGCCCGTTCGGGACCGAGCCGTCCCGGACCACCCGGATCTCGGGGGGGGTCATGGCCTCGTTGCCATAACAGAAGGGACACTTGCCGTTCCCTCCGGTATCCCTCTCGATCCGGAAGTCGGACGGGCGTCGGGCCCGCTCGGTGGCGATGATCACCCAGCGCTTCTGAACAGGGTCATGTCGAAGTTCTGGCATCGAACTCCTCTTTCCAACCGACTATCCTACACGAACCAATTTTTCAACTCGAATCCTTCCGGGTCGAACAGAAACTCGATCACCGAGTCCCACGGGAACCGTTCCATCTCCAGTTCCCCCTTCCCGAGGACCACGAAGAACTCGACCTGGAACGGATGGCCCTGCTCCACCCCGAACACCGTGACCGGAATCGCCGCCTCCAGGACCTCGCGCACCGCGACCTCCGCGCCCCGCACGAGCCCGGACGGGTGTCCCCCGGCCAGTCGCTCGACCACGCACCCCTGCGGGCACCCCCGGACCAACAGCGTCACCTCGGCTGGCCGGACGAAGTGCAGCCGGACGAAGCCATCCTCCTCAAGGAACCCGCTCAGGGGCGCGAACCCGTCGCACCGAACATACACCCGCTCCCGGTCGAAGCCGAAGTGGACCGAGGACAGAATCGGGTTCAGCCGGTGGATGGAGCCGTGGCTGAACTCGCACACCCCCGCACCGACCCACTTGTAGTACGAGTCGCGGAAACCCGTGATACGCGGCGCAATCGTGGCGGTCGGCGCGCGGACCGGGAGGCCGCGGGCATCCTCGTCCAGCGGGCTGTCGAGGAACTCGGGCGGGGTCATCCCGACCCGCCGGTACACGGCGCGCAGATTCTGGCGGAAGAGGTAGTCGAATTCCCGCTTGTGGACCGAAGAGTGCCCCTTGCCGAACCACCAGAACCAGTCCGACGCCTCGGCCCGCAAGAGCGGGCAATCCCCCACAAGGCCCGCCCGGTGTGCATCGGCCCCTGCCCCATCCCTGCCGTGGACACAGCACGGCCTCTCGGGGAGGTCGCGAACGACCTGGTAGGCCGCGGCCAGGGCCTCCCACGCCCGGTTCTTGACCGGGTCCCCAATCCACGTGTTCAGGTTGCCCTCTACCCAGGATCCCGTGGCCACCTGGGCCACCTCGTCACCAGCCCCGTACCGGTCGAGATACTCCGACAGGGTGATGGGCTCGACGAAATCGGACCTCTCAATGGCCCCGTACAGTGCGTCCAGGAACGGGTAGCCTCCGTCCGGGTAGAATTCCCACGCATTCTCGCCATCCATGGCGATGAGCACGATCCCCCGCTCGTCCGGGGCCTCCCGAGCCAGTTCCGCAAGGCATCCCATGAAGTGCGCCACCGACTTGTCGTTTGGCCACCGGCTATAGACGAACCCGATGTTGTCCGAGAGGGCGCGGTTGCGGAAGAAGATGGCGAGCCCGTTGTAGCGCAGCGGGCGCAGCCGCTCCTCCGGGGTCAGTTCCCCCCCAAGCGTGCGTCGCAAGACCTCCTCGTCCGAGGCGATCCAGCGAAGCCCGCGCGAGGCCATCAGCCTCACCACGCCGTCCGAGATCGCCCCCTCCGGAGGCCACATCCCGCTGGGCCGTCGCCCGAATTGGCGCTCGAACGCCTCGAGCGCGAGGTCCACCTGCCGCTCCGCCTCCGCCGGGGCCACAAAGCGCACGCCCGGGAGCGTCACGCCCGGGTCGGCCTCGAGGGCCGCGGCGCTCGTCAACAGAAGGGGCATGAGGGGGTGATAGTAGGGGCTCGTGGACAACTCGATCTGGCCGCTTCGGGCCAAGTCGGCGTACAGCGTCCCAATCCTCTGGACATGGGCCCGGCTCCGGGCGAGCAGGGCCTCCCGATCCTGGACCGTGAAACCCCGCCCCTTCCGGATCAGGGCCTGCACGACCTCATCTGCCTGAAGGGTCGGCCCGCACCACGCGAGCAGGAACAGGGTTGTCAGGTCGCGAAACTCGTCCGAATCGAGGACCCGGGCCGCGTCGCTCGCCCCGCGCGACGCCCGGTAGAAGTCGTACAACTGACGGAACCGAGGGAATCGCGCGATGAGGGGCTCCGGGCAGCCATCGAAGCAGGTCCGCAGCAAGAACTCGCGGCTCGCGGAGTCGAGGGCCTCCGGGTCCTGGGCCATCACCTCGAGCGTCTGGTCGTGCGCCGTGCCGGCCCCGTAACGCGCGACCTGCTCCCACAGCGACATCGTCACGTTGAAGTTCGCGCGCATGCGGGGGTGGCGGGCCACGAGCCCCGCCATGTCGCCGTAGTCCTTGGTCGCGTGCAGGTAGGCCCACGGAAGCACTGCGAGGCCCGTGGAGGGGTCCTCGTAGGGCGGCTGGTGCATGTGCCATAGAAACGCGACGTGGATCTTCTTCGCCATGATGGTCCCGACCCCCTTGCGACTACTCCTCCTCCAGCGGAGGCCCCAGGCCGTATTTTGCCAGTTTGTACCGCAGGGAGCGGAAGGTGATCCCCAGAAGGGCCGCCGCGTCCTTGCGGACACCGCCCGTCCGCTTGAGGGCATTCAGGAGGATGCGCTTCTCGATCTCCGCGAGCCGCCCCTCCAGGTCCAGGCCCTGCTCCGGGACCTGGGTGACGTCCTCGATGGGGCTCAGGGCCTCCGGACGCGCCTGCCGCACGTGCTCGGGCAGGGCGTCCATCTCGATCACCCTGCCCCGGGCGAAGGTGACCGCGTGCTCGATGATGTTTTCGAGCTCGCGCACGTTCCCCGGGTAGCGGAGAGACTTCAGCCTTTCCATCACCTCGGGTGCCACTCCGAGCGGTTCGCGGCCCATCTCCCGGCAGAACTTGTCCACGAAGTGCTGGGCGAGGTAGGGGATATCCTCGGAGCGCTCGCGCAGAGGAGGCAAGTGAATCCGGATCACGTTGAGCCGGTAATAGAGGTCCTCGCGGAAGCGTCCGGCACGGACCTCCTCGTACAGGTCCTTGTTGGTCGCCGCCACCACCCGGACGTCCACCTTGACTTCCTGGGTCCCGCCCACGGGCCGAATGGTGTGCTCCTGGAGGAACCTCAACAACTTGACCTGCATCGGGAGCGAGATCTCGCCCACCTCGTCGAGGAAGACGGTCCCCCTGTTCGCGGCCTCGAGGAGACCATGGCGCGTCGTGTAGGCCCCGGTGAAGGCACCGCGCACGTGTCCGAACATCTCGGACTCCATGAGGGCGTCCGGGATGGCCCCGCAGTTGACCACGACGAATGGGCCATCTTTGCGCGGCGAGTTGAAGTGGATGGCCCGGGCCACCAGTTCCTTGCCGGTTCCACTCTCGCCGGTGATCAGCACGGAGGTCTTGGTCGAGGCCACCCGGGCAATCGTGTCGAAGACCTGCCGCATCCGGGCGGTTTTCCCCACGATGTGCTCGAACCGGTAGCGACCGGAGAGTTCGCGCCGCAATCGGATGTTCTCGAGGGACAGGGCGCGCCGCTCCAGGGCCTTCTCGATCAGGACGCTGATCTCCTCCAGTTTGAACGGCTTCGCCACGTAATCCAACGCCCCGCGCTTCATGGCCTCGAGCGCCGTCTCCACGGTGGAGTACGCGGTCATGATGATGACCTCGCACTCTGGCGATATGGCCTTGACGCGGGACAGGACCTCGAGCCCCCCCTGTTTCCCTAGTTTTAGGTCCGTCAGCACGATGTCGAATTCTTCGTTCTCGAATAGACGAAGCCCCTCCTCGGCCGAAACGGCGCTGGCCACCTCGTGCCCGGCCTTGCGCAAGAACATCTCGAGGACCTGCCGGAGGGACGAATCGTCTTCGATCACCAAAATAGAGGCCATCGTCCGCCCGGAGTTCAGCAGAGGCCCGCGGGGCAATGAGCGGAGCGGGAGACGGGATTCGAACCCGCGACGTCAACCTTGGCAAGGTTGCACTCTACCGCTGAGTTACTCCCGCCTTGTCAAACAACCGGGCGAATTGTTAGCGGGTGACGCCCGTGCTGTCAAGGACCAGGATTCAGGTGCGGCTCGCGATCTTCGCGCGCCGCACGGCGGACAAGTCAGGGCTCGCGCGCCCGGCGCGCGAGGCCTCGGGCCAGGTCGTGGCCCTGAAGGACGTGAAGGGAGAGGGAGGCCTTGCAGGTCGCGCAGACCGAGGCGCAGAAGAGGGGGCCTCGGGCGAGCCCCCGAGGCCGCCGCACGCGTGTCCCCTGGGCACTGGACGACGCCATTGGGGCACAGAAACTCAGGCGGACGTTGAAGGTCCGTTGCACCGCCACCAAGACGACCCCAGCCCGCCTCCAATCCTGCACATGGAGAGGGGCCTCCCGGTTGAGACCCGCGAACTAGCCAGGGTCGAAGCCCTTTCAGCAGGGTATCACCGTGAGCGTTTGCATGAGCCCTAGAGCGGGGGACCTGGGCCTCAAGGCATCAAGGCGCTTTCGGAAGCCACAGGAGGGCGGCGGTAGATACGTCGTCCGTGTAGTCCTTGGCCGGGTTGCTTGGATTGAGGTCGAAGCCCCAGCGCGAAGAGGGACCGTCCAGCCATACCTGGTAGCCCCGGAACATCACCCCCTGGCCCCTGGCCAAGTCATAGACCCCAAGGTCTGCCAACTGGCCGAGACCACTCGAATTCTTCTCGTCACTTTGGATCCCCGTGCCCCGGAGGAAGATGTTTTTCTGACCCACCGCGATCTCCGGACCCGTGTACGCCGTGGGTGGGACGACCCCCGAGCAGGCCTCGCACCACCGAAGCAGACTCCGCTTGAGGTACAAAAACTCGAGGTCAATCCCTCCATCTGGCTGACCATCCTCGTCGAAGTCGCGGTCCGTCTCGAGGACCGTTGGCGACGTCGGGTCGGAGGACAGGTCTATCACCACAATGGCATGGCGATCCAGGTCGAGACGCTCGTTGCCAACCCCAAGCTGGACCGATGCCTTTTTGCTGGCCGACTTGCAGTTCGGCATGGCGTATAGACGCCCCCCGTCTGGAGAGACCGCAAACGAGGTCACGAGCCGGCCGTACGAGGTCGTGTCGAGTTTCCCAAGGGGGTTCAAATCTGTGTCATAGAACGAGATATCGTCGTCGTTGCCCACGGCGACGACCTTCTTCCCCTTCATCGTGACCACGGCAATCGCCGGAACCCAGTTGTTGGAGGAGTCGCAGGTATCCTCCGCAGTCCCCGAGGTGACCTGATTTGTGGTCTGGACGCCGGCACTTACATCGAATTTGTAGACAGTGTTTTTGTCAACAAGTTTGGACCAAGATGGTTCCAAAACGAACACGCTCTGGCCGTCCGTGGCGATGCCCCGCAAAAGCCGAGCGCTATCGAAGAACGGATCTTTGTCTTTGTCCAAGGCGACCACCAGGCTGCCTTGCTGGCCATTGGCCATCCCGGTCACGTCCACCACGACCAAGGGGTACGGGGCCGAACTGGTTAGCGCCCCTGCACCTTTGAAGGCGATCAGGTACAAAGTCTCTTTGCCCTCTGTGACGACCGAGACGCCGCGACACGGCCAAGGATATCGTTCAGGGTCCAACCCCTCCGTGCTACCCCCTTTGTAGTCGGGGTGCGGGATCAGGACGGGCTCCGCGTTTCCGAAGGCCAGCCTCTCCTTATCGAAATGGAAGACATACGCGCCCGGGGCGCCAACCGCAATCACCCACAGTGCGGAACCCTGGCCCTGCACAAACCCGCAGATGTCTCCTTCGAACGGCTTGCCCTGGTACTGAAGGACAATGGGCTCGAGGGTCGTAAAGGTCGAGAGGTCCACGACCTTGATTTCGTTCCGGAAGACGTCGGTCCCACTCGAGGCGGTCAGCAACAGCCCCTCTTCCGTGCTCGGCGGGAACGCGGGGTCTTCGAACAGAAGCGAGCCGAGCAATACCCCCCCCACGTCGGCGGTCTGACGATCGATCAGGGTGACCTCCTTGGCCCCGGCTGGGGGATTCTTGCCAGATTGCGGGGCCGGAGCCCCTTCCGCCACCTGGACGACGTCCATCGGCCCGAGTCCGCCCGTCTCGTCAAACCCACCTTGGTACTGTTTGCTGTACTTCGTGTCGAGCGCGAACCGCACGTACCAGGTCCCTGCTGGCAGTCCCTCAACGGTCACGTCCTTCGGAAACCCGGTTGAGTACAGTTCTTCGTCCAGAACCTTTTTCGTCAACGCCACGGTCTTGCAATCAGGGTCTGCGCAGAGTTGCAGATAGAGGTCGCCCCGGAAAATGTAGTCTGGGCTCGTGAGATACTGCTTCAACAGGTCAACAACCTGAAGCGGAAAGTCCTTGATAAGTTTGACCTTGGCGGTGAGGGAAGCCTCCCCCGTAGTCGGAAGGTCTGTCCCGACACCGTCATACCCTGTCAGGGCGTCTGGGCCTCCACCCGTATCTCCACCACTCGTGGTCTCCGAGGCACACGAGGCCCACAAGAATGGAACGACAAACACTGTCCAGGCTACCATCACGCGTTTCATTGTTCCCTCCTTCGTGCAACGCACTCGCCAGTCGAGCGTCCCTTTACATCCAATCCCTCTCGATTGTCAACTCGTCACTTCACACGAGTACGAGTTCCCTCTGAAGAGGTCCTGTCACCTCGACGACCCCTTCCGACCGGATGAACACGTCTATCTCGGTCCGCACTGCCATCCGGCCCGGTAGGTAGATCCCCGGCTCCACCGAGAAGCAGACCCCCGGCATCAGCAAGCGCTCGTCGCGGGTCTCGAGGTTGTCCAGGTTGACCCCGTTGCCGTGGACCTCGGTCCCGATCGAGTGGCCTGTCCGGTGCACGAAGAAGTCCCCGTAGCCGGCCTCCCGCACCACGGCACGGCACGCGTCATCCACCTCGAAGCCGCGGCACACTGCCCCCCGCGCGAACCGCTCCCGCACGAAGGCCACTGCCGCGTCCCGTGCCCGACAGACCACATCGAAGATGCGGACGTACTCCGCGGGCGGCTCCTCCCCGGCGTAGCCGCACCAGGTGATGTCCGCGAAGATGGTCCCCTCGCCGCGCAGCCGCGCCCACAAGTCCACGAGGATCGTGTCACCCCTCCGGATGGGGTAGGTGTTCCCTGGAGTCGGCAAGAAATGGGGGTCCGCTGGATGTTCTCGGACACCTACGATGGGCCACTCCCCTCGGCAGTCCAGCCCTTCTTCCTCGAAGCGCCGCAGGATGAACTGTTGCAGGTCGTACTCTGTCAAGGTCTCGCCGTGGCGAAGGGCCTCGCGGATGCGCTCGAAGGCGTCGTCCTTGATGCGGTACAGGCGCCGCGCGGCCTCCACGTGCGACTGATAGCCCTCCTCGCCGATGCACGCCTCGAAGACCTGCACGAGGTCCGCGGAGGACACCACCGTGGCCCCCGCAGCCCGCACGAGGTCCAACGTCCCCCCGTCCACGAGCGAAACGGACGGGATGCTCCCTCCCGGCGAGTACTGCATCGCCACGGTGCGCCCCTCGACGAGGCCCCGCAGGACCTCCTGGAGTTCGGACCACGACAAGTAGAACCGCTTCTCGCCTGGGAGGGCGTCCAGCCGGGATGGCTCGACCCGACTCACCACGCGGACCGGGACTCCAGTGGCCGGCACCAGGTAGAACCATCGGCGCGAGGTGAACACCCCGAAGTCAAGCCCCAAGATGCGGTACGCCACCGGGTCACGATTGTGGAAGTCATAGAAAAGCCACCCATCTAGACCCGCTGCACGCAGGGCCTCTTGGATCCGCTCGATGCGCATCATCGTGCCCTCTCCGCGCCGTCCTCGCCGCCCATCATCACATGGGCGAAGACCTTCGCGTCGTCCACAAGGTTCGAGACCCACGCATACTCGTTCGGCTGGTGGCCGGTCTCGTCCATCCGAGACCAGACCACGGCGGGGAAGCCGTAGCGGCGGAGCGCAGCGGCCACGGTCCCGCCCCCGATGCCGCGGGGCCGCGCCCGGACGTTGTACACCCGCTCCACGGCGCGGATGACCTGCTGGACCAGCGGGGCATCCGCGGGCGTCGGTGGGGCCGCGTCCTCCCGCTGGACGACCTCCACCTGGACCACAACTCGGTGGTTGCGGGCGACCTCGTCGCACAGGCCCCTTGTCACCGCGAGGACCTCCTCCACCGACACCTGAGGGAGGATTCGACAGTCCATGTAGAAAACATCCTCGCCGGGGACCGTATTGATGTTCTGGACGTTGCGCTCCCTCTTCGTGGGCTCGAACGTGGACATGGGCGGGTCGAAGACCGGGTCCCGGGTCTCGAATCGCGCGTACAGGTCGCGCAAGCGGACCACGAGGTGCGAGCCCGCGACCATGGCGTTCTTGCCGAGATGCGGGGTGCTCGCGTGTACCTGCCGGCCCACGGTCCGGACCTTGAGCCACAAGATCGCCTTCTCCGCCACCTCGACCAGGGAGCCGTCCTCGTTGCCCGCATCCGGGACCAGGAAGGCGTCGTCCGGTCCGAAGAGCCCCCGGTGGTTCTCCAGGAGCCACCGGATCCCATGGGTGCTCCCGGTCTCCTCATCCGCAACGAACAAAAGACCCACGTCCGTGGCGGGCTCGATGCCGAGTTCCCGAAGCGCCCGGGCCGCGAAGACTGAGCCGACGAGCCCCTGGTGGTTGTCCTCCGCTCCCCGGCCTACGAGCTTGTCTCCCTCGATCCGCAGCGTGAACGGGTCAGATTTCCACTCCGCCAGGTCGCCTGGCGGGACCACGTCGAGATGGGTCATCAACCACAGGCACCGGGACCGGTCCTTGCCGGGGAGGCGCAGGAACAGATTCGGCCGTGGGACGCCGTCGTCCATCGCGGTCAGGCGCTCGGGGGGCGGCAGACCGGCCGCCGGCAAGTACTGCTGGAGAAAATCGGCCTTCTCGGCCTCGCCCGGTCCCCCGTTCGCCGGTCCCACGGCGTTGCGCCTCGTCAGTTCGGCCATGAGGGCGACCATCTCGCCCCTAGCCCCGTCGAGCCAGCGGCGCACGCGGTCGAAAGGGGTCTCCTCCCTGCGAGGACGGGGCATGGTGCATCGCCCTTACTTGCAGGCCTTCGAGACCTCGTGGGCCAGGCGCGAGACCCACTCCGTGTCCTTCGCGGCCTCGATCCAGGCCGTGGTGAAGTCCTGGGGGTTTTGGAAGCCGCATTTCCGGTAGATGTCCAGGATCCGGTCCATCTCGCCCTTCTTCTGGGCGCAATAGACCTCCTGGTAGCAGGCCCACAACCGGTCCTTGTCGAGGGCCGGAGCCCCGCCGGAAGGGGCCTTGGGGGACCCGGCCTCCTCCGGCTCGGGGGCCTCGGCTGGGGAGGGGGCCGCGTCGCTCGGGAGCGCCGGAGCCGCGATGGGCCCTCCTGGGTCCGGGGCCTGGGCCGTCGGCGCCGCGGGTGGCGCCTTCTCGGTCCGACAAGACAGCGCCACGACCGCAATCATCAGAACCGTCCACGCGAGGGTCGTCACGGTCCTTCCATCGGCGGCCACCATCTCCTACCACCTCCGTGCGCGCCTCACCAGGGGCTATTGAAACAGACAATCGCCCCTCTTGGCAAGAGCATTCGGCGCGTCTGCCCGTCCGCGTCGTCGGGGGGGCGGCTTGGCACGAAAGGTGCTGGATTTTGGGCGGACGATCTTCTAATCTAGGGGGAGGCAGCCCCGCGGAGGAGACAACCGCTCGCAGTGACGGGAGAAACAGGGGCGAATGAGCGTGGACCCCGGGCGGGGGTATGAAAATATTGCGCACGACAGTGTCACCAGCGGTCAAGGAGGCGTCATGAGACTCTATCCAAACTGGCGAACCTCCGTACTGGTGGGGATGAGCGTGGCCGCCATTGGGATCGGCTGCGACTCCTCGGAGGGTGGCGGGGGAGACCCGGGGTCGGGTGGCCGAGACGCCGGGGCGGATTCGGGGAGGGGGGTGGACACGAACGTGGCGGATACGGGCCCGGCGGCGGAGGTGCCGGGGGACCTGCCCCTCCCGGACACGCTTGCGTCGCACGCCTCGCCCCTGGAGGGCGCGCCCTGCACGCCTCCGACCCCGGCCATCGTCATCACCGAGGTCATGATTGACCCGGCCGCGGTCGCGGACACCTACGGGGAGTGGTTCGAGGTCCACAACCCTGGCGCGACGGCGATTGATCTGAAGGACTGGTGGCTTCGGAGCGATGGTCAGACGCAGCACAAGGTGGCCTCTACCGTGGTGGTCCCTCCGGGCGGGTACGCGGTCCTGTGCCGCAACTCGAACCCGAGCCTGAACGGGGGCATCGCGAACTGCGCGTACCAGTACGTCGGCCTCTCGCTCGCAAACACATCGAACGACACGGTCGAGGTGGCCGACCCCTCCGGCACCACGGTGGACATCGTGGCCTGGGTCGCGACGTCTTCCAAGCACGCCCCGGTAGGACGCTCCATTGCGCTGCGCCACCCATTCCTCGACAACGCGAGCATCGAGTTTCCCTCGAACCCGGACAACCCCGAGTCCTGGGCGAGCCTGAACTTCAGCCCCTCTCTGGTCCAGTACGGAGACGGCGATTACGGCACCCCAGGCGCGAAAAACACGGACGTCTGGCAGGTGGTCGAGGCCGCAGACTGCAACGACAACGAGGTCTGCACCTACGACCTTTGCGAGGCCGGGGCCTGCCACCACGAGTGGAAGACCGGCTGCTGCCATGCGAATGCCGACTGCAACGACGGAAACGTCTGCACCCAGGACGTCTGCAATCAGCAGAACAATACGTGTTCGAACAATCCCATCCCCAACTGTTGTACGCAAAGCTCAGACTGCGAGGACGGGAATCCCTGCAACTACGATTACTGCTTGAATGGGACCTGTCGGTTCTCCTCGTACAACGTGGTTCCGGGTTGCTGCTGGGCGCCCGAAAACGACCCGGCCACGGGCCAGCCCTGGAACCCGCCCGAGAAGAAGCAGCAGTACGCGGACGCCCAGTGCGATGACAAGAACGTCTGCACGGCACCGGACTACTGCGACCTGAACACGAACACCTGCCAGTCCGGTCCGCCGATCCAGGACTGCTGTATCGTCAACGTGGACTGCGACGACGGCAACCCCTGCACGATTGACCTGTGCTACGCGAATGAGTGCTCCAACACCCCGAGGCCCGGCTGCTGCACCCAAGACAGCGATTGCAACGACGGCGACGCATGCACCAAGGACATCTGCGTGCTGTCGTCGTGCCGCAACCTCGCGGACCCGAACGCCTGCTGTCCGAGCCACGCCTGGTGCGCGACCTACCAGAACGACGGCAACCCCTGCACCGACGAGAAGTGCCTCTACGACCCGAACCTCGGGGTCAAGGCCTGCCAGCACGTGTACAAGCCGTTGTGTTCGGTGTCCTGCCCCTACCTGGAGTCCTTCGATGGCGCGAGCACGTTCCAGAGCGTGGGTTGGAGCATCCATGATTACGGCACTGCGGCCAAGAATAACTGGTTCATTGATGATACCGGGACCCTCGGTCCGGACAAGCACGTCCTGTTCACCTGGAACCCGACGACCGTTCTGGTCAAGAGCGTGAACGTGTCGCCGCTCGTGGACTGTTCCCTGGCCGCAGTGGACCAGTGGAACTTCACGAAGTCCGTGACCTTGGAATGGCGCATGGCGTACAAGCACTACCAGGCTGGCCAGCCCGTGACGCTCAAGGTCGTGGCGACGGACACCGGCGATTACGAGAACGGGATCGTCTTGTGGCAGACGACCACGGACCAGGACATCGAGTACGACATCTTCCACGCGACCCTGCCAGACAGCCTCAAGTTTTCCACCCAGATTCAGATCGGCTTCATGGTCCAGACGAACTCGACCGTCTATCTGGACTCGTGGCGCTTCGATGACGTGAAGGTCGCGGCCGGCGTGCCGAACAACCTGCTCAAGGTCCAGTTGTGGCGGTGCACCGACGCCACCTGCTCCAACATCAACTCGGACCCCACGACCAAGGTCAGCGAAACGCTCGGGGCCTTCCCGACCCTCACCATGGCCCTGACGGATCACTTCCGTTACCAGATTTGCTATCGCGACGTAGACGCGGACTCGGGCGCTTACATGTACTATGGCCACGCGCACGCGGACCTGGACCCTGGCGGGCCGCTCGACAAACCCGGGTTCGTGGCCCCGGTTTTGCTGGTCGGACAGAACTCGTGCACAACTCTGGAGCACCAGGCCCAGGCCTATTGCGGCAGCGAGGAGGCGAGGTTCTTATGCCAGGTGGACGTGAACCCGCAGAACAACGAGGCTTACGCCGGGGTCTATCGGGTCGGCATCCGGGCCTTCGATGAATGGGGCAAGCCCGAGAAGCACAGCCCGTTCGAGTCCCTGGCCAAGGCCGATATCATCCTGCTGATCCCGGATGGCTACCTGGTGTGGGCCCCGCTCGGGCTTGCGGACCCCTCGGCCCTGGCGATCAAGGCCGCGATCGTCGCCTCTGGACGCAAGGCCCAGGTTGTGACGAGGCTCGATACCATCCCGGATCTGACTCGCTACAGCGGGATCTTTGCCACCCTGGGGGTGTACGGTCGCTACCACACCTTGACGGAGGCCGAGGCCACGCTCCTCAAGAACTACCTGGATGCGGGAGGGCGGCTGTACCTCGAGGGGGGCGAGTTCTTCTACACAGGCTCCCCGCAGCCACAGACGGTCCTGCACCCCTATTTCAAGATCACCGGCGTCTCGGATGGCACGTCCAAACTGGACGGGCCGCTCGCGGGGCGCAACTTCGTGTGGGGGATTGACCTTGCCTATAGTCAGAACCCGCTTTACAACGCCTGGAACGACCGGATTGCGCACACGCCGGGCGAGGGCGGGCGCGAGGTCCAGCACAACGCGGGGAGCAAGACCTTCGCCACCGCCGTGACGTACGACTCCGGAACCTACCGAACCATCGGGGCCTCGGTCCTGTTCGGAGGGCTCCAGACTGGCACAGGGGGCAAGACCCCGGCGGACTTGATGGCCAAGTATCTCTACTTCTTGGAGAACGGCTATCCCCCATGTTCCCAGGTCGAGCAGTGCGAAGACTTCGAGGTCTGCACGGAAGATGCCTGCGTGAACGGGGCCTGCGTCAACGCCCAGATCCCAAACTGCGTCCCGTGCGAGGACGACCGGCAGTGCGGCGAGGACCAGGCGTGCGCGGTCTCCAAGGGGTACTGCGTGGACATCGTGTGCGATGGGTCCGGGGCGTGCCCGGTGCGGGAAGTGTCGTCGGAGGTCCCGCAGAACTTCGGGGCGAATCCGACCATGGTCTCTGCGAAGGTGCATGTCACCCAGCCGGGCCTCGTACGGGACGTGCAAGTCAAGGCCGGCGCGGCGCACTTTTACCGGGGCGATGTCCGGTTGAGCCTGAAGGCCCCGGACGGCACCTCGGTCGTCTTGCGGCAGGCGAATCCCGCGGACGCGAAGCAGGGCATCTACGAGACCTACGACATCGGGGTACCCGTGGCCTCTGGCGAAAGCCTCGATGACTTCACTGGAAAGGTCCTGGTCGGGGACTGGCAACTCGTGGCCGAGGACACGAACCCGTTGATCTACAACGGTCAGTTGCAGGGATTCCGGTTCTACGCCTCGTTCCATTCGCCACCCTGCACCGCCCCAAGCCAGTGCGACGACCAGAACCTGTGCACGGCAGATGCCTGCGTGAACGGGTTGTGCCAGTGGACCCCCACGGATTGCGACGACGGCGACCCGTGCACGCTCGATGGTTGCGACCCTGGAACCGGGCTCTGCGTCCACACCCCGATCCCGGGCGCCGGGTGCGGGTGCGTGAGGCACTCGGACTGCCCTCCGGATGAGGTGTGCCTCGCCGACGGGCTCGACTCCGTCTGTGACCCGGTGAGTGGGCCCCCGGACTGTCACTGCCAGCCTATCTGCGATGCGACCTTGTACGGGGCGGACTGCCGGACCTTCCCGCTCCAGAGCGGCCTGCCCGTTGCCATCCCGGACGCAAACCCCGCGGGCGTGACCAAGACGAGGAGCGTCACCGGCGAGACCGGCGTGGTCCGCAAGGCCTGGGTCAAGGTCGTGACCGAGCACACGGCCATCGGGGACCTGATCGCGAAACTCTGCCGTGGCTCGAAGTGCGCCTTCCTGCACTACTTGAGCGGCGGCAACGACGACGGCTTCCACAAGGTCTTCGAGTACGACCCCTCGGACGGCCCTGGCGACATGACGCTGTTCAACGGGTTGTCCCTGAACGGAGACTGGACCCTGACCATCAGCGACAACCTCGCCGGCGACCTCGGGACCTGGAAGGCGTTCACGGTGTATGTCCTGCGGACCGGCTGTTACAAGAAGCAGGACTGCGACGACCAGAACCCCTGCACGATTGACGATTGCGAAGTGAACGGGGACGAGGGGACTTGCACTCACACCGCGGTGCAGTGCCAGCCGACCGGCAACCCCTGCAAGGTCCGCGAGTGCAACCCGGCGAGCGGCCAGTGCGAACTTGCGAACCAGCCGGACGGGACGGCGTGCGACGACGGCCTTTACTGCACCGAGGACGACACTTGCCAGGCCGGGACCTGCACGGGTGGCCCGGCGAAGGACTGCTCGTACCTGAACGGCAACTGCGTCGTCGGAATCTGCGACGAGGCGCTCGATTCGTGCAAGCCGCAGAAACTGACGAATGGCGAGCCGTGCGACGCGGGCGAGCCGTGCCTAGGCGGGGACTACTGCGACGCGAACGGCGACTGCCAGCAGGGCAACATCCCGGCCTGCCCGTGCACCAAGGACGAGGACTGCGTGGACGACGGGGACAAGTGCAACGGGATCTTGGGGAAGTGCAATCTCCAGACCGGCTTCTGCGAACTCTCGCAGCCGCCAGTGGACTGCGAGGCGACGAACCCACCACTTCCCGAGTGCAAGGTCTATCAATGCATCCCGCTGACCGGGGAGTGCGTCGTGAAGAACGCCCCGAACTTCAGCCCGTGCGAGGATGGCCTGTACTGCACGGTGGGCGATTACTGCGAGAGTGGGGTGTGCTTGCCGGCGGTCGCGAGGGACTGCTCGTACCTCGACGACAAGTGCCTTCAGGGGGTGTGCGACGAGGGCGCGGATGCGTGCGTGGCGCAGCCAAAGCCTGTGGGCACGCCGTGCGAGCGGGATGGCCAGGGGTGCACCATTGACAAGTGCGATGCCTCGGGCGAGTGCGTGTTCGATTCCAACGTGGACTGCTCGTGGATGAGCGAGGAGTGCAACCCCGCCATCTGCCAGAACCTCGGGTGGGGCTCGTACGAGTGCATCCACGACCCTGAGCCGGATGGGAAGCCTTGTACGGACGACGGGAACTTCTGCACGGACGACACCTGCCAGGCCGGGGTCTGCATCCATACCCTGCGCGAGCACTGCCAGACGTGCGGGACCAACGCGGACGAGCCCTGCCCGTGCGGGGGCCAGCACTCCTTCGATGCGGGCGACAACACCTGCGGGACCAAGGACTCGTGCGTGGGTGGGATCGCCGGAGCGGATCAGGGGCTGTGCTTCCCGACCTGCGGCCAGCCAGGGAACCCCGCAGTGCCGGGGACTTGCATCGAGGTGCACTCCGGGGTGATTGACAAGCCGATCACCGAAAAGAACACCCCGGAGACGCCCAATGGGTGCACGACCCACAAACTGACCGTGTCGTCCTCGTACCAGTACGTGGCGCAGGCCCTGGTCAAGGCCGAGGTCTTCCATTCCTACCTCGCGGATTTGACCGTGGAGGTCATTGACCCGCAGGGGTACGCGCACCTCGTGTGGAACCATTTGGGCTTCGCGGAGGATAACTTCTTCAATACCTTTGACTATTCGTTGCCAGTGCCATACCCAGAGATCCGCACGTCGGGCGTGCCCATGTGCTCACTGAAGGGCGAGCAGTTGAACGGGGACTGGTACATCCGCATCTGCGATACCGGCCCAGGAAACGGTGGGTACCTGCATCAGTGGTCGCTCTACTTCCGAGGGAGCAACGCCCCGGACCTGAATCCGGGCCACCGGTGCGAGGACGCGATTGATATCGGGAACATTGACATCAACCCCGCCCAGCCCTTCTCGGGCACGACCGAGTGCTCAGTCAACAGCATCTCGATCTCGGGATGCGGCTCGTCGCCGGGGCCGGACCGGATGTTCAAGTTTTCTCTGACCGTGCCCAAGCGGGTTACCATCACCCTGCCCCAGCCGGAGCGCGACCTGATCCTCTATTTGAAGGAGACGGTGGGCGGGTCGTGCGACCCGACGGGCTCCATTGCCTGCTCGAACGCGGCAGGGGCTGGAGGGCCACCCGAGGTGATTGACCGCCAGATCCTGACGCCCGGGACGTACTATCTGGGCGTGGACACGAACGGCTACCCGTACGACTACGGACCGTTCACGTTCTCGATCCGCGTGCGCACCCTGCTTCCGGACGGCGCGAACTGCGTGGACCCGGTGCTCGGGCCGCAGGACCTGGACTGCCTGAGCGGGCATTGCCGCAACGGCTACTGCTGCAACCCGGGCCCGCTCGGCCTCAACGACTGTTGCCCGGGCGGGGAGTGGCCCGTGCCCCCGAACGGGAGCGACCCGAACCTGATCAAGCAGGACCCGAACTGGCTCTCGGCCCAGGCGGTTTGCCCGGCCCAGTACAAGGAGGCCCCGGTCTGCGACCCGGACCCCGAGCCGGACCAGGGCGACTTCGTGAACGCGTGCCAGGGCCATCGCTACGACGCGAACTGCGTGGACCACGTCTGCACGAAGACTTACGTGGACGACGACGTGGCCTGCGATGCGTCGGTTATGTCGAACCGCTGCGGGCTCTTCATCTCCGAATACTGCGGCGACGACGGGCCCTACCCGCCCGGCGCCCAGACCGCCCCGAACTGCCTGACCTCGTGCCTCCAGCCGGGGTCTTCCTGCACGCAGCACTCGCAGTGCGGCCAGAGCGCCCGGTGCGTGAACGGCAAGTGCGAGAACGACTCGTTGTGCGACCCGAACGCCCACTGCGATGTGGACCCGCAGAACTCGCAGAACTCGGTCTGCATCGCGGACCTCGCGGACGGTGCGCAGTGCGACGAGAACTCGGACTGCGTGAGCGGCCACTGCCAGAACGGCTACTGTTGCCAGGCCGGGGATTGCTGCCCGACCAACGACCCGGCCGGCGCCTTGAAGTGCCCGGCCTCGTACACGGTCTCGCCGTCTTGCAACCAGAGCAGCACCTGCGACGGCGAGAGGAAGGACCCGGTCTGCGTGAACTACATGTGCGGCCAGATCACGGTCCAGGACGACTGCGCGTGTGGCGGGCTGATGGCGTTCAATTGCGGGCTCTACGTGCCGCAGTTCTGCGCGAGCGCCCCGAACCCGCCGGACCCGGATGCCCCGCCAGGCGCGTGCACGCAGTCGCCCTTCCCGATGCCGGCGAACGACCCGAACAAGAACGCCTGGGAGTCCCCGAAGCCCGAGTGCCCGACCTCTTGCCTGATTCAGAACTCCTCGTGCACGAAGCACTCGGATTGCCCGTACGGGGGGTGCAACCTGGCCGCCGGTAAGTGCGAGGATGATCGGATGTGCCTGGATGTGGCGAACTGCGACCCGGACTCGGAGAATCCATCCAATTCCATCTGCAAGGCGGACCTGCCCTATGGCTATCCATGCGACGAGGACCGGGACTGCAAGAACTACGCGGACCCGGCGCTCGATGGCCACTGCCAGAACGGGTACTGTTGCCTGACGGGCGATTGCTGCGCGATTGACCTGGGCGGCTCGTGCGACCCGCAACAGTACCCGCACGGCTGTCCGAACCGCATGGTCTGCCCCACCCCGAGCCCGCCGAGCGGGTACTGGGCCGCGAGCGTGTGCGACGACCAGAGCACCTGCCAGGGGCATCGTGTCGAGGCGGTCTGCAACGCGACTTTCACGTGCGGCTCGATGGACGTCCCGGACGACCGGGGCTGCACGGCCGACATGGTGGCGAATGAGTGCGGGTGGTACGTCTCGGTGTACTGCAATGGCCAGGAGAACCAGACTCCGCCTACGTGCCCGACCACGTGCTCGGTCGATGCGGGCTGCGACCCGAACGCCCACTGCGACCCGCCGCCGCTCCTGACCGGGTGCGACGAGCCCACATGCGCCCCGAATGAGTCGCTGCTCCAGCCGCAGTGCGTGTACCCGGACGGGATGTGGTCGTGCAAGTTCGACTACGCCAACCACCCGCCGGCCGCGGACGGTGCAGGCAACATCTGTCAGCCGAGGAAGCCCAATGACTGGGCGTGCAACGAGGCCTCGGACTGCCTGTCCGGCTACTGCCAGATGCACTTCTGTTGCGACGTGGGCGGTTGTTGCCGCGGTTGCCGGGTGACCGGCTGGGTTCCCGGCCTCGGAGGCGGAGGCACGGACGACGTGGCCGGCTCCGGGCTCAGGGTCCAGAGCATCTGGGGCCAGCTGTCGCCCGCCGGGCCGGACGTGAACGACTCCGGGGACCCGAGGCCGAGGCTGAACCTCGGGCTTTACCCGACCTCCGTCGAGCCGCTGAAGGGGCCGCCGGACTCGCCCACGGGTGGCGGGGTGTCGCCGTAGCGTCTTGGGGCCTTGACCCCCCGCGCCATCCCTGCGGACGAGCGCACGCGCCGCCCAGTATTGGGCCACGGCCCGCGCGAGACCCGAGCCAATCGCCCGATCCCGGCCTCATCCGTTACAATCATGCGGTCTTGAGCCGCGAGGACACGGGATGAAGACGGCCCCGCTCGCCATGGTGGCGGGGCTCATGTGGGGTTGCGGGAGCGGGACGCCTGGCCCGGACTCGCTGGCGGACATCGTGTACGAGCGGGGGCCGACAGATGCGGAGGACCCCGCCTCTGGGGGCCCGAGGCGGACTCGGGCGCGCCGGACGACGAGGCGACCGAAGGGCCGGACCACGGGACGCGCAGCCGGACCGCCCGCAGGACGCCGGGACCTTCAACGATGACATGGGCACCGGAGTCCCGGGGGAGCCCGCTGACGCGGACGTGCCCGGCGAGGGGGACGCGGCCGAACCGTGCCCTGACGACGGGCTTGCCTGCACCGAGGTCCTCCGCGACGAAGAGGGGGACTGCATCACGGTCCTTCAACCGGGGTTCTGCCTCATCGGAGGGGCCTGCTGGTTTGCGTTTCAGCCGGAACCGGAGCTGCCGTGTTTCTTCTGTGTGCCAGACCTCGACGCGGGCGCGTTCGTCGCCTACCAGGGCCTTGCGTGCGACGACGGGGACCCGTGCACCTCGGGGGACGTGTGTGGGCCCGAGGGCGAGTGCTCGCCCGGGGTGCCCACGGATTGCAATGACCTGAATGCCGACACGGTCCAGTGGCGGGCCACACCGGGGGACGGGACCACCGGGGACCTCTACCAGTACTACGGGGAACGGTGGCCCGGTGCCACGTGCGAGCCCGCGGCCCCGGGGTGCCAGTGGGCGGTCTATTCCATCATGGTCTCCGGGACCTGCGGGCCACTGTACGGTTTCCTAGAGGCGGCCCTGGCGGGGAACCTTTTGGTCGGAGGAGGGCCGCTTGGCACGGCGCCCCTCTACCTGGTCTTCGGGAGCCTGCGAATCCTCGTCATGGTTCAGGCCGCGCGCGTGGAGGTCACCCTGTCGCTGGCGGGCGGGGGGAGCGTAGGTCAGGGGGGCCTGGCTGGCGGGGTGAACAAGCAGTCCCTTCTGGCTGCGGTGGAGGCCGCGCCCGCAGACCAGTTCCCGCCCCCCCTACTTGCGCGACATCGTCCTCCAGTACGTGACCCTGTATCTTCAGCCGGACTTGGACCTGGACCACGATGGCTCGCCAAAGTCCGTGTCCCTCGGCGTGCCGTTCACGCTGGTGTCCGGGGAAATCGTCGGGCCTCTTGGACGGCTCGCTGACACCGCGTTCTCGCCTTTTGTCGCGCAATCCACGTTTGCACGCTTGACAGGTTATTGAGAATGGTTATCATCAGACTAGGTGGCGCGGGAGTGCCGCGGAGGAGAAACGATGACGCTTGCGCAGGCAGAGAAGGGGGCGACGGTGCGGGTCGTGCGGCGCGGAACTGGTCGAGGGCTCCACGCCCACCTCGACGGGCTCGGCATCCACGTCGGGGATGAACTGCGGGTGCTTGCGAGCGCCCCGTTTCACGGCCCTGTCCTGGTCGAGGTGGTCCGGACCGGGGTGCGCGTGGCCCTGGGTCACGGCATGGCCGAACGGGTCGAGGTGGCCCCCGTCACCGACGGCGCGGTGCAGGCGGAGGAGGGGACTCCGGCGGAGGAAGAAGGTCGGCCAGCGCGGTGCCGGCAACACCGATGGGGGCCACGCCGATGACCATGCACGGCGCGGGTCTTGGAGAGGCCATGGACTTGAGGTGCCGCTGCGGGCGGCTCATGGCACGGGTGATTCGGCACGCGGTCGAGTTGAAGTGCCCGCGCTGCAAGCGCGTGATCGTGGTGGTGGACGGGCGGCCGTTCTTCCCGGACGGACCGGGGTGCGGGGACGGTCTATGCCCGTGCGGGTTGAGCCGGGGGCCCCGCTAGGCCCTATGGCCTCGTCAACAAGGAAGGCCAGAGGTCGCGAACCCAGCGCCTTGGTGCCGCAAGGTGAAGCGGCAAGGAGGTGTCGGCATGGTTCGCGGTTCGTGGCTTGTGTCTTTTCTTCTCGGGTCCCTTGTGGTGGCCGTCGCATCCGAGGGGGTCGGGCAGGAGCGTATCCGGGACAACCTCTTCCTCCTGGAAGAGGCCTACAACCAAGAGCCGGGGGTCATCCAGCACATCTCGGTGTTTCAGGCTGCGCCGAAGACCAGGGGGTGGTCCTACTCCTTCACGGACGAGTGGCCGGTCCCGACGGACCTGCATCAGTTGTCGTTCACCGTGAATGTCTTGGGCTTACCGCATGGAGGTCCGGTGTCCCTCGGAGACCTGCTCGTGAACTGGCGGGTTCAAGCCGTGGGACTTGGCGGAACCGGGGTCGTGGCCATGGCCCCGCGGCTTTCGCTGGTCCTGCCGACAGGCTCGGTCGAGCGGAACACGGGTCGTGGTGCCATCGGGGTGCAGGTGGGGCTCCCGGTCAGCATCGAGATGGGGCGATTCTTCGTTGCCCACCTGAACGCGGGTGTGACCGTGACGCCGAGCGCACATGGGCCCGGGGGGAGGACCGAGACAGCCCTTGATGCGACGGGGGGCTTGGCCCTGGTGTGGCAACCCGTTTCCTGGCTGAATCCTCTCGTCGAGGTGATGTACGCAAACCAAGAAGAATTGCAGGCTAGCGGCAGTCGCCGACGCGCATCGCTCGTGGTCAATCCGGGGCTACGCGTCGCGATTGACGTCTTGGGGACGGGGCTCCAGGTCGTCCCCGGGGTATCGGCACCGATGAGGGTGTGGCCGAGGGGCGAGGCCGAGGTCGGTGTGGTAGGGTACCTGTCCTTCGAGCACCCAGCCTTCGCCGCGGGTGGTGAGAGGGAGGAGCGATGAGAAAGCAGGACCTGCCCACCATCGCGCTGGTTGGCCAGCCCAACTGCGGCAAGAGCACCCTGTTCAACGCACTGGCCGGATACAAGGCCAACACTGGCAACTTCCCAGGCACCACGGTGACGTACACCGAGAGCGAGGTCGTAATCGGGGGCCGGCGGGCGCGGATCATTGACCTGCCGGGGACGTACTCGCTGTCCCCGACGGATGAGGCCGAGCGCGTGACCAGGGACTTTCTCCTGTCCGGGAGGGCAGACGCGGTCGTGGCGGTCGTGGACGCATCGGTCCTCGCGCGAAGCATCGAGATCGTCCTTCAACTGATCGAGATGGGCAGGCCCCTGGTCGTGGCCCTCAACATGGTGGACGAGGCCCGGCGCAAGGGCATCGAGGTGGACGTTCCCGCGCTGGAGACGCGCCTCGGGGTGCCGGTGGTCCCGACCATTGCCACGAGGGGGCACGGGGTGGTGCGTGTGGCGAGCGAGGCCCTGCGTGCCTGCGATGAGCCGCGACCCGGGCGCCCGCCGGTCTATGACCGCGACGTGGAGGAGGCCTTGCGCGCGGTCATGGCCCGCATGCCCCCGAGCCTGCGGGACCGGCTGCGCGCACCATCCCGATGGGTGGCCCTGCGACTCCTCGAGGGCGACTCGGCGGTCGAGGAGGCCGCGCGCGAGGCGGACGCGGAGTTTCTCGCGTTCGCGGTCGAGCAACGGAAGGCCCTGGCCCGGATGCACGACTGGCCTGAGGAGACGGTCCTCGGCTCCCATCGTCACGCCATTGCGATGGACCTGTTCGAGGCCGTAGCGCGGGTCGTGCCCAGGAAGAAGCATACGGTCGGCGACCAGGTGGATGCCGTGGTCATGCATCCAATCGCAGGGCTCGGCATCGCACTTCTGGCCTTTGCAGCCCTGTTCGGGGTCGCGTTCTTCGTTGGGGACATGCTGGCCGGCCTGCTCGAGGAACCGTTCGAGGCGCTCTCGGACTGGATCGGCCCTCGGGCCTCCGAGGGCCTCGGCTGGGCGCTGGTGCGTGGGCTTGTGGACGGCGTGGCCGGGGGCGCGGGGATCGTCCTGCCGTACCTGTTGCCGCTTCTTTTGGTCTTGTCGCTGTACGAGGACCTGGGCTACCTCCCACGCGCGGCCTTCCTGGTGGACGGGCTCATGCACCGGGTGGGGCTTCACGGCAAGAGCGTGGTGCCTTTGGTCCTGGGGTATGGGTGCAGCGTCCCGGCCCTGATGGGGACGCGCATCCTCGAGACCCCTCGGGACCGGGTCCTGACGGCCCTCCTGGTGCCCCTCGTCCCTTGCTCGGCCCGGACCGTGGTGATCCTCGCCCTGGTCGGGGCGATCCTCGGGCCTTTGTGGGCGCTCGGGGTATACGGACTGAACCTGCTCGTGACAGCCAGTGCGGGGCGGCTTCTGTCCGCCGTCGCCAGGCAGGGGTCAGGGGCCGGGCTCCTGATGGATATCCCGCCGTATCGCGTCCCGCCAGCACGCGCGGTCGCGCGAAAGGTGTGGTTTCGGGCCTATGAGTTTTTGGTCGCGGCGTGGCCGGTGCTGATGGTGGCCTCGGTGGTGCTGGGCGGACTCGAGTACGTCGGGGTGGACCGGGTCGTCAACGCGGCCCTGGCCCCGGTGACCGCGGGGGTCCTCGGCCTCCCAGAGGCCGTGGGCGTCACCCTCTTCTTCGGGGTCTTGCGCAAGGAACTCTCTCTTGTCCTGCTCGCCCAGGCCCTGGGCACGAACGAGGTCGCGTCCGCGATGACGCCGGCGCAGGTCTTGGGCTTCACCCTCTTCGTCACGTTTTACGTCCCGTGCGTCGCGTCCCTCGCGACCCTGGTCCGCGAGGTCGGCTGGCGCTGGACCGGCGTCAGCGCAGCCCTGAACACAGGGCTGGCCCTGGCCATCGCCGGCCTCGTCCGCCTGGTCGTGGCGATTTCGTCTTGACAGACCGGTTCAAGGTCCGGATAATCCGCCCGTGTTGCTTTTTGCCATGGGCCCCGAAAGGGGTGCTGAACTCACAAGGAGGTAGTGGAATGGCTCGACAGAACACGTGGTGGCTCGCGGCATTGGGGCTTTTGGTCTTGGTGTTCGCGGGCGAGGCAAGGGCCCAGAGCCCGTGCGAGCAGTACGGGGCGGAGACCCTCGGCCAGGGGTGCGGCGACTTGACTTTTGCGGGTTGCTGCATGGGCAACGGGGACCTCGCCTGGTGCGAGGAGGGCTACGTTTGTTCGCTACCGTGCTCCCAGAACCAGCCGCCCAACAACACATGCGGTTGGAACGCCGAGGCGGGGTTCTACGACTGCGGCCAAACCGGCCCGGACCCGAGCGGGCAGCACCCGCTCGAGTGTCCCGCTTGCACCCCGGACTGTACCGGGAAGGAGTGCGGCAATGGCGGGTGTCCCCTGAGCCCGGGTGCCTGCGGGACGTGCTCGGGCTGCGGCATCGAGTGCGTGGATGGCTTGTGCGTGTTCACCGCATGCGAGGGCAAGGAGTGCGGGGACGACGGGTGCGGTGGTTCTTGCGGGACCTGTCCGGAAGGCGATGTCTGCGTGGACGGCGAGTGCTGCACCCCGGACTGCGCGGGCAAGGAGTGCGGCCCGGACGGGTGCGGCGGCGAGTGCGGCACGTGCGGCGAGGGGTTCTATTGCGACCCCAACGGGACCTGCCAGGAGTGTTCCTGTGCGGGCAAGGAGTGCGGCCATGACGGGTGCGGCAACCCCTGCGGGACCTGTCCCGAGGGCCAGGCATGCCAGGTGATTTCGGGGACGTGTACGGCGGACGTGCCCTTCGAGTGCCAAGTGCACGAGACGCCCGGCTGCCCGGGCTGCGCATGCGAGGCGTGCGTGTGCGCGCTGGACGACTGGTGCTGCGACCCCGGCTGGCACTGGGACGAGTTCTGCGTGATGGAGTGCCAGTACGACTGCAACGGCCCCGCGTGCGACTCCTTCTGCTTCCCGGCCTGCGAGGGCCTCGTGTGCGGGGACGACGGCTGCGGGGGCGCGTGCGGGACCTGCCCGGAGGGGACCTACTGCGGCGCGGGCGGCAAGGCGTGCATCCCGTGCACGTGCGAGGGCAAGGAGTGCGGGGACGACGGGTGCGGGAACTCGTGTGGGACCTGCGACGCGGGTGAGACCTGCGCGAACGGGGTGTGCGTGCCCGGGGGCTGCGCCCCCCAGGAGGGCCCAGGCTGCGGCGGGTGCGCGTGCGAGGCCTGCGTGTGCGCCGAGGACTCGTTCTGCTGCGAGACCGCGTGGGACGAGTTCTGCGTCGAGGAATGCAGCGTGGACTGCGGTGGAAACTGCCCCTGCGTCCCTCAGTGTGAGAACGCGGAGTGCGGGGACGACGGGTGCGGGGGCCAGTGCCCGCCTGGATGCGGGGCCGGAGAGTTCTGCGACGACGGGACGTGCAAGCCGTGCACCTGCGAGGGCAAGGAGTGCGGGGACGACGGCTGCGGGAACTCGTGCGGGACCTGCGGCGCGAACGAGTTCTGCAACGAGCAGGGCCAGTGCATCGGCTACTACCCGGACTCGTGCTTGGGCCTGGACGAGCCGAGCGCGCCCGAGTGCCCGGAGGGGCTCTCCTTCGCAGGGTGCTGCGATGGGTCGGGCCGCGTCGTGTGGTGCGAGGATGGACAGTTGTTCTGCGTTGACTGCGCGAGGTATGACACCACGTGTGGCTGGCACGTGGAGGAGGGCTTCTACGACTGCAAACAGACCGGCGCGGACCCGAGCGGCCAGTACCCCTACGACTGCTCCTTCGCGCCGTGCGAGCCTTCTTGCGAAGGCAAGGAGTGCGGGGACGACGGGTGTGGCGGCCAGTGCCCGCCCGGTTGCGACGCGACCGAGACTTGCGTGAACGGCCACTGTGAGCCCGTGTGCGAGCCTTCTTGCGAGGGCAAAGAATGCGGCGATGACGGGTGTGGCGGCCAGTGCCCGCCCGGGTGCGACGCAGGCGAGACCTGTGTGGACGGCCACTGTGAGCCCGTGTGCGAGCCTTCTTGCGAGGGCAAAGAATGCGGCGATGACGGGTGCGGTGGCCAGTGCCCGCCCGGTTGCGAGGCAGGCGAGACCTGCGTGAATGGCCAGTGCGAGCCGGTGTGCGAGCCTTCTTGCGAGGGCAAAGAATGCGGCGATGACGGGTGTGGCGGCCAGTGCCTGCCCGGTTGCGAGGCAGGCGAGACCTGTGTGGACGGCCAGTGCTGCGCCCCGAACTGCCAGGGCAAGGAGTGCGGCGATGACGGGTGTGGCGGCTCGTGCGGGACGTGCCCTGCGGGCGAGGTCTGCTCCACGCAAGGGATTTGCGAGTGCAAGCCTGACTGCACTGGCAAGGTCTGTGGCGATGACGGGTGCGGCGGCTCCTGCGGGGAGTGCGGTGCGGGCGAGACCTGCGTGGCCGGCCAGTGCGAGGCCCTGCCGCCTCCTGACCAGGGAGGCCAGGACGCGGCGGGCGGCGATGTCCCGAGGGACACGGGCACCGGAGGCGGGGGCGGCGGTGGTGGTGGCGGCTGCTCCGCGGGCGGCTTCGGGGCGACCCCGTGGCCCTTCTTCTTCCTGCTGTCCGGTCTCGGAGCGACGGTCCTGACCCGTCGTCGTTCTTGATTCCACAAACGCCCGACTTCCCCCGGGGTCCCTCGGGACCCCGGGGGTTCCTCCCAAGCGCGACCGTGCTCGGGAGGCTTTCGCGTGCCAGCGCAAAAATTCTGTTGACAGCCGCGCCCGGTTGCCGCAAGATTCGCGCGGTCAACCGGGGCTTGCCCGATTGACCTGGCGGCCTGGCTCGTTCGCAGGCTGGGGAGGTGGGCCATGCATCTGCGCCCGAGGGCGTGAAGCCTCGGGCCCGTGTCAAAGAGGAGGACCACAAGTTGAGGGTACTCGGACGTCATCTCGTGGCGGACTTCCATGGCTGCACGGCGGACTTGAACGACCCGCGGCTGGTCATGGAGACGCTGGAACGTGCGTGCGAGGTCGCCCGCGCCACCGTCGTGGAGCGATCAGGACATCACTTTAGTCCCTACGGGGTGACGGCTGTTGTGGTCATCGCCGAATCCCACCTTGCGGTTCACACATGGCCTGAGTATCGCTACGCGGCGGTGGACCTCTTTACGTGCGGGACCTCCGTGGACACATGGAAGGCCTTCGAGTACGTCAAGAAGGCCCTGGGCGCGACCCGGGTCGAGGTCCGCGAACTCCAGCGTGGCCTTTTGCGCGAGGAAGAGGAGGAGCCAGCCTCGGGCGCCGAGGTCCGCGCCGTGGCGTGACCTTGGAAGCCACGGAGTCCGGCTCCCCAAAGAAGACAGGCGGCCCCGCACGCGCTAGAATTTGTTTCGTGAGACGCACGCTTGTGATCCCCCTGGCTGGGGCGTGCCTCGTATTCGCCTGCTCGACCGGGGCCAATCACCCCCCTCGCATCGCACCGATCCCAGCGCTTACGGTGGTCGTGGGGGACCTGCTCGTGTACGACCTCTTGGCGGAGGATCCGGATGGCGATGACGTGTCTTTTCAGGTGTCAGGCGCGCCCGAGGGTGCTCGTGTCGCGGGCGGCTCCTCGTCGGGGTGGCGCTTCGAGTACGCGCCCCTCGCCTCGCACGCTGGGCCCGGGGGCCGGCGGTATGACCTCGTGTTCACGGCATCGGATGGGCGTGGGGGCCGGACCGAGGAGGCTACGACCCTGACGGTCTGGCCCGAGGCTTCGACCCCGGTCTTCGTCGGACCGTTCGCCTGGAGTCTGAACCTGGCGGAGGAGGACCACCTCGCCACGCTCGTCAAGGTGCGCGACGACGACTCGGCCCATGTGACGCTTGCGCTCCGCAGGGGCGTCGAGGGCGCAAGACTCGATCAGGTGGACGGCCACTCGGCCACGTTCTATTTCCGACCGCGGCCTTCCCAGGTCGCGCCTGGGGCGGTGTTCACCTTGACCATCGGGGCCCTGGACGGGGACCACCCGGAGGTCTTGCAGGACTTCGCGGTGGTCCTCGTCAACGCGGATTTGTTCGGGGGCTGCCCGGGAAGCCCGCCCTCTGCGTTCCATCCTGGCCTGTCGGACCAGCATGGGTCAGGGCCCTATCCGCTCGAGGTCCGGGCCCGCGACCCCGACAGCCCAGTGCGCGAGGTGACCGCATTCTGGAGCGCGGTCAAGGGCCTGGACGAGGGCGAGATGAACCGGTTGACCCTTTCCTCGGGACAGGATGGGGTGTTCCGAGGCGCGATCCCCGACCTGAGCGCGGCTGCGGGCAAGGGCCGACTGGTCTTCTACCACTTCCGGGTGACGGATGACGACGACCCGACCGGGGTGGTGTGCGACCAGGCGGTCCGTCTCCCGGCGCAAGGGGAGTTCGCCTTTGCGGCATACGGGCCGGAGGGCGCGGGTGAGTGCCTGGAAGACGAGTGGGCGGGGACTGTGACCGACCTTCCGCGAGAGGCATCCGGCCTGCGCCTGTGCGGCAGGGCGGACGAGTTTGGCCTGGACTTGCTGGCCGGGGAATGGCTCGGGGTGACGGCATGGCCCATGTCGAGCGGTCTGCCCCCGCGCATTGCCGTGCGCGACCCGTCGGGCTCCCTCGTGGCCGAGGCGCCGGGTGCGGTCCTCGCCCGGGCCGACCTGACCGGCCGCTATCAGGTCATCATTGCGCCCGCCAGCGACGAGCCTGTCACCTACGCCCTCAGGTCCGCCATCCTCACGAAGGCCTGTACGCCCGATGGCCACGAGCCGAACCAGGCGCCTCATCCGCCCACCTTCGTCGGGGAGGGCGACTTTCAGGCGATTCTGTGTCCGGCGGACGTGGATGACTACCGCTTCGCACTCGCCTCCGGGCAGGCCGCCTCTGTCACCGTGCGACCCGAGAGCCCGGACACGGACCTGACCCTGACCTTGTTCGAGGAAGGCGTGGACCTTCCCTTGCGCACGTCCCTCGCGACCGGTACGGAGCGGCGGGTCAGCCTGGAGGCGGAGCGGGACATGAGGCTCGTTGTGAGGGTCTCGTCCGGGACCATCCGGGAGGTCCCCTACGCCTTCTCGCTCGAGGTCGCAGGACAAGGGGTCCTGTGCGAGGAGGACCTCCTGGGGCCCTGCCCCACGTGGGACCGAGCCCCCACCTTGTTCGAGGCGACCTGGGAGATGCTGAAACTGTGCCCTGGACGGGCGGACTTCTTCCGGACGGGGCTCAACGGCGGGGAGACGCTGTCCGTCGCGGTCGAGGTGGACCCTGGGCGTCCTGCCCCGGCTCTGGCCGTGCTGGGGGAGGGGGGCGGTCCTGTGCTCGCGGAGGGCGAGGTGGCCGGGGACATGGCCCTGGCCGAAGTTGTGGCCAAAGGGCCTGGCCACTACTACTTCCGGGTCGGACCCGCCGGGGACGTCGCGGTGCCCTACACCCTGTCGTTCTGGACCCGGGAGCCAGAAGGGGACTGCCGCCCAGACCGGCTGGAGCCAAACGACTCGCCCGCCCAGGCCGCCACGCTCCCGATGGGATTCACAACGCACCTCACCCTCTGCGCCGGGGACCGGGACGTGTTCGGCGTGAAGGTGGGCGCCTTCCAGGCTGTCTCGGCGATCCTCTTGTTCGGGACCACCGCGGGCCACCTGTCCGTTCAGGACGCGGGTGGGGGCCTGGTCGCGACCGGCTCGCCCGGAGACTACGGCGAGGAGGTCTTTTATGTCACTGGTCAGCCAGGGACCCTGTACCTCGTCGTGGAGCCGGCTGCGGGCCCGGGCTGGTACGATTTGGGCCTGCTCATCGAGTAGGGGTCGCCCGCCATGAAGCCCAATCTCGCCGAGCAGGCGCCCGGGCGCTGCTCGCGCCGCTCTTTCTTGAGGCTACTCGGGCTCGCGGTCCCAGGCCTCGTGTGGGGCGTGGGAAGGCTCGCGCTCGGCTCGGACCTCAACCGGTTCCGGGTGGTTCAGGTGACCACGGGAGGTCTCCCGCCGGCCAGGCCTGACGCGGCCCTTGTCCTGGCCCAGGAGGTCCGCGCGCGCACCGCGGTGCTGGTTCGTCTGGACCGGGTGGTGGTCCCGCTTCACTCGCGCGCAATCTTTGAGTCGCCGTTCCTTTTGTGGGTGGGGGACCGGGCCTTGCCCCCCCTTGACGACCGCGAGGTCTCGAACCTTCGAGCGTTTTTGTCAGCGGGCGGGTTTCTGCTCGTGGACAACGCCGGGGAGGGCGCCGGGTTTGGCGCGTTCGACCGGGGCCTTCGCGCGCAACTGCGCAGGGCCTTCCCGGGTCGCAACCTCTTGCCGGTCCCCGCGGACCATGTGCTGATGCGGACCTTCTACCGCGTGCAGTCCGTGGCGGGCCGCCGCGCGACCCACAGCGAGGTCGAAGCCTTGACCCTGGAGGACCGGTTGGCCCTTGTCTACTCGCGCAACGACCTGACGGGAGCGTGGTCGCGCGATGCGTTCGGGAACTGGGAGTTCGAAGCGGTGCCTGGCGGGCCGGCCCAGCGCGAGTCAGCGATCCGCTTTGGTGTCAATATCGTGATGTATGCCTTGCTCCTCGACTACAAGGACGAGCAGGCTCACATCGAATACCTGTTGAAAAAGCGCAGGTTGCGCCCCGAGGATGTGCGAGGACCGAGCCGCTAGGGACCCATGGAGACAACCCTCCACTTTCCAGGACACACCCCGTGGTCGCTCGCCCTGGTGGGTGTGCTGGGCGTCTCGAGCGTGGCCGTATTTTTGTGGCGCCTGCGCCCCCGTCCTGGCCGGCGCCTGGTCGCGGCCCTACGCCTCCTCGCGGTCGGGGGGGTTCTTTTAGCCTACTTTCAGCCGGCGATTCGGGTGGAGGAGGTCTTGAGGGCTCCCTCCCCGGTGCTCATCCTGGTGGACGAATCCGCGAGTATGGAGGCTCGGGGTCCGGACGGGCGGCGCCGTTCGGACCGCGTGGCCGACTTCTTCCGGCAGGAATCGCGCTGGCTCGCTGCGCTGGAAGAGCGCCACGATGTGCATTACTTTGCGTGCTCGGACCACGCTCGGCCCGTAGAGCGTCAGGCGCTTGAGGTCCCGCTTTCGCCCCGGGGCGCCTCGACTGACCTCGATGCGTGCGTGGACGAGGCCCTGGCCGCTGGCGCGTCCCGGACAGTCGGGGGCGTGCTCGTCGTGACGGATGGGGCTGACCCGGATGGCCCCGGGTGGCGGCCTGCGGACCGGCCCGCACCACCATCGCCGTCGGTCCCGATGTGGGTCCTGTTGGCTTCCGACCCGGACGAGACCGTGCGGGACCTCGCGGTCGCGGACGTGGAGGGGACGGATTTCGTCCTCGCGCGCAACCTGGCCGAAGTGCACGTGCGCATCGAGGCCAAAGGGATTGCGCCAGAACGCACAAAGGTGACTCTCACGCTCGATGGCGAGGTACAGGATTTCCGAGAGGTCGCCCTCTCGGGGGACGGGACCACGGAGGTGGCTTTGTCCTTTTTGCCTCGCGAGCCGGGCCGGCGCCTCTTGGTGGTCGAGGTCCCGGTCCTTCCAGGCGAGGCGAGCGACCGAAACAACAGGTTCGCACGGGTCGTGAACGTGGTCCGCGACCGTCTGAGGGTCTTGCACGTGGCCGGGCATCCCTCGTGGGACTTACGTTTCTTCCGCGAGTACTTGCGAAGCAAGCGCGGGGTCGAGCTGGTCTCGTTCCACCTGCTGCGAGACCCCGAGGTGGCCTGGGACCTCCCGGACGAGGACGCGACCATGCTGATCCCCTTCCCGGCAGAGGAGATATTCGTCCGCTCCGTAGAGTCCTTCGACCTTGTCGTCTTCCAGGACTACGAGGTCCCCGAGGCCGACCGCGAGCGGTTCGCCGCACGCCTTGAACAGTACGTCGCAGGGGGCGGGGCCTTTTTGTTCTTTGGGGGCGACCGTACGCTCGGGGTTCAGGGCCCCTGGCCCACGCACCTTGGAACCCTCCTCCCCGTGCTCCCGCCCCGCCTGGCCGGTCGGGGGATGATGACGGGCCCTTTTCAGGCGAGAGTCCCGCTCAAGGTCCGTGGCCACCCGGTCTTCTGGGGAGGCCAGGGCCAGACGGACCTGGTGCGCCGGGTCGAGGCGGCCCCGCCCTTGCCGGCCATCGTAGCCCTGGACGAGGTCGCGCCAGGGGCCGAGACGGTCATCGAGGCCGTGATGGGAGAAGGGCCTGCGAGGGGACTGCCAGGCGAGGAGCGGGGCTGGCCGCTCGTGGTTGTGGCAGGGCACGGGAGGGGGGTCGTGGGCGTGGTCACGACCGACGTCCTCTGGCGATGGGCTTTTGAGGAGGGCACATCACGCCTGTATGCGGACCTCTTGGACGGGATCATCGCGGTGCTCACCAAGGACCCCGAGTTCCCACCGGTCCGGGTGCGGGTCGAGCGGGACCTCGTGGCCCCGGGCGCCTTTTTCGGGGTCGAGGTCGCGACGGGCCGGGCCGACGCAGAGGTCCTGGCGCGGGTCGAGCGCCAGACGGGACCTCTGGCTTTCGAGGCGACCGGGATTGAGGCGAGGGCACATGCGGACGCGGAGGGACGGGTTTCGTTTCGGTTTTTTGCAAGCGAATGCGGTCCGCACCGGGTCGCGGTGACGGTCCGGGCCGCAGGGGAGGAGCGCTCGGCCTCGGATGTGTTCGTGGTGGGCCCCAAGGGGGGAGAGATGGTGCACATCCGGGCTACGGGGAGGGCCGCGCAGGCCCTTGCGCGGCGGTTCGGGGGGGAGGTCCATCCCCTTTCCGCTTCGGCGCTCGACCGGTTTCGCCCCAGGGGAACCAGTGCGCTTCGGACTGGCGCTCGCGTGGAGGTCCCTGTCTGGAACCACCCTTCGATCTTGCTGCTAGTCATTATCCTATTTGGATTGGAATGGTATTTAGAGCGACGAATCGGTCAGGCATGAACGGCGCGCAGCGAGATACAGGCTTGCGAAACATCCGCCTGACCATCCAGTTCGATGGGACGGACTTCTGCGGGTGGCAGGCCCAGGCCGAGGAGCGAACAGTCCAGGGGGTCTTGACTGAGGCGCTCACAAGGTTGCTCGGCGGGGAGCAGGTCGTGCTGCACTCCTCCTCGCGCACGGATTCCGGGGTGCATGCGCTCGCCATGCCGGTGAGTTTTCGCACAAAGTCGCCCCTGCCCCTGAAGGCATTCGTCTTGGGGCTCAACTCGCTGCTCCCGGATGACGTGAGGGTGCTCGAGGCGCGAGACGCGCATCCCTCGTTCCATGCCCGGTTCTCGACGCGGTTCAAGACGTACCTCTACCGCATCCAGAACGGGCGGGTGGCCCTGCCCCTCGAACGACGGCTCTCATGGAATGTGCGCCCGCCCCTGGACGTGGACAGGATGCGAGAGGCGGCGAGAAGTCTTCTGGGGAGGCACGACTTCTCCTCGTTCCGGGCCGCGCAGTGCGACGCGGCCTCGCCCGAGCGCACCGTGACGCGGTGCGAGGTCGGATGGGAGCGGCCAGGGATCGTCACTGTGCTCGTGACTGCGGACGGATTCCTGCGGAACATGGTCCGCATCATCGTGGGCTCGCTGGTCGAGGTCGGTGTCGGCAAGAGGCCGCCCTCCTGGTTGCAAGAGGTCCTCGAGTCCCGCGACCGCCGCCTGGCCGGACCCACGGCGCCCGCGCAGGGGCTGTTTTTGTACGCGGTGGAGTATCCCGAGTTCGAGGGAGAGGTCGTGTTTCGTCCGGGGGCCTAGAGTTCAGGCCCGACGGCGCGCGAGGACGGACTTGAGCGCGCGCAGGTCCTCGCGGTCCGCGGCGCGAGTGGCGACGAGGGCCAAGGTGAACACGGCGAAGGCGATCAGGGAGCGGGCCGGCCAGAACAGGGACAACAACGCCATCCGGTCCAGGGCCAGGGCAAGGGCCGTGGCCGCCAGGGCGAGGAGTGCTGTCCGTATCCACCGGGCCTGTGGGAAGCGGCGATGGAGGCCCCACAGGCTCGAAGCCGCGCCACATGCGCATCCGGCCAAGGTCGCGAGCGCAGCGAGGGAGGCAGTCGCGTCTTGGGCGGGGGCGTCTCGCAAGAAGAAGAACAGAAAGGCCATCTGCACGCCGGCCGCGAGCGCGGTCGTGAGGAGCGAGACCCTAGGCTGGCCTGCTGAGGCCAAAATCGCGTTGGCGACATAAAGAAATGCGAGGGCCGTGATTGCTGCCAACAGCGGCAGGAGCCACGCACCTCCGGCCCGATAGGCCTCCCCAAACATGAGCGCAAGCAGGTCTCCGCCCGCGGGGACCAGGAGCACCATGGCCCCGCACGAGAGCAGGGCGCACCAGCGCATGGCGCCCCGCACCATCGCTTGGGCCGCCTCTTGGTCGGCACGGCTCGTGGCCTTGGACACGAAGGGGAAGACCACGAGGGCCAGCGAGATGACGGCCTGATACGGGATCATGGCCACGTTCTTCGCGGCCCCGTAGATCCCCGCCAGGGCCGAGGCCCGGTCCGCGGCCTCCGGGCCCTCGTGTCCGAGCGCGACCTTGAGGCCCAAGATGTCCGCCTGAAGCAAAAGATTCAAGAGAAGTGCATAGCCGCCCAAGGGGAGGATGTAGGCGAGGTAGCGGGAGGCTCGCGGGGTGGTGCCGCAGGCGGGCGAGCCGGAGGCGGGCCGCGCCACAACGAGCGCCGCAAGCAAAACGCACGTGGCTGCAACCGAGAACGATGCAAAGGCGGCGGTGACGGACCCCGTGAGCGCGACCGCGACGACCATGGAGCCGGTCTTGAGGGTCGAGAAGGCGATGTCCAGACCGGCCTGGCGCGCGAAGCGTCGGGTCCCGTTCAGGGTCCCCACGAGAACGGCGTAGTATGCGTAGGCGATGACCACAAACGACGAGGCGCGGATTGGGGCGGTCAGGGCCTCGTCCCCGAAGAGCACGCGCGCGAAAACTCCGGCAAAGAGGAGAAGCGCGAGGAAGACGGGCCCGAACAGGAGGGTCTGGACCCTCGATGCGGTGTCGCGCACCCCTCGGACCCACGCGCCTTCCTCGCTGCACAGCCTTGAGACCCCCTGCACAGTGGCCGTGATCACCACCATGGTGATGACGTTGAGGAGGCCGGACACCACGCGATAGCGACCGAACAGGACCGGGTCCCCGAAGAGACGCGGGAACACGAGCGAGGAGAGGGTGGCGGTGGCGAGGAAATACACCTTGGCCGAGGTGATCCACAGAAAGCCGCGTCCGGCCTCGCGGGCCCTCTCCTCCGAGGGGGCGGTCATCGAGTGCCCTTGCGGGACTCCGCGAAGCGCTCCTCCACGGCCTTGCGCAAGGCGTCTCCCGTGTCCAGGAGGTTGACCAGCACGAAGAATGCCTTGCGCTTCGCCTCGTCCGCGGAGAGGGCGCCGGACGCCTGGGCCGCTTGGACCTCGGCCATGAGCGCAAGCCCATCCACGGCGTTCTGCGCGAGCGTCCCGAGCGTCACCTTCTCGCCGAGCACGGGCTCAAGTGACACACGCGAGCGGAGCAGCGGCTTCAGGAGGTCTGCGCGGGACGGGTCCGCGGCAGCCTTGACACAGACCACGCCCAGGGCCTGGTGGACCCGATTGCGGGAGGTCAGGAGGCCGCGGATGGCGCTGAAGGCCTCGTCCACGGGGCGGTCGCCCAGGATGACCCCCTTGCAGAAGTCCACGAGGGTCTTGCGGGGGTCCTCGATGGCCCGGGGGTAGATGCCGTCGTCCTTGAGGGCGGCGAGGGCCTCGTGAAGGGCAAAGGGGCCCTGAAGGCGGACGAGGTAGCGCGCCGCGGCCCACCGGTCATCCGGGTCGTTGCGCGCGAGCATCCGACGCAGGCGGGCCAGAATGGAGTCGCGCGATCCGGTCAGGTTCTCGGGGTGATCCATGGCTTCGGCGGCTTGGTTGAAGGCCGTGGCCCGGATGTCCGGGTCCTGGCGGTCGTCCTGGGCCAGGTCCAACAGATACTCGACGGCGTCGAGGCTCCGGATCTTCCCGATCGCCTCGATGTGGCCGTAGGGGATCGCGATGTCGGGGATGGAATGAAGGGCCTTGAAGGCGGAAAGCAACTTGGCCTCGACCTGGCGGTCCTTCAGGGACAAGAGGTACTGGGAGAGTTTCTCCACCGCGAACCCGTGCCGGACCATCAGGATGGCGCCGTCGGCCCCATGGGGCCCGAGGTCCGCAATCTGGGCGACGAGGGCCCGCGATTCCACGGTCTTGCGGACCTCCTCTGCCGAGGACTGTGGGCCGAGCCCAGCGAAGACCCACTCCGCCAGGCGTTTCTGGAAGGGGCCGCGCTCGGTCTCGGGGATGATCGCAAGCGCGATGAACGCCCCATCGCGAGTCGCGGCGAGGACCTCGGGCGACCCGGACAGGCCGGGTAGGCGACCGATCAGGGCGTCCGCGACCTTTTTGGCCAGGTCTTCCCGGTCCGGGCAACCGTCCACGATTTTGCGCAGTTGGAAGGCCCAGCCGGCCTGGACCAAGGTGACACAGGCCTCGACCCGGGCCTCGTCCGGGTTCGAGGTGTCCTGGACGTAGCGCTCCAGCAGGCGGAGGCCGTTTTCGTTGGCGGTGAACTTCTCGAAGTTGCCGGGACCCGGCTTGCCCCCGCACGCGACCAGGAGCGTAGCGACCGAGAGAATGGCAAAGAGACGTTTTCGCATCGGCTCCCTCCGATGGTGCGCAAGCGGTTGATAGCACCGGGCGTGCAGCGGGTCAATGGCCGGGGCCAGGCAAACCGAGGGGAGACGTGGCGCGGGGACGCTACATCGCAGCGCTCGGCGGGGCGGCCTCGTCCGGGCGGCCCGCCTTGCGCAGGGGCCGTACGATTAGATAGGCGACGAGGAGGCCCAAGAAGACGAGCGAGCCCACCCAGCCGCCCTGAAGGGATGGGGGCAGGGACCAGAAGGAGCCCCGGAAGAACACGACCGAGGCGATGACGAGCCCCATCAGGGCCTCGCCCGCGATGAGCCCGGAGGCGCACAGGACCCCCGCGTTCTCCACGCGCGTGCACTGGGCCTGGTTGTAGCCGCGCCGCCGTGCGATGCGGTCCACGACCCCCCGCACGAGGCCACCAACAAAGATGGCGGCGGTGGTCTCGAGGGGGAGGTACATCCCCACCGCGACCAGCATGGGGCTTCGCACCCGCACCAGGATCAGCCCCACCCCCATCAGGATGCCCACGACCACGAGGGGCCAGGCCATCTCGCCGCCCACGATCCCCTTGGCGAGCGTAGCCATGAGCCCGGCCTGGGGCGCGGGGAGGTCGCGGCTCCCGAACGTGTACGCCGCGTGAAGGACGTAGAGCGGCAGGAACATGACCATGGATGCGACCACGACCCCGATGATGTCCCCGACCTGCATCTTCCACGGGGTGCCGCCCAAAAGGTGACCGACCTTGAGGTCTTGCAGCATCTCGCCGGCTACGGCGGAGGACACGCACACGACCGTGGCCACGCCCAGGACCGCAGCCACGCCCGGGTCTCCGACCACCCCGATGACCAGCATGACCAGGGCCGAGACCACGAGGGTCGCCAGGGTCAGCCCCGAGACTGGGTTGTTGGACGAACCGATGAGCCCGACAAGGTTTCCGGAGACCGCCGCAAAGAAGAAGCCGGCGATGAGCATCACGATGGCCGCGACCAGGGCCCCGCCCAAAACCCCGGTGAACCAGAAGTACAGGGCGACCATCAGCACAAAGGTCGCGACAATCCCCAGGCCCACAACCCGAAAATCGAGGTCGCGGTCCACGCGGTCTTGGACCTCGCGCGAGCCAGCAGCCCTGCGCACGTCCCGCACGCCGCGCCGCACGCCCTCGATCAGGTTCTTGCGCATTCGGTACAGGGTGTAGCAGGCCCCGACCAGCATGCCGCCCACCGCGATGGGCCGGACCATGAACTTCCAGACCTGCATGGCAAGCCCGGTCCACTGGTCCGGGGTCGCGGCCTCCGCGGACGGGGCGCCGGAGAAGGCCGCGATGTTGTCCGGTCCTAACAGATAGACGAGCAGCGGCACGAACAGCCCCCACGCGAGCAGCCCCCCCGAGAAGTTCAGGGCCGCGAGTTCCGGCCCGATGATGTAGCCGACGCCGAAGTACGCGGGGCTGACCGCGGGCGCGGAGACCACCGTGGTCCCTCCCGCCGCGACCTTGTAGGCGTCCTCCTGGTAGCCGAGCCGGATACTCTTTCCGACCTCGCCAACTTTCACGATAAAGTCGTTGTGGATCAAAAAGAGTTTCAGTTCGCCCAACAGATAAAAGAGCGCCCCGAACCCCATCGAGGAGAACAGGGTCATGGCGGCCTCGGACCCCTTCTGCCCGGCCTTGTGGATCTCGGAGGCCGCGACCGACTCGGGGAACGGGAGGTCCGGGTCGTTCACCATCACGCGGCGCAGAACCGTGACGAAGAGGATGCCCAGGACCCCACCCACGGCCATGAGGGCCGTGGACTTGAAGTAGTCCTGTCCGGGCGTGAAGGCCCACAGCCCCAGGATGGCAAAGGCGGGCATGGTGAAGATCGCGCCGGCGGCGATGGACTCGCCAATGGAGCCCACGGTCCGGGCGAAGTTCTCCTCGAGGATGGAGCCCCGGAAGAGCCGCAAAACCGCCATGCCGATCACCGCGGCGGGGTATGTAGCCGCAATCGTCATGCCGGCCTTGAGCCCAAGGTAGGCGTTCGCCGCGCCCAGGATGACACACATCAACAGCCCCAGGATCAGGGCGCGGATGGTGAACTCGCTCATGCTCGTGCGGCTGCTCACGTACGGGGCGTGTCCCCCGCCCGATGCGGTCGGTTCCTGCATGTCGCACCTCCTCGGATCGGCCAATGCGGCGCGAACTTACCCCACAACCGCCCACGAAGGCAACCCGACCGGAGCCTGGCAGGCGGGTCGGGTGCGTCGCGCTCGCCGCGCGGGCGGAGCGGGTCACGGGTTCCTTGTGGGGCTCCACACGCGCTCGCGGGCCCCTTGGAGCTTGAGGGCCAGGCGCGCGAGGGCGAACAAGAGATCGGAGAGGCGGTTCAGGTAGCGGCAGGCGGTCTCGAGGGAGGGGTCGTGCAGGGCCACGACCTGGCGCTCGGCTCGGCGGCAGACCGTGCGGGCGACATGGATGGCGGCCTCCAGGCGCGTCTCACCCGGAAGGACGAAGCGGGTCAGGGGCTCAACCAGGGCCTGGGCCTTATCAATCGCGCGCTCGACTTCCTCGACATCGGCGTCCAAGACCCGCACCGGGGCCGTGGCGTCCGGCGAGGCGACCTCCGCGCACAGGCGCATCAGGGCTTCCTGGCTCGCCTCCAATACCGCGACGACAAATCTCCCCGCCTCTTCGTCCACAAGCCCCACGGATACGGCCTCGGCCCGGGCCGCGCCCACGAACGCGCAGACCTCGTCCACGCTCCCATAGGCCTCCACGCGCGGGTCGTCCTTGGGCACGCGGTGTCCCCCCAGGAGGCTCGTCTCCCCCCAATCTCCCTTCCGGGTGTAAAGCCTCGTCATTGGCGCGCCTCGCCGGCCTGGGCCTCCTCGCGCTCCCGGCGCCGATAAGAACACCCTTCCCTGCGGCACACGAGGACCCTCCCCCCGCGTGCGGGTTGCGCGAACAACGTCGGCGCCCCACACGATGGGCATGTCTCCTCGACCGGCTCGTTGCTCGTCGAGAAGCGACACGAAGGGAAGCGCGAGCACGAGTAGAACGGGCGGCCCTTGCGGGAGCGCTTCTCGACCAGGACGCCCTCGCACCCTGGCGCCGGGCACCTCGCGGACAGGCAGTAGGGTTTCGTGTACTTGCAGCGCGGGTAGCTCGAGCAGGCCAAGAAGCGGCCGTAGCGCCCGGTGCGGACCTCAAGCGCCCCCCCGCAATCGGGGCAGGTCCCGGCGGACTCTGCCTTACGCGTGCGGACATGCCCGTTCTCGTCGCGCTCGAACTCGAGCGTTCGGCGGCATTCCGGGTAGCCGGAGCACCCAAGAAACGCCCCGTTCTTGCCGTGCCGGATCAGCATCTCGCGCCCACACACGTCGCAGCGCACCCCTGAGGGCTCTGCCATGGCCCGCACGGACTGCATCTCGGACTCGGCCCGACGCAGAGTCCGCTCGAAGTCCCTCCAGAAGCCGCGGAGCAAGGCCACCCGGTCGAGTCGGCCCTCCGAGACCTCGTCGAGCGACGCCTCCATGCGGGCCGTGAAGTCATAGTCCACCACGTCGGGGAGGTGGGCCGCGAGCAGGTCCACGACGACCCGGCCCAGTTCCGTAGGCCGTAGTTTGCCATTCTGCTTCTCGCAGTAGCCCTTCTCCTGGATGGTGCTCACGATGGTCGCATACGTGGAAGGCCGTCCGATGCCGCGCTCCTCGAGTTCCCGGATCAGGGTCGCCTCGGAGTATCGGGGCGGGGGCTCCGTGAACTTCTGCTCGCCCCGGAGGTCCGAAAGTGACAATGCCTCCCCCTCGCGCAAGTCCTCCGGGATCGTGGTTGCGCGCTCGGTCCACTCGCCCTCGGCCCCCTGGGCCTCCTCGGGCTCACGACGCTCCCCCTTTCCTGCCCGCCACGCCGCGAGGTAGCCATCGAATCGAAGGGTGAGCCCCGTGGCCCGGAAACCGGCATCCCCTGCCTGCACATCCACCGTGGTCTGGTCATAGACCGCCGCGACCATCTGGCTCGCGAGGAAGCGCTGGTAGATCAACTGATACAGGCGAAACTCGTCCGGCTTCAGGAAGCGCTGGACCTCCTCGGGGCGGCGCGCGACCGACGTGGGGCGGATCGCCTCGTGGGCCTCCTGTGCCCCCTTCTTCGACCGATACGTCGGGGGTTTCGCGGGCAGGTAGGCCCGTCCAAAGCGGGCCAGGACCTCCGCGCGGGCCGCGGCCACCGCCTCCTCGGAGACCCGCACGGAATCGGTCCGCATATAGGTGATGAGCCCGACCCGGCCCTCCCCGCCAAGCTCCACCCCTTCATACAGGGTCTGGGCCACACGCATGGTCTTGGACGGCGAAAACTTCAAGAGCCGCGACGCCTCCTGCTGGAGCGTGCTTGTGATGAAGGGGGGTTGCGGGGGGCGCCGACGCTCCTTGCGCTCGACCGAAGTGACCCGAAACTCCTCGCCGCGCAGGCGGGCGATCAAGGCGTTCGCCTCGTCCTCGGTCCGGATATCGGCCTTGCGGCCCTTGAGGGTCCGAAGCACCGCGCGAAACGGCTCTGCTTGCGACTCCAACCGTTGAAGAAGCGCTGTGATGACCCAGTACTCGCGCGGGACAAAGGCCTCGATCTCGCGCTCGCGCTCCACGATCAGGCGGAGGGCCGGTGACTGGACTCTGCCGGCGGAGAGCCCGCCCTGCACCTTGCGCCACAAGATCGGCGAGACCTGATACCCGACCAGCCGGTCCAGGATGCGGCGCGCGACCTGAGACTCGACCATGCGCTCGTCAAGGGGCCTTGGCTTCGCGAGCCCGGCCTTGACGCCAGAGGCCGTGATCTCGTGGAACTCGACGCGCTCGATGCGCGCGGCGATGGGGCGCAGTTCCTCGGCGATGTGCCAGGCGATGGCCTCCCCCTCGCGGTCCGGGTCGGTGGCGAGGAGGATGCGCTCTGCCTCGCGCGCCACCTTCTTGAGGGCCTCGAGGGCCTTGCGTCTGCTCGGGACCACCACGAACCTCGGGCGGAAATCCTTCGCGATGTCCACGCCAAGGCTGCGCTCGGGGAGGTCCTTGACGTGCCCCTTGGAGGCCAGGACCTCGTACTCGCCATGCAGGTACTTTTTGATGGTCTCGGCCTTGGCCGGAGACTCGACGATGATCAGAGGTTTGCCCACTCCCGTCACCCCTCAGTTTGCCCCGATTCAGGGGCCGCCCTTCTCATCCAGGCGGCGCCTCAACTCCTCGGTGTCCCGCTTGAGGGCCCTGACCTCCGCGGACAACCTCACCACGTACAACAGGACGAGGACCCAGACAGCCGCGTATGCCGCGACGACCACCGCCTCGCCGGAGACCGTCTCGCGCTCGGCCTCCTCGCGCAGCCCGGCGGTCCAGCCCTCGTCCCACGCCTGGGCCGCCGTGGTCCCAGACCCTGCCTGCGCAGTGCTGGATAGTCCCGCGAGGGCTGCGACCAGGACCCCCGCGCCCACGAACCGCGCCAACCGGTCCATCACCTCTCCTCTCACGAGCCGCCCCAAGAGCGCGCCCGCATCAACCTCCCTGGGACCTCCGGTCCCACTCGAGATACAGCGCATCGAGGCGCGCCTTCAACCTCTCGAGCGAGAAGCGCGTCGCAACCAGCGCCACGCTGACCAACGACAAGGCCGCCAGGCTCAAGTAGAACGCGACCCTCATCTCCGGGTTCTGAAGCCCTCCGCGAAACACGACCTGCGGATGGGCCCCGCCCCACCTCTCCACCGCGAAGTGGATGAAGTAGAGGGCCGGCAACCCTGCCACGGCCAGGCCGGAGGCCACCCCGCGCCCGAACCGCTCTGAGCCTGCAAAGGCCCGAAGCGCAAGATACGCGAGGAACAACAAGAAGACCATCAGCGACAGGGTCAGGCGGGGCTCCCAGGTCCACCAGGTCCCCCAGGCCTTGCGCGCCCACAAGGGACCGGTGACGAGGACGATGGCCCCGAGCATGACCCCGACCTCCGCGCAGGCCACCGCGAGCCCATCCACGCACGCCGTGAAGCGGCCCGGACGTCCCCATGCCAGAAGGTACAAAAGCCCGCACACACCACACAGGCCGAAGAGGACCATCATGTTCATGGCAGATGCCACGTGGAAGTAAAATATCTTTTGCGATATCCCGAGCGTCGCCTCCCGGGGGGCCACGAAGAAGATGGTGAACAGGGCCGCGGCCACGGCCACCATCGCTGCCACCGCGAGCCCCGCGTGCGCGTTCTTGACATCCCCTCGCCAGACCGCCTTCATGCCCGCACCATCCGCTCGAACAAAAGAAGTGTAGTGACGCTGAAGACCATGTCAAAGCCCAACAAAAACCGGAGCCATGGGCCTGCCTCCTCGGCCACGGGCGCGCCGACCGCGAGCGCGGTCACCTTGACGCCCGCGATCACGACCGGAACCAGCACCGGGTAGGTGACGAGTGGCAGAAGGACCTCCTTCATGCGGGCGTTCATCAGCATCGCGGAAAACAAGGTCCCAACCAGGCTGATGCCCACGGTCCCGAGCGCCACCGCCCCGAGGAACGCACCAACATCCACGACCGGCAGGTCGAAAAACAACAGGATCAGGGGCAGCGTCAAGGCCTCCATGAGCCCGGTGAACAGGACATGGGCGACCACCTTGGCCACGAATACGGCCCCGGCAGGCACCGGGGCGAGGAGCATGGCCCAAAGACAGCCATTCTCGCGCTCACGGTCGAAGAGCCGATTGAGACCCACCGTGGCCGAGAACAAGACCGTCACCCACACGATCCCCGGCCCGTAGTCGCGGGCCTTGGCCGGGTCGGACAGGAAGGCGAACGAGAACACGACCACGAGCAGGAACGAGAAGAGGGCCATCGGGTACAGGATATCGCGCGAGCGGAACTCGATGGTCGCATCCTTTCGCAGGATGGCGAGGGTCTGGGCCAGGGTCCTCATGGTGCCTCTTGAAGGGCCTCGAAGGCCTGCCTCGTCCCCTCGGGACCTCCCGGCAGGTCCGCGACCACCCGCCCCGCCTTCAGGACGACGATGCGCGTGGCGAGGCGGCGGACCTCCTCCGCGTCGTGGGAAGACCAGACCACCACTCCTCCGGCGCTGGCGTGCCCTGCCATCGTGTCCCAAAGCCAGTGTCGGCCCGAGGAGTCGAGCCCCGTGGTCGGCTCGTCAAGGAGCCATACCGGGGCCCCGGTGACCAGGAGCCTGCCCACCGCGGCGCGCTGCTGCATGCCGCGCGAGAACTCGCGGACCAGGCGGTCCGCGTCGCGCCCGAGCCCCACCCTGTCGAGGGCCTCCTGCACGCGCGGCCCCCTGGCATCGTCCCCGTACAGGTGGGCGAAGAAGGATAGGTTCTCGCGCGCGGTCAACTCCGGGTACAGGAAGAGGTCGTGCGGCAAGAGGGCCACGCGCGAGCGGAACTCGATCCCGGTCCGCTCGCGGTTGTCCCACCACAGACGCACCGCCCCCTGGTCTGGCTGGAGGCGGCCCGACAGGACGTTCAAGAGCGTGGTCTTGCCTGCGCCGTTGCGCCCGACCAGGGCCACGAGACCCCCCCGCTCGGCCTGAAGCGAGACCCCGCGGAGGATGTGGCGACGCCCAGCCACGCGCGTCAGGCCTTCGGCGACGAGGCGGTCCGAGGTCATCGGCCTCGCCCCCCCCGGAGGGACGCAAGTCCCACACCGGTCACGACCGCGATGAGCCCCACAAGTGCCGCCACCCGGTACGCTCCAAGCGGCGCGGGCAGGTGGCTCAAGGCGATTCTCAAACGGCCTCCAGCCCGGACAGGCTCGCGCAGGGTCATTACCTGCCAGGTCCCGTCCTCGTCGTCCTCCTCGGCGTAGTCGTAGGGGGCGAGGGGGCGGACCTGGGGGCTATACGAAGCGGTGCGCCTCGTCACCACGCGGACACGGTGAAGGGTCCGCTCGGGCGCGAGCACGAGCGGCATCTGTGGCCCGCGCACCGGCAGGGCGTAACGCACCTCGACGCGCACATCCCCTTCCCCCTCGCTCCGGGCGAACCGCAAGCCATCCGGCGCGAACAAGACGCGTACCGGGCCGCTCGTCTGGACCGACAGCCCGTCCGGGACCTCCTCGGAGCGCGGCGCTATCACCGGCCCAGGCCCCTGCTCCGGCGTGAGGAGCGGAAACAGTCCTGCGGCGTCTTGCGCGTCCCCGGCCACATCCATCCGCAAGACCACCGTCACCTGTTCCTCCGCGACGAGGACCTGCGCGGTCAGGAACGTGGGGGCCGCCCAAGCGGGGGCCCACAATAGCAGGACCACAAGGAACGCAGCGCGCGCCAGCGTCATCGCCGCCCCGATGCCAGGCCATCCGCCATCCGTGCAATCGCCACGAGGGCGAAGGTCAGGGACAAGGCGATGGCCAGGACGAAGATGAGGTCGAGGGCACTCATGATGGCCTCACTTCCCGGCCCGGCACAAGGGCTTGCGCGGGCTCCTCCGCTCGCCCCAAGGCGGGGCGGGGCACCCCGACCGGTGCGAGGGCCAAGACGAACCCAAAGCCCAGCAGCACCATGGCTCCGGCCCACAGCCACGACATCAGGGGGTTGACCATCGCGGTGACACTCGCGGCCCTCGTGCCTGTGGCTGGCGAGGCGGCCACATAGAGGTCGTACAACACCCCGGTCTCGATGTCCACCTCGGAGGTCGGGTTGTCCCACTTGGGGTAGAAACGCATCTCTGGCGCGAACGTTCGGCCCACCCCGCCCGGGATGACCCGCACCTGGTCTGGGTTGGCCTGATCTAGCGCGGCCAACCGGACGGGAGAAGGGTCTTGCGCGGCGAGCCCCTCGATCACGGCCTCGAAGAGGTCCCCGTCCGCGAAGGCGAGCACGACCAGGGGATCCCCCCGGCGGCTGTGGAGCGTCAGGCGGTCCTCGCCCAAAGCCTTTGCGACCTCGCGCAGCTCCTCGGTCAGCCGATGAAAGGCCCTGGGCACGATTTGGAGGGTTTCGAGTCGCGCGGGGGCTAGGTGCACCTCGCGCCGCCCGCGGTCCACTCGGATGACCTGGAAATCGCGGGCGATCACGGTGCGGGCCACCACCGTCGCGTACAGGCGGCGGGCCTCGTCCGGCGAGGCCATGCGCAAGACGACCTCGGGCGGGGCCGCGGCCTCGACGCTTTTGACGCCCGGAAGGCCCGCGAGCCGTTGGAGGACCGACTCCGGAAGCGGCCTGCCTCGGGGCCAGGCGAGGACTTGGGTGATGGACGAGGCGTAGCCCCCCATCTCCGAGAAGGTCTCGTGCGTCCCGATCAGGACGAGGTCGTCCCCGCCGAGGGTCAGCCGCTCCCCCGGAGTCAAGACCACGTCCTTTTTCTCGAGGCGCACCGCGGAGCCCGCGAAACTGAAGAAGCACAAGGCCACGCCCACGTGGACCGCGTGGCCCCCGTAGCGCCTGGGGTTGTCGCGAAGCAATGTCCAGAGCGTGCGCAGGCGAGAGGCCCCGGTGACTGCCCTCCGCGCCCTGACGGAGCGCGCGGTGTCGTGGGCCGCGACCACGACCACCCACGTACCGAACAAGAGCCCCGCAAGCCCGTACCCGCCCGACAGGGAGAGGTGCGCCAGGAGGGAGGCTGCAGCCGCGGTCCACGGGATGTCGAGGAGGTCCGCGGCCCGCGCTACCCGGAACGCCCCGTACGCAGCCACGACCACCCACGTGACAGCGAGGGCCACCACGCCCGTCCGTAGAACCGCCCGGTTCACGGCCCCGCGCCCGCCATTTCGGAACGGCACCAGGGGCCCAAGCGCTGTCAGCGCGAGGATCAAAAGCCCCACGGGAGCCACGACCCGGTTGAACCACTCCGGCCCGACCGTGATGGCGGTTCGCAAGGGTGGCACCCCAGAGCCTGTCACCTGGTTCCACAGGTCAATCGCCGCGTTGATCAACTCCTGCACACGCGGGGACTCCGACACCTTGGGCAAGAGCGTCCCCCAGAGCACAATGAACAAGGCCACAAGAAACAAAAGGTTGTTGGCGACGACCAGGGTCTCGCGGGTCCATAGCCCTTCGATGCGCTCCCTGGGCCCCAGCGCGCGCCAGCGCCAGGCAATCAGGCCCACGGTCGTGACGACCAACACGGCCATGTAGTCCAGGAAGAAGGGGGTCAAGACCGAGTTCGAGAAGGCGTGCAGCGACGAGATCAACTGGCTGCGTGTCAGGAAGGTCGCAAAGATCGTCAAGATGAAGGTCAGTGCAACTAGGAAGTGGTTCCATCTCCTCAGAATTCCCCGCCGCAACTCGACCGTGACCGAGTGCAGGAGGGCGGTCCCGGACAGCCAGGGCAGGAGGGCGGCATTTTCGACCGGGTCCCACCCCCAGAATCCCCCCCAGCCCAATTCCACGTAGGCCCACAGACCGCCGATGATCAGGCCCGCGGTCAGCAGGGTCCACGCCAAGAGGTTCCACCGCCGCGACATGCGAATCCATGTCTCGTCCAGACGGCCCGTTACCAGAGCCGCGACCGAGAACGCGAAGGGCACGGTGTAGGCCACGAATCCAGCCAACTGGAACGGGGGGTGGATGGCCATCAGGGGGTTCTGGAGGAGGGGATTCATGCCCGAGCCGTCCGGCGGCCCCTCCGAGGTCAGGAAGGTCTCGAAGGGGTGTGACGCGAACACCATCAGGATGTCGAAGAAGAGGAGGGCGAGGGTCACGACTGAGCGCACCGCGCCGAAAAACGCGGAATCATCGGCCCGATGGGACCTCTCCAGGGCCCAAGCGAGCAGTGACAAACTCACGACCCAGAACAAAAGCGCGCCCTTCTCCCCCGCCCAGAACGCGGTCAACAGGTAGAAGGTTGGCATGGACAAGTCGCTGTACGAGGCCACGTACTTGTTGGAAAAGTCGTGACTGAGGAACGCATGGACCAGCAGAAGGGCGACCGCCACGTTCAGCCACGCGACCGCCCTGACCCCCTCGGAGGCCGCTCGGATCCATTCGGGCCTGCCTCGCACGGCCCCTGCCAGGGACAGCGTGGCCACGAACGCCGTCAGGACCAGGGACGCAAGCACGAGGAACTGACCCAGTACCGGCATGTCACTCTCGTGTCGGGGTGGGGTGGTCGTGGGGGGGCCCGCGCGCGGCCTACGGCCCCTGGGTACCGCCCCCCTGATGTCCCGAGCGGTACTTGCGCTCGTAGTACTGCGCCGCTTCCTCCTCAGAGACCCCCTCTTCCTGGTATTTCGAGGGGCACTTCACCGTGATCTTCGAGACCTCCATGCGGGGGCCTTCCTTCAGGATCCCCTGGAGGATCACTTCCCGATCCTCCGCGAAGGGGTCCGGCACGGTTCCCTGATAGTGGCAGGGGAGCACGCGTCCCGCCGCGTCCCGGATCGAGAATGTCATCTCAAAGGGATTCGGCCCCCGCAAGACCGAGCCGCGCGCCACAGTGCCGACCACCTTCAGTTCACGGTCCTGGTAGCGTTCCGGGGAGGCAAGCGTCTCCTCGAGGGTCAGTTGAAACACTCCTGCGGACATGGAGGACCCCACGATAGCCACACCCCCGGCGAGTACCAGGAGCGCCACGGCAATGGTCACGGCCCTCTTCATTCGGCCTCCCGCCCTCTCGATAGCAGACTCCGGAAAGTGTTGCAAAACGCTATCTCAAAAGGCCCTAAAGTTTCAGGGAAATCGCGAGGCCATTTCCGGACGAGGGCGTGACCCCTCTGCCGCGCCCCCGACATCAGCCCTGCCTGGCAAGGTTCAGGCGTCGCCGTCCCACCTCCCCTCCGGCCGAGACCGCCCGTCTCACCCGGCCCGAGAGGCCGTAGGAAGACCCTTACCACGAGCCGTGCGACCCGTGGGACCCGTGGGACCCGTGGGACCCGTGGGAGCCGTGCGACCCGTGCGACCCGTGGGACCCGTGCGACGCGTGAGAGCCGTGCGACCCGTGCGACCCGTGGGAACCATGGGACCCATGGGAGCAGTGCTGCTCCACCCCCAGGTCGCTCGCTGGGCCACCGTCTGGCGCGGGCCCGCCTCCGGCGAGGGCGTGCCCGCTGCTTCCCGCCATGAGGAGGAACGAACCGATTGCGGCCGCCTGGCCCCGCGTCACCTTTCCCTCCTCGCTGGAAAGGAAGTCCTGCACTTTCTTCCGGAACTTTGGCAGTCGCTTCGAGGCCATGGAAACCCCTCCAAAGGTCCACAGACGGATTATGGAGAATGGTCCCCGAGGCGTCAAGAATTTTTTTCGATGCCGTCGTCGCGGGTCCGCGTCTCGTGCAAATCGGCCTGCACCGTCTCCTGCGCGGGTGTGGACTCGGCCTCCGGCGCGGTCCCCATTGCCTCGGATGGTGCGGAGGCAGGCGTCTCGAGATGCCGCGCGATCACCTCCTCGCTGAAGCGGACCTCGTTGAGGCGCACGCAGATGAGGATGTCTTCTCGGTCGAAGCGCTCGGCCAGGGTCTCGATGAAGCCCACGGCCACCGGGTCCTCGATGCGCTCGATGGACTCGACGTCCTCCGAGAGGGTCTTCACGAGCGCGAGCATCCCGTAATACAGGCTCCGATTCTGCTGATTCCACAGCATGGTCAGGATGTCCCCGACCACCTCGTTGTGGCGTTCGTACACCTCGTAGCGCAGGGCCTCCGTGACGCGCTTGCGCCCGAGGACCTGGGGCCGAAATCCCTTGAAGTAGCGGGCGTACACGCCAGGCTCGAGCCGCCGGAGGAAGTCGAGCAGGAGCGTTTTGTCTAGCGACTTGACCAGCCGGGCGAATCGCTCCGGCGAAAGGCGCGAGATGGCTTCCGTGGAGGTCATGCTTCCCCCTTTCGCGAGCGTCTCCCCACGCCTACCGTTGGGGTATGCCTCAACGTGGCCGGGGCCCTTTGTCTACCACCTCGCGGACGATGGCGTCAAGCGAAGGCCCTGACACGGGAACAAGGTCGTAGCGGGCGCGGACTACGGGCCGCGAGATGCCCAGAAGCCCCGCGAGGTCAATGGGCGTGCCGCTGACCACGAGGTCCGCGGGTGTGGATTCAAGGGTCTCGCGAAGTTCCGCGACTTGCCTCTCGGAGTACCCCATGGCAGGCAGCACCGGACCCACGTGCGGGTAGCGCTCGAGGGTCTCGCAGATGGAACCTCGGGCGTGGGGCCTCGGGTCCACGAGGACAGCGCCCTCCCGCCTCGCGAGCACGGTCCCCGCACCAAAGGACATCCCACCGTGGGTGAGCGTCGGCCCGTCCTCGACGACGACGACCCTTCGTCCCGCGAGGGGCATCGGCGGGGACATCGTGATCTCCGAGCGGGCCTCCACCACGCGCGCCGTAGGGTTCAGTTCTCGGATGGACCGGCGCAGGGCTTCAAGCGCTTCGCGTTCCGCGGAATCCACCTTGTTGATGACCACCACGTGGGCCGCGAGGAGGTTCGCCTGGCCGGGGTGGTAGGTGCGCTCGTGTCCGGCTCGCAGAGGGTCCGTCACCGTGATGTGCAAGTCTGGCTGGTAGAAAGGCAGGTCGTTGTTGCCGCCATCCCACAGGATGACCTCCGCCTCGGCCTCGACAGCCTCGAGGATCGCGTGGTAGTCCACGCCTGCAAAGACGACCGCTCCCTGGTCCAGATGCGGCTCGTACTCCTCGCGCTCCTCGATCGTGCAGTGGGCCGCGTCCAGGTCTGCGCGGGTCGCGAATCGCTGAACCTTCTGGGCCTCGAGGTCTCCGTATGGCATGGGGTGGCGCACCACAGCGACCCGCCGGCCCATCGCACGCAAGATGCCCACGAGAAACCTCGATGTCTGGCTTTTCCCGCATCCGGTCCGCACCGCGCACACCGCGATGACCGGGAGACGTGACTTGAGGGCAGTCGCCTTGGGCCCGAGCAGCCGGAAGTCGGCGCCCGCCGCCAGGGCGTGACTCGCACGGTCCATGACCTCGATGTGGGAAACATCGCTGTACGCAAAAACTACCTCGTCCACATCATGCTCTTGGAGCAGCCGGTCCAGTTGCGCTTCGTCCACGATGGGAATGCCTTCCGGGTACAACGGGCCAGCGAGTGCCGCCGGGTAGCGGCGGCCTGCAATGTCCGGGATCTGGGTTGCAGTAAAGGCCACCACACGGTAAGAAGGGTCGTTGCGGTACACGCAGTTGAAGTTGTGGAAGTCGCGACCGGCAGCACCGAGAATCAGGACCTTTGTGATGCGGTCAGCTTTCACGTTTCACCTCCTCACGCACGGAACCGGAGGAAGAAGATAGTCAGCGCCTGCCAACCATGCAATCCATGACCCATGTCTGGAAATCCTCTGTACCTTGCCGGAGCCTTCGGTCGATAAGCTGTTCCGGCAGTCGGCCTGAATCCACCTCGGTGGGCCCCCTCGCTGTCGAAAACTCTGTTGAAAAGTCCGTCGCCTCCTGTTTGCAAGCGGTCTAAATCTGGGCCTCGGCACGAAACACGACAAAAATCGCACCAGGGATTGGACGCTCATTCGACATCGTCTTTGTGCGGATCAGCAGTCAGTTTCAAGGGGTTAATCGAGCAAACTATCATGCGACAGGCTCCACCATCACCACCAATGTAGTCTCCACGCCTTGGTGAATCAAGATGGCGTTTCTGACTGACTTCGAGAATCGCTGGGCGATGCTTCCACGGAGTCCCTAGAAGACGACTGCACGTGGCTGACCAGGAAATCCCAAAGGGCAGGGGCAGACACGGCGAAGGCGCGGGAAGAGAGTCCAATGTACGAGCACGAGGACGGAGTGACGAGAAACCTCTCTCTCGTGGCAAAACCGGGTACCGGAGAACTGGCGCATGGGGGTTGCTTGTCGGGAAAGGTCCACAGCACCCGCAGGGCGTACGCCGGGGGGAAGAGGGAGGGTCTGGTTGTGAGTTCGATCTTGACGTTGCCGACTTGGCCCGTGGCGGAACCGGATTCCAGGACTGTGGCCGGGGGGGAGACGGAGAAGCCATGGGAGGATAGAGACGTGATGGCCTCGATGAGGGTGGTGCGTGGGCTGAAGGCGACCTTCCACCAGCGGGAGCCGCGGGCTGGGATCGTGGCGCAGGCCTGGGGCAAGAAGAGGAAAGCCGCGAGCAGCGAGAGGTACATCGACACAAGCGGCGCGGCCGAAAGGAAACTGCTGTCGGTGTCGAGTTGGACCCAGAAAATGACGGGAAGGAACGACAGGGACTGCGTGGACGCAAGCAGCACGGACCAGGGGGCCATCTTTCGACCCCAGAGGGCCGCGAGGGTGAGGACCATGAGCGCGATGCCGTGGGGCAGGGCGACCCAGATGTTCGAGTTGAGCGCGATGTCCCAGGCGGTCCGGTTGTACCAGGCGTAGCCCCAGTCCAAGAACAGACCCGCGATGACGAGCGACTCGGCTACGAGGGCGACTGCGTACCAGAGGGAAATGAGAACGCGACCGAAGCGAAGGGACACGACAACGGCCAGCACACCCAGCGCGAATGTGAGGAGACCTGCAGCGAACTCGGCGGAGGCTGTCATCGTCCGGAGTCTAGCACTGGTGACGACGAGATGTTTTGTTTGCGCAGCAAGATGGCGCCGGGCGCTTCGATGGGGTCGTGACGCGCCAAGATGCGTCGTCCGCCGGCGATGACACGCTGGGACCTAGGCAGCTGGCGGTTGTGGTGGTTGGTCCTCCCAGACGCCGGTACGCAGGTACTCGTCAATCGAGCGGGCTGCCTTGCGACCCTCTCCCATCGCTAGAATCACGGTGGCGGCACCGAGGACGATGTCGCCACCTGCCCACACACCGCGCATCGTGGTCTTGCCCGTGAGGGGGTCCGCGATGATGTTCCCCCACTTGTTTGTGCGGATCTGCGGGCATGTCCGCGGGATTAGAGGGTTCGGCCCGTTCCCGATGGCAACGACGACCACGTCCGCCGGGATGACGAAGTCGGAGCCCTCGATGGGGATGGGTCGCCGCCGTCCGCTCTGGTCCGGCTCGCCAAGCGCCATGCGCAGACACCGCACGCCGGTCACCCATCCGTCCTCGTTGCCGAGGATCTCCACGGCATCCTGGAGGAGTCGGAAGACCACGCCCTCTTCCTTGGCATGCTCGATCTCGTCAATCCGGGCGGGCATCTCCTTCTCGGAGCGCCTGTACAGGATCGTCGAGGTCTCGGCGCCCAGACGCAAGGCTGTGCGCGCTGCATCCATCGCCACATTTCCCCCCCCGAAGACGACGACGTTGCGGCCCCGGATGATCGGCGTGTCGGAGGCGTGCGGGAAGTTGTAGGCGTCCATCAGGTTCGCGCGGGTCAGATACTCATTCGCAGAATAGACGCCAAGGAGGTTCTCGCCCGGAATCTTCTTAAAGATAGGAAGCCCGGCGCCCGTGCCCACGAAGATGGCCTCATACCCCTCGCGGAACAGGTCCTCGATGGTCTTGGACTTGCCGATCGCAACGTTGCAGACGATCCGCACCCCGAGGCGACGCAGGTTGTCCACCTCCCGGTCCACAATGGCCTTGGGTAGCCGGAACTCTGGGATGCCGTAAATGAGGACCCCTCCGGGACGGTGCAGGGCCTCGAAGACCGTGACCTCATGCCCCATGCGGATCAGGTCTCCAGCCGCGGTCAGCCCAGCCGGCCCCGAACCCACAATGGCGACGCGGCGACCGGTCTTGGGCACGGTCGGCACCTCGACCTCGGGGTGGTGTTCGAGGTCCCAGTCCGCCACGAACCGCTCGAGGTTGCCGATCTTGACGCTCTTGTGGATGTCCTTGTGGCTTTTGGTGACCGTGCAGACCTTCTGACACTGGTCCTCCTGGGGGCAGACGCGACCACAGATCGCGGGCAAGACGTTCGTCTGTTTGACGACCACAGCGGCCTCGTGGAAGCGCCCCTCGCGGACCAGACGAATGAATCGCGGGATGTCCACCTCCACGGGGCAGCCCTTGATGCAGACCGGCTTCTTGCACATCAGGCAGCGCTCGGCCTCGGCCATGGCCTGCTCCGGGGTATACCCGAGCGGCACCTCCCGGATGTTGGTCCTGCGCACGGCCGGCTCTTGTTCAGGCATCGGCACCGGCGGGATCTTCAGACGCTCCTTCTGGGACAAGGTCCGCTCCTCGCTCACGGGCGTACCTCCGCATTGCGCTCGAGCAGCCGACAACGATGACGCTCCCGGAAGGCCTCGTAGGACTCCTGCTCCTGTCGTCGGTAGGTCCCGAGCCGTTTCATCATCTCGTCGAAGTCCACGGCGTGTCCGTCGAACTCGGGTCCGTCCACACACACGAAACGGACCTGCCCGCCGACGGTGACGCGGCAGCCCCCGCACATCCCGGTCCCGTCCACCATGATGGTGTTCAGGCTGACCAGGGTGCGCACACCGTAGCCTTTTGTCAACAGAGAAACCATCTTCATCATGATGGTCGGTCCAATCGCAACCACGAGGTCCAAGTGTTGCCCGGACTCGAGGAGCGTCCGGAGCGCGTCCGTCACGAACCCCCTGGCCCCGTAGGAACCGTCATCCGTCACCACCACCACGCGATCGACCACGGCACGCATCTCGGTCTCGAGGATCAAGAGGTCCTTGCGGCGCGCCCCGAGGATCGCGGTCACCTCGTTCCCTGCGGCCTTCATGGCCTGCGCGATGGGATACAGTGGCGCGATCCCGATGCCTCCGCCCACGCAGACCACATGGCCAAAGCGTTCGATGTGCGTGGGCTGCCCGAGCGGACCGGCGACATCCTGAAGTTCCTGGCCCGGCTCCATCAGGCTCATCAGCGCCGTGGTCTTGCCCACGACCTGGTAAATCAAGGTGATGGTCCCTCGCCCAGGGTCCGCGTCCGCGATGGTCAGAGGGATACGCTCGCCACCCACCACGGGCCGGACGATGACGAACTGGCCCGCCCGGCGATAGCGGGCGACCTCGGGAGCGAGGACCTCCATGCGGAACACCGCTGGCGCGATGTTGTCGTTCGTGAGGATGGCAGCCATGACAACCTCTCCGCGGGTCCGCCCCTTTCAGAGGATGCCGGACCTCTGTGCCACTCGACAATCTCCCATCCCGCGGATCGCTGACCCCGATCGGACATTGCGGGGTTCATCGGGCTTTGTCGCGGTTTTCGGCCTGACGGCGCGCCTCCTCCAGCGAGCGGACCTCCTCGTGGATCAGCCGGGTGAGGGCCTCGTGTTCCACGAGCCGGCCCTTTGCGGCCTCGCTTCTGCGCAGGTCTTGAAACCATTCCCGATACCACAAGAGCCGCTTCAGGGTCAGCATCTCGTCCCGCGCGGCCTGCACTGCCGACGGCTCCGGCTCGGCGGGGGCCGGGGTCTCGGCCTTGAGCCGCACCACGTAGCGCGCCGGGGAGCCTGTCACCTCGAAGGCGCGGTCCGCGAGGGGGCGCTCCAGGGTCAGCGCGGCCAGGGCCTGCGCGAGTTCCCGCGATTCGCCGAGGCCAGGGACTGCGTCGGGGTTCCACTCGGCGAGGTCCGCCAACGACCCGGAGAGTGCTCCGACCTCGCCGGTCTCGCCGTATCGGACCGGGGACCCTGGGGCATAGGGGCCGTTGACCTCGTCTGCGACGTCTTTGAGAGAGCGGGAGGGGTCCCGCCGCGCCGCATCCAGGGCCGCGGTCACGACGTCGTCGAAGACGACTGGGCCCTTCTCGTCCTGAATCAGGCGACGCGCGATCTCGTCGCGCACCTCCTCGTAGGAGCGGTCCCGGCCTGGCACACGCTCGCGGAGCAGCAAAAGATAGTACCCGTCGTCCGCGGCGATGGGCCCGGCCACGGCGCCGGGCTCCAAAGACGACAAGGCCGAGGCCACCGCCCCATCCAGGAGCGAGAGGGCGCTCTCGGGCCAGGGCTCTGTCACACGCCCTCCGCGATCCTTCGTGGCCCCATGGTCCGACATCTCGCGGGCCATCGCCTCAAAAGCCTGCACGAGCCCCTCGCCCGAGTGGCCCTGAAGCCGGGCCTGCGCCCGCTCCACCCGCGCCTTTGCATCCGACCAGGACTCCTCAAAACCCTTTCGCTGCTCTTCGTCCGTAACCAGCCGCATCATCTTCTTCGAGGCGGCGCCAAAGCGAGCGAGGTGAAAGTCGTAGCGGGGCTCGACGCGAAACTCGTCTCGATGCGCCTCGTAGTACTTGCGGACCTCCTCCTCGCGGCCGGCTAGGAAGGCCGCCACTTCCTGGTCGGTGACGGGAAGTGCCCGCGCGAGGGCCTGCGGGTGAATCTCCAGGTACTCATACACGCGCTTTGCCCCGCGCAGGCGCGCGACGAGGCGGGCCTCCGTCTCGGGCACCGAGACCTGGGATGTGAGGAGGTCAATCATCCGCTCGCGCAAAATCTCGCGCCGGACAAAGTCCTCGAACCGCGCGAGCGAGGTCTTGAGCCCGTAGCGGACCCAGTTCTCGTACTGGCTCTTGCGGAACTGCCCGTCCGAGTCCGTGAACTCCGAGACGATGCGCTCCCGCACCTCGTGGTCCCCGACACGCAGCCCGAGCCGAAGCGCCTCCTCGGATACGAGGAAGGTCTCGATCAGGTCGTCCGCAACCTTGCGCGCCTTGATGGGCGAGACCTGGGACGGGTCCGGGCCATAGCGCAGGTACTTTGTGTCCCCGCCACGCAGGCGGGCGAATCGCGTGGTCCGATACAGCCACTCCATTTGCAAGGCGCGCGGGTCCGATGTCGCCCCGGGGGGAGGCGGGTCCGCGGAGAGGGCCATGCCCATGGTCAGGTCGGACAGGTCGAGCCGGGTGTCCCCGACCGTGACGAGGGTGACGGCCTTGGGCTGGCTCCCGCCGCCGCCGCACCCGGCATCCGGCGAGGCCACGTTGAACGTGAAGACGAAGACCACGATGATGATGCCGAACAGGACGTAGATAATCACCGAACGGGATTGTTTTCGAAGGGTTCCAAGCATCGTTCGACCCTCGGACGACAAAGGCGCGCGAATGCTACGACAACCGCGCGGCGGGCGCAACTTGGTTGCCTGGCAAAGGGCAGGTGACTACCATTCGCGCTGGAGCCATTCGGCTCCGTGCGGGCCGTTTTGCTCTCGCATGGGCCTCGGGGCACGACTTTGTCTGCCTGGACGGGCGCCTTGGCCGGGCCGCTACCCTCGAGGGCTTTTGGCTGCTGCGGGGCGATGGAACGATGACGCGTCCACCTGGCCGACTGCCTCTTTGGCACCTCTTTGTCGGGGTCACCTTCCTGCTCGCCTGCTCGCGGGGGTGGACGAAGGGCCAAAATGGCGGGGCGGTGCGGCCAGTCCCAGAGGCTGGGCGGGGCCAAGGTCAGGCCGCGCTTGCGCAAAACCCGCAGGAGGGGCAGGCGGGGCTCGAGGACCCGAGCGGGCGAGCGATGGCGACCTTGCACGAGGCCCTGTGCCGGGCCGAGAATCGGGCGGGCAAGGCGAGGCTTCTGTTCTTCGGGGCTTCGCACACGGCCTCGGACCTCTACACGGGCGAGGTGCGTCGCAGGTTACAGAGGCGATTCGGGGACGCGGGGCACGGCTTCGTGATGCCCGCGCGGCCCTGGAGGCTGTACCGCCACGACGACATCGTGCTCGAGAGCACCAACACCTGGCACACGGACCGCGTGGGCAAGCCGGACGACCGCCAAGACGGCCTGTACGGGCTTGCGGGGATGAGCGTTTCGTCCTCGTCGAGGAAGGACTTCGGGCGGGTGGGGACCACCCAGGAGAACACGGTGGGCCGGCGGGCGGGGCTGTTCGATTTGTATTTTCTGCGGCAGCCGAGCGGCGGGACCCTCGAGGTGCGCCTGGACGGGCGACGGGTGCGCCTCGTGCGCACGCGCGGCGAGCGGGTCGAGCCGGGCTACGAGACACTCCGGGTGCGCGACCGCGGGCACATCCTGGAGGTCCGTCCCCTCGGGGATGGGGAGGTCCGGCTGTTCGGACTTGTGGTTGAGCGGCCCGTGCCGGGCGTAGTGGTGGACACGCTCGGCATCCCGGGGGCGCGCGCCTCGGACATGCTCAAGTGGGACTTCGCCCTGTGGAGCGAGCACGTGCGCCGCCGGGCCCCGGACCTCGTGGTCCTGGCGTATGGGACGAACGAGTCCGGCGACGACGAGGTCCCCATCGAGGAGTACGAGGGTACGCTCCGAGAGGTCTTGGGCCGCGTGCGAGAGGCCGCGCCCGGGGCCTCCTGCCTGCTGATCGGGCCGTCGGACCGGCCCCTCAGGCTTTCGGACGGGGCCGTGGCCCCGAGGCCCCGCACCACCTTGATCAATGAAGTTCAGCGTCGCCTCGCGTTCGAGTCCGGATGCGCCTTCTTCGACCTCCTCGAGTTCACCGGAGGCCCCTTGTCGCTTGCGGCCTGGGCCGCTGCCGACCCGCCCCTGGCCCAGCCAGATCTCGTGCACTTTACGAAGGAAGGCTATCAGCGACTCGGTCGCGCGCTGGTCGTTGCCTTGCTTCGGGGATACCGGTGCGGCGACACGAAGCGATGAGGAAACTCGGTGCCCCAAGCCCAATCAACCCGCTGGGACACGGGTTGGGGCATCGAACATCACGCACCGCCAGGGGGGAGGGAAAGGGACTCGGCAGGGGGGTAGGTCGGCCAGGCCAGTGACCTGGAGGAAGGTGGGGTCGTCCCCGCCGTCGGTCAGGGCCATCGTGGCCACACGGGAGCCCTCTTGTACGTAGCGCCGGACATCCCGCAGGGCGAGGTCCGCCACGGCGGCCTTGTCCGGGGCCAGGCGCACCGGGGAGTCTTGGTGGGTGAAGGGGGCGAGGGTCCTTCCCTGGCCCTCGCCTTGGTACAGAAACGGCAAGTGCAACCCCGCATACAGGCGCATCCAGGACCCGGGCTGTGGGCGGTGCAGGGTGACGCCCAAGAGGACCCCGGACGGCGGCAGGGACCGGATCGCCGCAGCAGGAGCCTCGAGCAGTCGGCTTTCGTGCCCGGCGAGTACCAGGGTCCATAAGGTCCACAGGGTCAGAAGGCCCGCGGCGAGGCCCCGGTGGACGGTTCGCACGGCCTGCCTGGGCAGGGAGGAGAGGAGCAGGGCCCCAGCGAAGGGGGCCAGGCGAAGCCAGGGATGGACGATGCGGGGCTGTTCCACGAAGTCCGGCAGCACCACCCCAAGCACAGCGAAAACCAAAAACGCGATCCCCGCCATCCGGGCCTGGTCCCCTGTCCGGCGCCACCACGCGAGATGGGCCAACATGAGCGCGACGAGCCCGAGTCCAGGAAGGGCCCAGAACCAGGGGTCGGGGCTACCGTAGAACCGCCACACCCGCTCCAGACGGCCCACGAGGTCCAGGGGGTCCGCAGGCCGCAGGAGCCCCTGCGGGGCCTCGTGGGTCAGTCGCCACAGGGCGCACGGCAGTGGAACCGCTGCCAGGGCCGCGAGCCTCCGGCGGAGGTCGGGCATCACGACCCACAGGCCGATCCACAGGGCCGGGAGGGCCAGGGCGTGGAGGGACCAGACCAGGGCCGAGGCCCCGATGGCGCAGCCAGCCGTCGCTGCGCACCCACGGGCTCGGCCCAGCGCCGGAAGCCCGCAAAGGGTGACCCCGAGGGCCACCTGGAACGGCAGGAACCCGAGAAAGGACAGGTGCCCGAGGGCCAGGACCCCGCCTCCCAAGGCGGCCAGGACCTCGTCTCCCCCAAGGCGTCGGGCCAGGCCCCGGGTCCCGAGGGGGATCAGGGCCAGGGCCAGGTACATCAGCAGTCGGGCGGTGAGTGCCCCCCCGAGGACTTGGGCCAATAGGCCTCCCCCAAGGTAGAACAAGGCGGAGTGGCCGTACCAGGGCCCAATGGTCCAGAAGGCGCCGAACCCCCTGGCAACGGCCTCCAATAGCGCCCCCTGGGCCGCGAGGTCCTGAATCGGCGGCACGGGCCATGCGAGGACGGCCCAGGGGACGAGCAGAGGGGCCCAGCGGGCAAGGCCTCGCAACGGGCCATCGGTCGAGGACGTTGTAGCGGGAGTGGGCATGCTCGACCCAGGGTCCGGGGCCGGACCACGTGCCTCCGAGCGGTCGATGGCTGCAGCGAGGTCGGCGCCCGACAAAAGCCTCCGTCCTCAGAGAACGAACAGCAAACCCATTCTCGCCAGGTCCCGGGCTGGTGTCCACAGCGTTTTTCGGGCGAGCAAACCGCGATGTGGGGAGGTGCAGGTGGCATGGGCGAGCGAAGCGAGCCTTGCAAGTGCGCTGGCTCGACGGCCACCTTGTTCGGGGAAGGCGGTCTCAAGCCACGCACGCCTGGACCGTCTCGACGGCCTGACACCAGGGGACTTCGCGGCGGTCGAGGGGCGCTTCGAGGTGCCCGGGCAGCAGCGAGAGCCGCCAATAGTGCCCGATGATTCAGCGTCCGAACTCGACTTCTGAAACGGAACGGCGCTCCCCGTCGGGTCGAGTTCTGTCAGCGCTGATAGCCGAGACCTCCTTTCCGCATTCGGTGTCCAGTGTCCGGGAAGCACT
>FWWL01000604.1_pt1 | contig 96683 bp, 94 predicted proteins | sample 2228331 | NCBI WGS metagenome assembly FWWL01 (sample SAMEA103939775, study PRJEB20133) | metagenome | reverse complement strand
TCGCCGGCGCCGCCCTCATCGCCGCCACCGGCATCGGCTTCACCGCCGCCAAACTCACCAGCCCGAAACCCACACCCGCCGCAGAGGCTCACAACGAAGCGCGGGAAGGAGATCATGCCGAGGGCGAGGACCACGCCGAAGAAGGCGGCCATGCGAGTGAAGCGCAGGAAGCCGATGTCGTCGCTATGGACGACGCCCGGATCAAGACGGCGTCAATCCAGCTTCAGCCCGTCGCCATCGGTGGCCTGGGCGCGGAAATCCGCGCCCAGGCCACCGTGGAGGCCGAGCCCTCGGGCCAAGCGGCCCTGACCGCGAGGGCGGCGGGCTCGGTCGCGCGCATCAACAAGCGGTTGGGCGACCCCGTCCGCGCCGGCGAAACCCTGGCCCTCGTGGAAAGCCGGGAAGCCGCCCAGATCGCGGCCGACCGCGACACCGCGGCGGCGCGCGCCGATTTGGCCCGCAAGGTGGCGGCCCGCGAACGGCGCCTCTTCGAGCAGAAGGTCGGCGCCCGCCAGGACTACGAAGCCGCGCAGGCCTCGCTCGTGGCGGCTCAAGCCGAGTCCCGGCGCGCGACCGCGGCGGCGGGGGCCGCGGACGTCACGCCGGACGGGCGCTATGTGCGCGTGGTCAGCCCGATCAACGGTCGCGTGACCGCAATGGCCATCAGCCTGGGCGCGTTCGTGCAACCTGAGACCGAACTCTTCCGCGTCGCCGATCCGAGCCGAATCCAGGTCGAGGCCGCGGTGCCGGCGCTCGACGCCCAGCGTGTGCAGCCTGGCGACAGGGCGACGATTGAGACTGGCGGCGGAAGAGAGATTCCCGCGGTGGTGCGCTCGGCGACGCCGACTGTCGATGAACAGACCCGCGCGGCCACCGTCGTGCTGACCCCGGCAGGGCCGCTGGCCGACCTGCGCCCCGGTCAGCTGGTGCAGGTGCGGATCACGTCCGCCCGCACCGCGACCCGCGCCATCGTCGTGCCGGACGAGGCGATCCAGACGGTCGAGGGGCGCTCCGTCGTCTTCGTCCGCACGCAGAAGGGATTTCGGGCGCAGCCGATCACCGCCGGCCAACGCACCGGCGGACGGGCCGAAATCCTAGCGGGCCTACGTCCGGGCGACGTGATCGCCGCGTCAAACGCCTTCGTGCTGAAGGCAGAACTCGGAAAGGGCGAGGCGGAACATGGCCACTAGGTCGAACAAGCTGAACGCGAAGCAGGTGGCGTCATGATCGGCCGCATACTCGATCTCTCGGTCCGCTTCCGCTGGACCGTCGTCGCCCTTGTGGCCCTCGTGGGTGCGTTTGGGCTCTACAACCTCATCCGGCTCCCGATCGATGCGGTGCCGGACATCACCAACAAGCAGGTGCAGATCAACACGATCGCCCCGGCCTTGGCGCCGGCTGAGATCGAGAAACTCGTGACCTATCCCGTCGAGACCGCGATGGCCGGGATCCCGGGGCTGCAGAGCACGCGCTCCATCTCGCGCAACGGCTTCAGCCAGGTCACGGTCGTTTTCACTGAACGGACGGACATCTACTTCGCTCGTCAGCAGGTGGCCGAACGGCTCATCCAGGCGGGCGAGAGTTTACCCGATGGCGCCCAGCCGATGATGGGGCCCATCTCCACCGGCCTTGGCGAAGTTCTGATGTGGACGGTCGAGTACGAGCACCCCGGCGGCCGCGCCGCGCCGCGGCGCAATGGCCAACCGGGCTGGCAGTCCGACGGCGCTTATCTGACCGTCACCGGAGAGCGGCTGACCGACCCGGTCGCCCAGGCGGCCTATCTGCGGGAAGTTCAGGACTGGATCGTCCGGCCGCAGATGCGCAGCGTTTCGGGCATCGCCGGCGTCGATTCCATCGGCGGCTACGACAAGCAGTTCGTGGTCACCCCCAATCCCACGCGGCTCGCCGCTTACGGCGTCTCGTTCTCCGACCTTTCCCGCGCCCTGGAAGCCGCCAACCTGACCGTGGGCGCGAACTTCGTGGAGCGCGCCGGCGAGGCGTTCCTGGTGCGCACCGACGCACGGGTGCGCACGGCCGACGAGATTGCGCGCGCGGTCGTCGCGACCCGCGGTGGCGTCGCCATCGCCGTGCGCGATGTGGCCGAGGTCAAGATCGGCGGGGCGCTGCGCACCGGCGCGGGCTCGGAAAACGGCGAAGAGGTGGTTGTCGGCACGGTGCTGATGCTCACCGGCGAGAACAGCCGCACCGTAGCCCGGGCCTCCGCGGAGCGGTTGCAGGAGATTGCCAAGACCATGCCGCCGGGCGTCCGCCTGAAAGTGGTCTACGATCGCTCCAAGCTCGTCAACGCGACCATCAAGACGGTGGAGAAGAACCTCGCCGAAGGAGCCTTGCTCGTCATCGTCGTTCTCTTCCTGCTGCTCGGCAACTTCCGCGCCGCACTCATCACGGCGCTGGTGATCCCGGTGTCGATGTTGATGACGGCCATCGGCATGAACCGACTGGGCGTCTCGGGAAACCTCATGAGCCTAGGGGCTCTGGATTTCGGGCTCATCGTCGATGGCGCGGTCATCATCGTGGAGAACAGCCTGCGTCGACTGGCCGAACGCCAGCACCAAGAGGGCCGACTGCTGACGCTGCAGGAGCGGCTCGGAGAAACCCGAGAAGCGGCGCGCGAGATGATTCAACCCACCGTCTATGGTCAGGCGATCATTCTCCTCGTCTACGCGCCGCTGCTGACGTTCACCGGGGTGGAGGGCAAGACGTTCTCGCCCATGGCGATCACGGTCATGCTGGCGCTCGCCGCCGCCTTCGTGCTGTCGCTGACCTTCGTGCCGGCAATGATCGCGCTGCTGATCCGCGGCAAGGTGGCCGAGACGGAGGTTCGGCCCATTCGCTGGGCGAAGGCGCGCTATGAGCCGCTGCTCCGCAAGACAATCGCGCGGCCCCTACCCGTCATTCTGGCGTCCGCTGCGGTGTTCGTCGCCGCCGGCGTGGTGTTCAGCTTCCTCGGACGGGAATTCGCGCCGCAGCTGGACGAGAAGGACATGGCCGTCCAGGCGTTGCGCATCCCTTCCACGTCGCTGGAGCAGTCCCTGCGGATGCAGCGCCAGGTGGAGCGCGTGATCGCGGGCTTCCCGGAGGTCGCCTATGTCTATTCGAAGACAGGCACGGCAGAGGTCGCCAGTGACCCGATGCCGCCCAACGCCTCGGACAGCTTCATCATCCTGAAGCCGCAGGCGCAGTGGCCCGACAAGGGCGAGTCGAAGGCGGAACTCGTCAAGCGCATGGAGGAGAAGCTCGAAGGTCTCACGGGCAACGTCTTTGAGTTCACACAGCCCATCCAGATGCGCTTCAACGAGCTGATCGCCGGGGTCAGGGGTGATGTCGCCATCAAGATCTATGGCGACGATCTGGATGCGCTCGCCGAGACCGCCGGGCAGGTGGCCAGCGTGCTCCAAACCGTTCCTGGAGCCGCCGACGTCAAGGCCGAGCAGACGACGGGCTTTCCAACCCTGGACATTACCGTCGACCGTGACGCCATCGGCCGCCTCGGCCTCACGGTCGAGGAAGTCGCCGACACCATCGCCGTGGCCATGGGCGGCCGGGAGTCGGGCTTGGTGTTCCAGGGCGACCGGCGGTTCGACATCGTCGTGCGCCTGCCGAACGCCATCCGCAACGACCTCGAGGCCGTGGCCGCCCTGCCGGTGCTTCTGCCGGAGGCCGGCGGCGGCGTCCGGCAGTCTGTGCCGCTGCGGGACGTGGCGCGGTTCACCTATTCCGAGGGGCTGAACCAGGTCAGTCGCGAGAACGGCAAGCGGCGCGTCGTCGTGCAGGCGAACGTTCGGGGCAACGACCTCGGCTCGTTCGTGGCCGAGGCGCAGCGAAAGGTCGAAAGCGACGTGAAGCTACCGCCAGGCGCCTGGATCGAATGGGGCGGGCAGTATGAAAACCTCAAGGCCGCCCAGGCCCGATTGGCGCTCGTCGTGCCACTCTGCTTCCTCTTGATCTTCGCGCTGCTCTATATGGCGCTGGGCGGGGTGAAGCCGGCGCTCGGCGTCTTCTCCGCCATTCCGCTCGCCCTGGCCGGCGGGGTGTTCGCGTTGGCCGCGCGCGGCATGCCGTTCTCGGTCTCCGCCGCGGTCGGGTTCATCGCCTTGTCAGGCGTGGCGGTTCTCAACGGCCTGGTGATGATGACGGCCATCCGCCAGCGGCTGGAAAGGGGCGCGTCCCTCGACCATGCCATTGTCGACGGTGCGCTGGAGCGCCTGCGTCCGGTGCTAATGACCGGCCTCGTGGCGTCCTTGGGCTTCGTGCCGATGGCGCTCGCCACCGAGACAGGCGCGGAGGTCCAGCGGCCGCTCGCCACCGTGGTCATCGGCGGATTGGTCACGGCCACGGCGCTTACGCTGTTCGTCCTGCCGGCCATCTGTCGCCTGATCTTACGACCGACTGCGCGGTGACGAAGGTGGCCCAGGCTGTCCGGATCCACGTCTATGGAGCCGGACAGCCCCCTGGGTCCCCTGCTGCTTATCGGGCCAGGTTGGCCCGCGCGGAGCGATAGACGTGGTCGTGAGGGCTTCCCCACGCGAGGTACAGGGCTCCGCCGAGCACCAAGAGGGAAAAGATGAAGAGAAGCACGGCCCCTGGACTGACCTTCTGGCGCACTTGTGGATCGCCTTCTGTGCGTGCGTCCGCGAAGTTTGCGATGTGAAATCCACAACGGCAAGGACGGGTAAAGTCCTTTCCGAAGGGACAAGCGCGAGCGACGGCTTTGACAACCCGCAAGGCCTGCCCTGCCTTGCGTCCTATAATCGTAGGCCGGGTTGACGCACTATTCTGGAGTCGTCGACCGGCCAACGGAGCAGACCAATGACCTATGCCGATATTGTGGTGGACGCCACCCCTGGCCCCGTCGTGCGACAGACTCTGGAAGCGGCGTGCGATTTCGCGGAGGTTTACGGGGGCCGCCTTTCGGTTGCGGCGTTCGCTTGGCCGCGCGCCTCGATGCTGAACGAGGCTGTCCTTGGGAGCGCGGGCGGCACGGCGCTACAGGCTTTGACCTACGACAGGGCGCTCGAAGCCACACGAGCGATCCACGACGAAATCGCGGATCGCCTCCAGCTGGTGACCGCTTGGTGCTCCGGCGTCTCGGATCCCAACCCCATGCTGGCCGAACACCTGTTGGCCGCCGACCTGGCGATTGTCGGCGCGTCTGAGAACGACCATTTTGCGAGCGTCGAGCCCACACTCCTGGCCGCGCGCTCGGGCGGGCCCGTCCTGCGGGTCGGATCGATCTTTCCCACGATGCCATTTGAGCACGCTCTCGTCGCCTGGAAGGACAGCCGTGAAGCCCGGAGGTCCGTGCATGAAGCTTTACCGCTCCTAAGGCGGGCCAAGCGCGTCATCGTAATCGGGGTTGGCGACGAGGTCGGCAGTGACCGCCTGACGCAGATCGCCGACCACCTGATTCAGCACAAGGTGGCGGCCACACCGTTGCATCTCTCGAAGAGCGCGGCGGGCGTCTGTGACCAAATCCTCAAGCACGCTGCAGCAGAGGGCTGCGATCTACTCGTCAGCGGAGCCTATAGCCGGCCGCGATTCCGCGAACGGATCATGGGCGGGGTCACGAAGACACTTCTCGATGACGCGCGAATTTCCTGGTTCTTGGCGCACTAGCGAGAGACGAGCAAGCGCCGCCGGATGGGACGTGCGCGGGCGTCATAGGCGGCGTCAGCCGCTGGCGTTCTTGCGCGCAGCACGGCGTTGACGTCGGTTCATGGGCTTGCCGCCTTCGGGCTGTCCGCCGGCCGGTTGAGCCCGCCCCGCCAATGCCGCGCCCCACGCCTCGTAGTAGGGCTTCAGCCGTTCGACCTTCAGCTTGTGTTTGAAGGCGAGCTTGGCCAGCCATCCGCTGAAGCGGACGCCATGTCGAATCCGCACACCCTGCTGCACGGGCTCCAGCTCGATCCAGCGTTGCTCCCGGAAAGCCCGCCAGCCGATCGTGAACTCGAGACGGCTTTGGGGCTCGAGAACCGTGATCCGCGCCGGGACCGACTTGCGCACCGAATTCCCCCACCGCAGGGAGACTCGGACCCTTGCCCCGAGCTTCGCCGCCCCGTGGATGGTCTGGTAGGGGTTCCAGCTCGGGTAGTCGTCGAAACCGATCAAACGGTTCCAAACGACGGAAGCCGGCTGACGAACAAGCAGCTCCGTGGAGTACGAGACTTCATCCAATAGCGAAACTCCGGAACGTCAAACGGGGTGCGGCGCGGGGGCCTCCTTGAGGGGAACGGGCGTAGGCCCGCAAACGCAGGAGCCTTTCGCTCTCCAGCGACCTAGCAAAGCGTCCGACCTGCTGTGAAACCTCGACGACCCAACGCTTCGAGTATCCTACACCGCGTGCGCCCCTCATTCACGGGTCTGAGCCCGTCGCGGCATCACGATCACCCGCGCTCCGGATCGATGCCGCGGGATTGCGGGCGAGGCCGCGGGCGGCGCATCTGTCGAGACGGTATCCCGCCCCAAGCACACGAGGTCTAGCGCTCGGTCTTCGGCGCCGATCCCAGGCGACCGCCAACCTTCGCGGCTGTACGTTGTCCCCGCGTATTCGCCCGTCCAGGTACGGCGGGTTGTCTGGACCGCGCGAACTTGGCCGGTGTTGCAGTCGAAGTCGAACGTCACCTCGAGTTTCGTGATCGAGCGCCCGGCCTCGAGGTCAGGAGCGCGCAGCTCCACGACGCCTTGCACCCGTTGATACCCATGGCCGTGGTGCTCGTGTTGGGACTTCATCAGCAATCCTAGCGCGCCCTGCTCGGTCGCGCCGACGGGGATCGGCAGATCAAGCTCCTGAGCGTCAGCGACCCTCGGCGAGGAGGCTAGGAGGAGCAGGAGCAAGGCGTTGCGGAAGGTCGGAGGCATGGCGTGGTTCCCTTGCCGCCGTTCGCACCGTTGCGAAGATGGCGTTTCGTGAGAGTTCCTCAAGAAAAACCGTAGCAGCAGATTGCGGAAGCGCGTACCGCCTCACTAGTGTCCAGGACAAACGATCACGGTGTGCGCCGTAGACGCTGGCGAAGGCGCGGCCCTTTCCCTGATTGTGGCCCGAACGCTCGCGGCGCGGAATCTGTGTGGACAAGGATGATGCTGATGCGGCGGCTAAAGCGTCTGAACCCCTGGATTCGTCTTGCGATATTGCCCGTGCTCGCCCTGCTCATTGTCCTGCTGCTGAAGCTGTTTGGGCCAACTTCCTAGGGACGTCGCAACGGGTCCGCTGGGTTTGCGAGACTGAGGAGAGGCCCGCGTAGCTCTCTGGTATGCCTAGCTGCCTGTGTGCGGCAAAAGAACGACGCTTAAGCCGTAGCGCCACGGTCAGCGAAGCGTCAGCCTTCCTGGGCGATTGTTGCAAACATCGCGATCGCCGCGACCGCCATCACGCCCGTCGCGGTCCATCCTACGATTTTCAAAGGAGCGCTCAGGACAAACTTGCCCATGGTGTACCGCTTGCTGCCCATCAGCATCATGAGCACCATGACCGGCACGGCGACGACGCCGTTGATGACGGCGCTCCAGAAGAGCGCCTTGATGGGATCGATCTTTGTAAAATTGAGAAGAGCTCCCACAAGGGTCGCCACGACGATGACCGCGTAGAAGCCGCGTGCGCGATTGAGCTTCCTGGCCAATCCAACATGCCACCCGAAGGACTCTCCGATGGCGTAGGCCGCTGAGCCTGCCAGGACCGGGACGGCCAGCAGACCCGTGCCGACGATGCCCAGGGCGAAGATGACGAAGGCAGCCTGGCCGGCGATCGGGCGCAAGGCCTCTGCAGCCTGAGCCGAGGTCTGGATGTCGGTAATGCCCTGAGCGTTCAAAGTGGCCGCCGTCGACAGGATGATGAAGAGCGCAACCGCGTTGGAGAAGCCCATGCCCAGATAGGTATCGAGACGAATGCGGGCGAACTCAGCCTTGGCTTGCGCCGGCGCCCGCGCCAGGGGCTTGGCGCCGTCCCGCTCCTTGACCTCTTCCACCTCCTCTTCGGCCTGCCAGAAGAAGAGATAGGGACTGATGGTGGTGCCGAGGATGGCGACCACGGCGGTGATGTAGGCGGGCGTCAGCTGGATCTGCGGCGCGACCAGGCGGTAGGCGACTGTGCCCCACGGGATCTTAACGACGAAGGCCACGGCAACATAGGCGAACAAGGCCAGGGTCAGCCACTTCAGGACCGACACATACCGGGCGTAGCGGACGAAGACCTCGAGCCCGATACAGAGCAAGGCGAAGAGCCCGACATAAAGGAGTTCCGGGCCGCCGATCACCAGCTTCAGCGCCGCAGCCATCGCCCCGAGATCGGCGCCGAGATTGATGGTGTTGGCCGCGAGCAGGAGGGTGACGATCACAGCCAGGACGCTGCGCGGATAATGCTGCTTGAGGTTTCCGGCCAGGCCGCGGCCGGTCACCCGCCCGATGCGCGCGGCGATCTCCTGGATCGCGCACATCAGCGGCCAACTGAACAGCATGGTCCAGCCGACATTGTAGCCGAACTGGGCGCCGACCTGGGAGTAGGTGGCGATGCCGCTGGGATCGTCGTCCGACGCGCCGGTGATCAGCCCGGGGCCCAGGACCTGCAGAAGCTTCGGACGCTCGGGCTGCTTCACGTCTCCAGGAGGATTCGGTTCGCCGGCAAGCTTTCCGGAGTTGTCGACGTCGGCCACCCACGACACTCCTGATCCCGTCGTCGAAGGAAAGCTCGACCACAGATATCAAATGATCAACCGCGCATTCGTTCCATATCCGTGAGAACTTGGCGGGGGCGTACTCTTACCGGCCAAGAGCAACTCCCACCTCCGACGGCGGTTTATGACCAAGCTCGCAGGCCGACGCGCCCGCGGGCAGTTGAGAGGAACAAGATGATGAGCCACGCGAAACAGCCACCTCAAACGCCAAGCCGATCTGACGGCCAATCCTTGCCGAAGACCCAGCAACCTGAGCCGCAGAAGGTCGGGGAACAGGGTGGGATGATCGGAGAGGGGACTTCTGGCGAGGCTGCCGCCGATGTGACCGAGGACGATCCCAGAACCACACGCCCCGGCGGCATGATCGGCGAGGGTTAGGTCGCGCCGTCGACGGCGGCTAGGCCTCAATCGTCGTCGTGCTCGTTCCCCTGCGCCGCCTGCTTCATCGGACGCGCGCAACGAAGGGTCAGGAAGGTGGTGAGGCTCAGCACGACGGCGATGTCGTAGAGTCCGTAGCCGACGGCGGCTCCCAGGGCGCCTGTCGCCCAGAGGCTCGCGGCGGTGGCGGTGCCGGTCGCCTTCGCGCCCTGCTTCAGGATCGCGCCGCCGCCGATGAAGCCAACGCCGGTCATCAGACCCTCCATGATGCGGGCCTGTCCCATCGACTCCCGGCCAAGCACGGCGATGCCGACCAGGACGAAACCGCAACTGGCGATGGCCACGAGCGGAAAGGTGCGGATGCCGGCGCTTCGGTCGTCACGCTCCCGATCCCAGCCCACGGGCAGGGCGAGGAGATAGGCCAGGCCGAGGTTGAAGACGTGGGTGGCGACTTCCCGAAGGCCGGCGGCGTTGGCGGTCATGGCAGGCCCTCCCGATGCGTCCAGCAAGATGAACAGAAGATGACGCCGACCGTTCCGTTTGAGTTCAGGCGCGTAGAGACAAGGTGCCTGATCGCCAGATGGGTTCGCCATCCGGCAAAGGAGACCACCCCATGAGACTCCTCGTCGCCGCCACCGCGGCTCTTTCGGTCCTCGGCGGCTCCGCCGCCCTGGCCCAGCCCTACGGCTATGGCGGCCAGCAGGGCTACTACGACCAGCAACCCTATGCCCAGGGCCAGGCCTATTACGATCAGGGTCCGGCCTACCGCGGCCAGGGCTACGCTCGAGGCTATGCGCCGCCGGTGCAGTACGGCTACGCCCAGCCCTACGGCAACGCCTACCGCGGCGGTTCGTCCTACTACGGCGCGCAGGTCTACGGTTACAACAACCGCGGCGACCGCCATGTGCGCCGTGACCGCCATCGTGAGCGGGACCGCCACTATGTCGCCCCGCGCGGAGGATACGATCGACATTGGTAGGGCGGATGCCGGCCATGACCCGCAGCAGCAGCGCTTCGCTCTCCTGAGCGAGGCGCTCGTCAGGAGAAGACAATGACAGACGCCAGCCCAACCTCCTCGGCTCGTCATGAGCAGGGCCTGATCTGCCCGGCCTGCCGGGTGGACCTCGTCATGAGCGATCGCCAGGGCGTCGAGATCGACTACTGCCCCAAATGCCGAGGCGTGTGGCTCGACCGGGGCGAACTCGACAAGATCATTGAACGGAGCGCCGCCTATGAGGCCGGCCAGGCCCAGCCACAAGCGATCCCGGAGCCCCGGACGGCGCCGGGCTACGGGCAACCCTGGGGCGGCGGCTATTCCGAGCACGGGGGCGGACATGGCGGCGGTCACGGCGGCAAGCATGGTGGCGGTCATGGCGGACGGCGCCGGGGATTTCTCGGCGACCTGTTCGACTGACGTCGCGATTGGCCCCTGCGCCCGCCAGACATCGCGCAACCGGAAGCCTCCCCAGGCAGTTAAAGGCGGAGCCTTGGCGCGCCATCTGCTTGGTCTCGTAGGGGTGTTCTTCGCTCCAAACCCCAGGTCGGCGCCAACGCCGACCCCTTTCGCGAGTCCGTAATGTCGCCTGACCTGGATATGCGGTCCCTTCGGATCGCGGCGCTGCTCAACACGTCCAGCGGCAGCTGCGACGCCGCGTCCGGCCCGGCGCTGCTTGGCATCCTGGAAGAGGCGGGGATCAAGCCCGTGAAGATCTGGGATGTCATCGGCAAGGACGTCGACCAGGCTTTGGACGAGGCGACCGAAAGCGGGATTGATGTGCTGGTCGTCCTCGGCGGCGATGGGACTATCCGCTCGGCGGCGCAGCGCTGCGATCAGGACGGGCCACTGCTCATTCCGCTTCCGGGCGGCACCATGAACATGCCGCCCAAGGCGCTCTATGGCGCGCGGACCTGGCGCGAAGCGCTGGCGGACACCCTAAAATCGCCGGTCATCCAACCTGTCCACGCAGGCGAGGTCGCGACCCATCGGTTTTTCGTCGCCGGTGTCTTCGGAAGCGCTTCGCTGCTGGCCGAGGCGCGGGAGTCGATCCGGGAGGGCGACCTTGTCGGGGCGCTCGGACAGGGGGTGTCGGCCATGAGGCAGGCCCTCGGCCATGAGCTGACCTATCGGTTCGAAGGCCAAGCGGCGTCGAAGGCTGAAGCTGTCGTCGTGCTCTGTCCGTTGCCTCCGCCGCAGAGCGACCTGGAAGTGCTGCTGGAAGCCGCGGCCATCGATATCGAGGGCGCTGGCGACGCTATCCGGCTGGCCGTGATGTCGGCGTTCCGAGACTGGCGGGCGGACCAGACCGTCACCCACGCCAAAGTAGGGAGCCTGGATATCGCTTCAGACGATCCCATTCCGGCCATCCTGGACGGGGAACGGTTCACCCTTGCACGCACCGAGCGCGTGACCCGGGTGCGGGAGGCCTTTTACGCTCTGCGGCCGACTGCAGCCGTTGCGGATGCGCGACATGCGTCCCCGCTCGGAGGCGCCTGATCATGGCCGACTACGACATCGTCATCATCGGCGGGGGCCCCGGAGGCTACCCGGCCGCGATCCGGGCCAGCCAACTCGGAATGAAAGTGGCCGTCGTTGAAGAGCGCGATCTCCTGGGCGGCACCTGCCTCAACATAGGCTGCATCCCTTCCAAGGCACTGCTGCAGTCCACCGAGCGCCTGGTTGCGGCGCAGCATCTCGCGGCCTTCGGCGTGCTGGTCGACAACGTTCGCGCCGACCTCGCCGGGGTCATGGCGCACAAGACCAAGGTCGTCGGCGAACTGGGCGCCGGCGTCGCCTATCTCTTCAAGAAGAACGGCATCACCTGGCTCAAAGGCCGCGGCCGGTTGCTCGCTCCGGACCGGGTTGCGGTCACCCAGGCGGACGGGGCTGCGAGGGAGATCACCGCGTCACGCGCCGTCATCATCGCCACGGGCTCCGAAGCCACGCCGTTGCCGGGCGTGCCGGTCGACGAACGCCGCATCGTCTCCTCGGCCGGCGCCCTCAGTTTCCCGGAAATCCCGAAGCGGCTAGTCGTCGTCGGCGGCGGCTACGTCGGCCTTGAGCTCGGCTCGGTGTGGCGCAGGCTGGGCAGCGAGGTGGTGGTTGTCGAGTACCTGGATCGCATTGCGGCGGGCCTGGACGGCGAGATGGCGACGGCGCTGCAGAAGGTGCTCGAAAAGCAGGGCGTGGTGTTTCGTCTGCAGCAGAAGGTGATGGGTTGCCGCCAGACGGACGCGGGCGTGAGCCTCGACATCGCGCCCAGCGCCGGTGGCGAAGCCTCGCCGCTCGACGCCGACTACGTGCTGATCTCCATCGGCCGCCGCGCCATGACCGCCGGCGTGGGCCTCGAGGAGGTGGGCGTCAGGCTGGACGAGAAGGGGAGGGTGGCGGTCGACGAAGGTTTCCGGACCAACATCCCTGGCGTCTACGCCATCGGCGATGCGATCGGCGGACTGATGCTCGCCCACAAGGCCGAAGAGGAGGGCATCGCGCTCGCCGAAATGCTGGCCGGAGGCTACGGGCACGTGAACTACGCAACGATCCCCGCGGTCGTCTACACTTGGCCGGAGCTTGCTTCGGTTGGTCGAACCGAGGAGGAGCTGAAGGCCGCGAACGTGGCCTATAAGATTGGCAAGTTCCCCTTCTCCGCCAATGCCATGGCCAAGGCGCGCCTGGAAAGCGACGGGATGGTCAAGGTTCTGGTCGACGCCCAGACCGACGAAATTCTGGGTGTGCACATCCTGGGGCCCGACGCCGGCTCTCTGATCCACGAGGCCGTGCTGGCGATGGAGTTCCGGGCCGCTTCAGAGGACATCGCGCGTACCAGCCATGCCCATCCCACCTTACCGGAGGCGCTCCGCGAGGCGTGCCTGGCCGTGGAGCAACGCACCATCAATCTCTGAGCCGCAGCGATGTGCGTGAGCCGGAGGCCCCGCGGTGGCGATGCCCGCCGTACCCGACCACGGCGACCGCCTCCAGGGTCACGAGGCCCGTGTCGTCCGTGACCTCAAGCGTGTTGTGGAAGGCTTCCAGCGCGGGCCGCGTGTCGATCAATTCAACGATCACATGGCGGCCGGGCTCGAGGTCCTTCGCCCTCGCGCCGTGCACGACCGCCGCCGCTCCGAAAGCGTCCAGGACCTGCAGGACGGCGACATTCGCGATACCCATGGACCTCGCCCGGGCCATCAGAACCGACCAGTAAGGCTCTCCCTCACGGACAGCGGCCAGATCCGTATAGACCCGAAGGAGGTGTTGCTGGCTCATCGGGAATTCCTCGGGATTGCGCTAGGCGGCGGCCAATTCCCGACTGGTCGGGACACTCGCCCGTGTCGAAGATCAATGGCGTCGGCCGCCCAGGTGGCCATAGCCGTTGTGGCTGCCCGAATAACCCCGCGAGGGGTAGCTGTAGGCGGGTCGATCGTAGCCATAGGGAGCTGCGTAGACCGAACCGTGACCATAGCTGTAGGGCGCGCGGTAGGCGGCGCTGGGGTAGGACCGGCCGTAGCCGTAATCGCCGGCCCCATAGGTCGAGCAGCCGGCGAGGGCCAAGCCAGCGATCCCGGCAACCATCAGCGGGGAAACTTTCTTGATCGTCTTGGTCATGAGTTGTCTCCTTCTCGGTGATCAACGTGCCATCGATGGACTTGTTCAGGCTTGGCGGTCGGGGTCGTCGGCGCCGCGTCCGGAGAAGTTCCCAGGCCATGCGTCGAATCCTGGCCTGAAGCGTTGCTCTGCTGCTTATCGAATGGACGGAAGGGCAAGTAATGGGCGCAGGTCACGACCACGCGGGCGCGAACGCCAACAGCCGCAGACTGACGATCGCGCTGGGCCTCACCAGCACCTTCCTTATCGCCGAGGTCGTGGCGGGCTTTTTGTTCAACAGCTTGGCGCTACTGTCCGACGCGGCCCACATGTTCACCGACGCCGCCGCTCTCGCGATCGCGCTGATCGCGATCCGCATCGGGGCGAAGCCCGCCGATGACCGGCGCACCTTCGGCTACCGACGCTTCGAGATCCTGGCGGCGGCGTTCAATGCGCTGCTGCTGTTCGGCGTCGCCATCTACGTCCTTGTTGAGGGCATCCGCCGCCTGGTGACGCCAGAGACTGTGCAGTCAACCGGCATGCTCATCGTCGCGGTGCTGGGGCTCGGCATCAACCTCGTCTCGATGCGGCTGCTCGCCGGGGGCAAGGACAAGAGCCTCAACGTCAAGGGCGCCTACCTCGAGGTCTGGGCGGACATGCTGGGCTCGCTCGGGGTGATCGTCGGCGCCGTAGTCATTCGTTTCACCGGCTGGCCCTGGGTGGACCCGATCGTGGCGATTGCCATCGGCCTCTGGGTCCTGCCCAGGACCTGGATCCTGCTGCGCGACAGCACAAACATTCTCCTCGAGAGCGCGCCGCGCGGCGCGGTGCTGAGTGAAATCCGCAAGGCCATGGCCGAAACGAGCGGGGTGGCTGGGGTCCACGACCTGCACGTCTGGGTGAGCGGCGCCGACCAGTCGAGCCTTTCCGCCCATGTCGTGCTCGCCTCAGGCGCCGATGCGGAGGCGGTCCGGCTGGCCGTCATGGCGCGGCTGCGGGACGCCTACAAGCTTGAGCATGTAACCCTGCAGACCGAGCGCGTGGCGTGCGAAGACGCAGCGATCACCCACCTCTAGAGGCGAGAAGGCGCCGGTTGCTCGGGCGCGCGCCAATCGCGCTCACCAGCTTGGCGCCCCAGCTACGCTCTCGAATGCGCGTCGAAATTCCCGGTGGCTGATCGGCTTCTCGACCACCGCAGGCGCCGAAGTGTTTCGAAGCATGTCCAGGTTATCGGTGACGAAGAAGGAGGGAAGCTCCCATTTCGCGCACGATGGCCTGGATCGCTTCAATGCCCGTCCCGCCAATGATCTGAACATCGGCCGTGATCAGATCAGGTCGACGGCGCTTCGCTCGGCCAGCGCTCCTTCGGGTGACCGTGCAATCTCGACCGAAGCCAGCCCCAGTTCCCGCAAAAGAACCTCAACGTGCTGGAGAACCAGGACGCGATGGAAAAGCGGACACTTGATCTGATCAAGCGCTAGTAGGCCGCGCCGGTCCTGCTTCGCCCGGATCTGGATGACTGCGGACCGCCGCAGCGATCATCGGCGCTCCACCCTGAGCCAATCGTGGACGGATGAACGCCGGTCGCGCGCCGACGGCAGTCGCCGGATAAGGCTGAGTCTCCCAGATAGAGCGAGACGCCCAGCGACTGCCGCGCGACAGGGCCAAAGCCTCCGCCATAGCCGTAGTGCGAATAGGCTCGGTAAGCGTGGTCGGATCTGGATTCGCTCACGGCGACGCTCAGCATCCCCGTTTCGCCGATCGGTATGTCGGCCTGTACGAAGGCGCTGCGGTAGCCGCCCGTGCCGACCGCCATCCCGAGCTGGCCGTGGACTTGCCGCTTGACCTCGATGTCCCGGCCCGCGAGCGGCGCGTCGTTGCTCCACGGCGCCCCAGGGGCGCCGCGGATGAAGGCCTCGATCTGCGCGTCGATCCCGAGCGGGGCTTGCGAGACGGCGGGCTGCGCCTCGACTGGCGAACTCCCTTGCCAGGCGAGGACGACAGGCGCGGGGGCGGTCGCGATCGGATCCTGGTCCGCGCCGGCGACGGCCGCCCCAGCGCCCAGTGACAGCATCGTGGTGAGAGCCGCGCACAGGAATAACTTCCCCCGCAAGGCCGCTCCGATAGGGCGGCGCACGGCCAGGGCGCTCGCAGGAGTCCTCATCGCCGGAACGCCGCGCGCGCCAGATCATCGCTGGCCTTTGGCGGCTTCGGCGGCGGCGGCGGCAGGTCGACAGGTGGAGGTGTTTCCAGGACGGCGGCCGGCCTGGGCGTAAGCGACTGCAACTGGGTGATCTGCTGGCTCTCCATCTTGAACCCCACCTTGTCGCCGACGGCCAGGCCATCGAGCAGCTTGCTCTTGCTGACCTGGAAGGGCTTCGTGCCAGCTGGCCAGTTCATCACCTCGATGGGTTGGTAGGCGATGGTGACCCGCCCGTTGGCCGCATCGATAGCTTCGACGACGCCGTAGGCCATGTAGTTGCTCAGGTCGACGGGCGCCCGCGCAACGGGCGGCGGGACCGCGACGCGGCGCGGCGCCGGACGGCTCGGTCCGCGACTGGGGGGCGGACGGCTGGATTGCGGCATCCGGCCCCGACCGCCATACTGCGCCAGCGCCGGCATCGCCACGGCAAGGGTTATGATGGCAATCAGGGGCGGGCCGATTTTCATTGCGCTGTCTTCCGATCCATCAGTGGCGACCGCCGCCGTGATGGCCGCCGGAATGGGTGCTCCGGTGGCCGCCGCCATGGAAGGCTAGTCCCCATCCGTAGTAGGATCGGCCGTAGTATCCCCGGTCAAAGTAGCCGGAAGAATAATAGCGACCAGTTGTGTACGCCGGTGCGCGAAGCGCCGCGACGATGCAGGTAGTTTCGCTGCCCGCAGGCGGGGCGGCGGACGTTTGCCCTGGAGGCGCACTGGCCGGAGGCGGCAGCGCTCCGCCCGTGCGGATGGCGCCGGGCGTGTCGCAAGGGACGACATAGTAGGCGTATTGCGGCTGTCGCGGCGGCGCAAGGCTCGCGCACCCGCCGAGGAGCGCCGATCCGGCCAGGGCCAACCCCAACGAGGCGATGACGTCAATTCGCATACCCACCTCCCAGGGTTTGATCGATACGAGGCATCCTGCGCCCTCACCGCGGGAAAACCTAATAGACTTGATATCCTATGACCTTTGACTTTCGTCGGCGCGCACAGCCTGGCGTCGAGACAAAGTCGGACGCCAAGGTCTCGCCGACGGCCAGGAACTGGGAGAGCCGCCGGCGAGAGCGCGGGCCGCCGGGGGGCGGGCGGGTTCGCGCATCCAAGGAGAATGCACGTCAATCGTGGCCGGGGTATGGTCGCCCCGACGCTTGTCAGCAGGCGAACGTGATTTCGATATAGCCCTTCCGAGGATCTCGGACCAGGCGGCGACAAAGGGCTCGCGGCTTTGCCGCCGCCGGGACTGCACGAACTCCAGGCGGCGCGGATATTGGACGCGATGGCGAAATCCGCGGCCCCGTGCGCGACGGATTGTCGGACAACCACGGCGTCTGTGGCGCGGCGTGGCCCGTCGCACGCAACGGGTGAAACTCGGCCGCCGCGGTAGGCGGCAAGACCAACGTGGCCCACGCCGCGAGCGTCAAGATGCGGGCTGCAGTCACGGAATTGTTTGGCGCTGCCGGCTCACGAGAAGGGCCGAAGTTCGCCGCCAGGCTGCTGGAGAAGAATCTCGACCGCCCGCCCCGCACCGCTGGAGGCCGCGGCGAACCTCAGCGCTGCCTCTTCGGCGTCCACGCGATAGGCATAATCGCCGACCAATCCCCCGTCGGAGATAACCCGCCAGCCACCGGAATTGCGAAGGATTGCAAGGGAAATGGGGGACTGGTTCATCTGGGCCTCCTCGATCGACGAGCCGCTTCCGGGAAATGTCCGACGGACGCTTCGCTTACATAGGGTCGTCCCGCGCCGGAATTGAGGCCCGACGCACGAACTCACGGCGTGGCGTGCGCGCGCCTTGAGCGGTCTCGTCGGCGGATGAAGGCATAGGGGATCGCTCCCGCCAGGATGGCGAGGAGGAACGTAAGATAGACCTTCCATTCGTATTGCGCGGCGAGCAGCAGGGACGACGCGACGCCCAGACCGGCCGTCACCGGGAACCGCCCGGCAGACGGGACCCTGAACGGCCGTTTGAGGTCTGGCTTGGCGTAGCGCAGGATGATGACGGCGGCGTTGACGCTGGCGAACACCAGGGTGACCCCCAGCGAGGAGAGACTGGCGACGAACTTCACCTCGCCTAGGCCGGCGAACAGCGAGGCGGCCGCCAGCATGACGAGCGCTCCGACCCACGGGCTCTTGTTCTTGCCGAGAGTTCGCTGCAGCGCCTGGGGAAGGTCTCCGGCGCGCGCCATGCCGAATAGCAGCCGGCTTCCGGAGACCGACGCATTGAGCACCGCATTGGCCGTGGCCAGCAGGGCCGCCCCGGTAATTATCACCGCGACCCAGCCGCCGAGTTCGCCTGCCGCCGAGACCAGCGGGAAGTCCGATGAGGCGATGGCGCGGACGTCGCCCAAGGCCAGGACGCTGAAGATCACCGCGATATAGACCGCGGTCGTGACGCAAAGGGCGACCATGAAAGCCCGCCAGATGTCGCGCCCCGGATCCTTCGCCTCTTCTGAGAGCGTCGCCATGTGCTCATAGCCGGAATAGATGAAGAAGACGATCGCAGCAGCCTGCAGCACCCCGCCCCAGTCCTGTGGCGCCGCGATCTTGGACGGCAGCGCCGCGCCCTTGACGCTGAAGGCGAACACCGCGAACCCGATCAGGCAGAGCACCTGGATCGTGGTCAGCACCGCGCTCACCGCCGACGCCTTCGTCACGCCCGCGACATTGATCGCCGTGGCGGCGGCCATCAGAGCAAGCGCTACGAGCACTGGCGGCAGTGCGACGAATGTCTGCAGGTAGTTGCCGAAGGTCAGCCCTACGGTGGCGAATGTGGCCGCGCCGTGGACCGCGATGAAGAGTCCGACCGCGAAGGCCACGGCCGGAGTCTTTGGGAGGGCCTGTCGTAGGAAATTGTGCTCAGCGCCTGCGCTCGGCAGGGCGGAGGCCAGCTCCGCGTACGATAGGCCCGAAAAGGCGGAGATCACCGCGGCGACCAGAAAGCTCACCCATATGGCGTCCCCGGCCGCGCCCGCCGCCGGTCCGATGACGGAATAGATGCCGGCGCCAATGATTGTCCCGACGCCGTAGATGGCCAATCGACCGAACCCCAGTGTCTTCGCCAGTCCGCCGCTCGACCTTGTTTTCGCTGTCATGTCCGGGCTCACGGCGAAGGTTATGCTGCAAACGCCGCGGCGCTCGACTCGATCCGGGGAATGCGGCTTGACGCCGCCGCGGGCGACCGAAAGGTTGGGACCCCTGACCCCGCAAGCGAGCCCATGACCTACTGCCTCGGCATCCTTCTGCGCGAAGGGCTTGTGCTTTCATCGGACTCGCGGTCGAGCGCTGGCGTCGATCAGGTGACGCATGTTCGAAAGCTCGCCATCTTGCCCACGCCCGCCGACTGCGCGGTTGCGATTATGTCTGCGGGAAACCTGGCTACCACCCAGTCGGTCGTCAGCACGCTGCGGGAAAAGGCGGGATCCGGTCTGCCTGGCCTCGATCTCATGACAGCCAAGACGTTGTTCGAGGTGGCCGGGATCGTAGGCGCGAGCCTGCGCGCCGTTGTCGATCGGGATGGTCGCTACGTCGCGCCTTATGGCGACGCCGCCGCAGGCTTCCTGGTCGGGGGGCAGATGGCCGGCGAAGCGCCGCGCCTCTTCCAGGTCTATGCCGCCGGCAACTTCATAGAGGCGACGGATCGAGCGCCGTTCCTGCAGATCGGCGAGACAAAGTACGGGAAGCCGATCCTGGTGCGCGCCTTGACGTTCGGTACAAGTTTGGAGGAAGCGGCCAAGCTGACCCTGCTGTCCTTCGATGCGACCCTGCGCAGCAACGTCTCGGTAGGCATGCCGATAGACCTACTCACCTATGCCGCCGACAGCTTCACAACCGATGATGTCAGGACGATCGACGTCCACGACCCCTACTGGGTGGCGCTGCGAGAGGCGTACGGTTCGGGTTTGGCCGAGCTGATCGATCGGCTTCCCACGCCCTGAATTTCTCTCGTAGCGACCGTGTGGGGTCAAAATTGCGCTGAGGGACGTCACAGCGCTCCGTGGTCGTGGGCCTCACGAGGTTCTGTGCGATTGGCCTCGATGGGGCTCCTGGTTGTCGAGATCGCGAAGCAGTTGCTCGGCCTTGTAGGTCGCAGACGACCGACACGTGAAGCGTCGGGCGGGGCCGCGCCGATCTCGGTGCGGCTTTTCCCACCAGCCTGCGGCAATGTCCGGCTAAGAGCACTCTCGGGCGCGCCGGACAGGGCAAGAGGCCAGACGAAACGGCGTCGGAGCCCGACGCCGCAGGATCATCCTTCAAGTCTAGGACTTGCGGCGGCGGGCCTTGCCGCTGGGCTCGGCCGTCCTGGTCTTCGCCCGTGGAGTCCACGAGGCCTTCGCGGTGTCGGCAGCGACGGTCTCGCCCGCGCCAGGGTCCCAGCCGCCCATGCCCTGGACACCAGGTCGGCGTGCTTGACCGTGTTCACGTGGCCGTAGTGCTCCTCGATCATCTTGACTGAGGTCCCCATCTGGTCGGCCAGGAAATAGACGTCCACGCCTTCAGCGAGCCGGAAGGTGGCGTAGGTGTGCTGGAAGCAACACACGGAACGCGGACCGCCCGAAGCGCCCTCGCGCAGCTTCGCCTTGATCAACAGGTCTTCGATCATGGCCTGATAGAGGGACTTCGCGGGTTCGCTGGTGATGGTGATGAACACCCGGTCTTCGGGCCGGAACTCCACCTCGGGGACGCCGGCAGATCTAGCTTAGCCGTTACAAGGCTGGCGTCGGTTTCGCCAGATCCTCGCAAGGCACGTCGTTCAGTTGGCCCGCCCAGGCGAAGCGTCGTCACAGAGATGGGGCGGCTGGTCGAGATGCCGTCGTCCCCGACCGTGGCGACCGACGAGACGTGGCAACCGTTCAACAGGCCCCAACGCCTCCCCCAATACTGGTGATACGGTCCGCCCGTTGGAACTGTCTAGGTCGAGGGGCGCCGACTGGCGCCTCTCCCTCGAACACGGTCGGAATGAGGAGTTGCCAGCGGGCTTCGCGCGACCGCAAATCTCTCGGCGTCGTGGCTGGCCTGGAAACTTGCGCGCTGCCAGATTGCGAGGCGCATCGATATCCAGCACAGCATCCCTCAAACGTCGACACCGAGGCGCCCTTTAGATTGGCTCCAATGGGGCTCCTGGCCCTTGTCGATGATCGTAGGACGCTGGGCGAGCCTGTGGATTCGCGAACGCACTGATTCGCGTTGGCTCGGGATGAGGGCGACCATGACGCGGGCATACTCAAGCTGTGCCACCGCGCTGGGACTTCGGACTCGTCTTGGCAGCTGCGATATCCACCAAAGCCCAGGCCATTACCTCTGACGCATCAACCGGATGGACGGGCATCGCCGACGGCAGGGGATGGTCGCCGCGACGGCGGAGTTCCCAGCCTTGTGCGCTATTTGACAACTAGGCGGGCCGTCATGCGTCCGGGAACCAGCCCGCTCCAGCTCCCTGCGATCTTCCGCGCTCATCTTGATGGTCGATGCTCTCCCTCTTCGCCAGCGGCAGGAGCGGCCCTATCGCCAACCACGCATCGCAGCTGAAACGCGCGAGGCGGCACGGTTGGCGACCTGCTTGATCGGGTCGTCACTCAGGTGGGCGTAGATCTCCGTAGTGCGCGACTGCTTGTGGCCCAAGACTTTGCCCACCATGAACAGCGAGGCGCCGTCCGCGATCGCGAAGCTGGCGAAACTGTGCCGCAGGTCATGGAGCCGGACATTGGTCAACGGCGGGACGTCATCCGGATGATCACCGCCCTCCTGCGCGCGCGTCCGCGAGATCTGGTTGGCGCGGGTCCTGACCTTCTCCCAGTGATGGCCGAGACCGACGTAGCAGCCTTCGCCTTTCATCGCGGGGAGGACGAAAGGTGAGCGGCGCTTGGGCTCCGGACATTCCCCGGAATTGTGGCCGCGCATATCCGGCTCGGCGCGGTTCGCCACCCAGCGCCGCTTTAGGATCGTGACGGCTGCGTCGGCGAGAGGGACGACCTTCGCGCCCGTCTTCGAATCCGGCAAGCGCAGGCAGCTCTTGGTCCAATCGACCCAGGACCATTCCAGGGTGAGGATCTCGCTCTTGCGGCAGCCCGTGAGCATCAGCAGTCGAACCGCGTCCGCCATGACCTCCATGTGGGGCTGTTCGCGCTCGATCTCGGCGATCGCTTGGCTAAAGCAGGCGACCTCCTTCTCCGAAAGGTATCGCTCGCGGCGCGTCGCCTTGAAGCCTTTGACGCCCCGCGCCGGATTGTGGGTCACCCGGCCAGTCTCGATGCCCCACTGATAGCAGGCGGCCAGCACCACCACGGCCATCGACGCGATGCGCTTGCCACCCTTCACGTTGGAGCGACGCCGGTGACCCGTCTTCTCAGACCTGGCGGTTTTGCCCTTGGAGATGTCAAGCTGCATCATCGCCACGTCGTTCTTCGTGACCTCGCGCGCGAGAATCCGGCCGATGAGCGGCTTGACGTGGTTCCTGAAGATCCCGCGATCGGTGTCCCAACTGCTGTCCTTCTTCTCCGGCTTCAGCGCGGGTCCGTCCTCCAGGTAGGCGTCGGTGAGTTCGGAGACGCTGATCGCCCCGCGCTCCTCGGCCTTGGCGTCCTGCGGGTCGACCCCGCTCCGCAGGCCATGCAGCAGATCGCCGGCGCGATCACGGGCTTCCCTCACGCCGTAGTCCGCGCGGAGCGGGCCCATGGTGTGCTTCCGCTTCTTGCCGCCACGGCGGTACACCAGGATGAAGCTCTTCGAACCGGTGGGCCGAACACGGACGCCCAGGCCGGTCACTTCGGTGTCCCAGACGACGTACTCGGCGGTTTCCGGAACCAGCGCGGCGACTAGTTTTTCGGTCAGTTTCGGCATCGCGGGAGGCCCTCTTCTGGGTACCGCATGGGTACCAACAGGCAAAATTGGTGCCCAGGTTTCACCCGTTTCCAGTTTTGCCCGAAGCCTCCATTTCTTCAACTCCGACAATGATTTAGAAACGAAATGAGACCGCCTGAAACAGGCCGAAAACGGCCTCCGGGGCCCATGGCATTCAAGAGGTCAGCGGTTCGACTCCGCTTAGCTCCACCATGGAGGCCCGCAGCTACCGCTGCGGGCCTTCTCCTTTTCGGCGACCCGTGCTCTCAACCCAGGCCTCGACGCGGCGCCGCTTCGCGCCCTACCAATGGGGCATGCTGACGCCGGCCGCACGGACGACCGCCAATGCCGCCCGGATCGCCGTGGCGGGGCTGGCCCTGCTCGCGCTCTCGGCCTGCTCGCGCCCCGACTGGACCAACCCCGAGATGTCCAAGGCCCCGCGCGCCTTGCCGCCGAACCCCAAGAAGGCGCTGCCGGGCGACGACGGGCCGGCGCCGCCCGTCCCCGCCTGGGCGGCGCCGTTGATGGGCAAGCCGCTGCGCGCGGTCTTCCCCGCGGACGGCGTCTGCATGGGCAATACCGATCGCGTAATCCGCGTTCACCGCGGCCAGCCGCCCGGCGCCGTCATCGTGGGCTGGGCCTGGGAGTATGCCGCCAAGGCGCCTGTGCCGCGCGTGGTCCTCGTGGACGCGTCGGACATCATCGTGGGCGTCGGCGAGACGGGCCAGAGCCGCCCCGACGTGCCGAACGTCGTCCCGGCCGTCACCTCGCCCACGACCGGCTGGGAGGGGATCGCCTACGCGCTCACGGGCCACGTCAGAGCCTTCGGCGTCATCGACAACGGCCGGGCGGTCTGCGCGCTGGGCGCCGTGGAGCTCTAGCCATGGCGCGCCCTCCATCTTCCCTGGCCACACAACTGGGCGAACCCGGCTGGCTGGCCTCGCTGCTGTTCGCCGCCGTCGCCACCGCCCTGGTCTGTTACCCTGCGTGGCCGGGCTTCATGTCGTACGACAGCCTCTTCGCCTACCAGCAGGCCCGCTACGGCGTGCAGACCATGCTGTGGCCGCCGTTGCACACCTACATGTTCCAGGTCAGCGAGCGGCTGGGCGCCTCCACCTGGGGCGTCTTTGTGTTCCAGACCGCCACGCTCTTCGCATCGGCCGCGGTGGTGCTGCACCTCTTCGTGCGCAACCGCGCCGTCGCCTTCCTGCTCTGCGTCGCGTTCGCCGCCGTGATCGCCCTGTCGCCGGCGGTGCTGGGCCCCATGCTGGCCCACTGGCGCGACGTGCCGACCGCGAGCTTCGCGTTACTGGGCCTGGCGCTGTGGCTGCTGGCGGCGCGCTATGGACAGCCGCTGCTGCTGGCGCCGGCGATCCTGGCGTTCGGGTGTGCGGTGGCGCTGCGCTACAACGCCTTCGTCCTGGTGGCCTGCCTGCTGGCGCTGATGGTCTGGTCGCCGCTGCTGGGACGACCCACCCGCTTTGCCCGTCCCTTCGTCGTGGTCTGCGTCGTCGGCGCCCTGGGCCTGGCCTGGGCCTCGACCCAATGGCGGCTGCCCGACCTGTTGCGGATGCCGGCGCCGGCCAGCCTGGGCGGCACCCAGCAGTTCGACCTTATCGGCATCTCGGCGTGCGCCGACAGGAACTACCTGCCCCCGGGCATCGCGCCGCCGGGAACCAGCGCGTATCACCTGCGCAAGGCCTACGATCCGCGCCACCTGCACATGACGCTGGCCAAGCGGCCCGGCGTGCCCGCGCTGCTCGAGGGCGAGGCCGGCGGACAGGTCCAGCGCGCATGGCTGCCGGTGATCCTGAAAGAGCCGGTTTGCTACCTCTCGCACCGCACGGCAGTGTTCGTCGAACAGATGGGAATGGCCAAGGATGGGGTGTTCTATCCCACCCACGCCGGGATCGACGCCAACAGCTTCGGCTTGACGCTCGCCCACCCCGAGCTCTCGGCCCAGGTCGTGCATCGCATCCTCGAGTCCCAACCGTCCCTGTGGACCCGGCCGTTCTGGCTGTACGTCCTGGCCCTGGTGCTGGGCGGGATGGCGGCCCTGCGCGAGCGCGCGTACGCGCCGTTGCTGCTGGCCATGCTGGCGGGGGTCTTCGCCTATCCGGCGCTGCTGTTCGTCGCCAGTCCCGCGGCCGATGCGCGCTACATCTTCCCTTCCAACGTCCTGGGCGCCCTGGTGGCCCTGGCCTCGCTGGGACTGCTGATCGCGCGACCGGGGCGGCGATGACGCCCGCGGCCTTCTCCGCGCCCAGCGGTTGTGGCAATCAGCCCTCCTGACCGGGAGATCCGACCCTTGAAATCCGTTACGACGCCGCTCGCCGTCCTGGCCTGCCTCTCGCTCGCCGCCTGCGACCAGCCCAAGCCCCGACCGGCCGAGCCCGCGACGGCGGCGCCCGCCACGGCCGCGCCCGCCGCTCCGGCCGCCGCCTCGGCGAACCTGCCCAAGCGCGCCGAGATGGCCGGCTTCTCGCTGGACGTCATCAACGACGCCAAGGACCCGGTGAACACGCCCGCCAGGATCAGCGCGTCGGGGCCCGTCACCCTGACCGGCTTCGGCTTCGATCCCGTGGCCAAGGCGCCCGGCGCGGCGGTCGATATCGTGATCGATGGCGTGGCCTATCCCACCAGCTATGGCCATCAGCGCAAGGACGTGGCCGACTACTTCAAGACCCCGGCGCTCGAGAACACGGGCTTCACGGTCACCCTGCCCGCCGGCGTCATCAAGCCGGGGCCGCACCAGGCCGTCGTGCGGGTCGTGTCCGCCGACAAGACTGGCGTCTTCGACTCGGTGACTATCGGCTTCGTCGCCCAGTGACCGCGGCCCCGCCGAGCGTTTCGCCACCGAGCGTTTCGACTCAGGGCGCCCCCTTGGCCTCGCCGGCGCGGACCCGCGTCGGCCGGACGCTCAGCCTCGTCATCCCGATGCACGACGAGGCCGAGGTGCTGGACGCGTTGTTCCAGCGCCTCGACGCCACGGTGGGCCAGCTGGGCCTGGCGTTGGAGATTGTCTGCGTCGACGACGGCAGCCGCGACGACACCTGGGCGCGGATGACCGCCCGCGCCGCCGGGGACCCGCGCATCCGCCTGGTCGGCCTGTCGCGCAACTTCGGCAAGGAGGCGGCGCTGACCGCCGGTCTTGACGTCGCCCTCGGCGACCTCGTCGTCCCGCTGGACGCCGACCTGCAGGACCCGCCTGAGCTGATCGCCGATTTCGTGGCGCTGTGGGAGCAGGGCTACGACGTGGTCTACGGCGTGCGCGCCGACCGGTCGTCCGACACTCGCGCCAAGCGCTGGACGGCGGGCTTGTTCTATCGGTCGTTCAACTGGCTGGCCGAGCGCGAGATCCCGGCCTCCACCGGGGACTTCCGCCTGATGGACCGCGCGGTGGTCGAAGCCCTGAAGGCGCTGCCCGAGCGCAACCGGTTCATGAAGGGGCTGTTCGCCTGGGTGGGCTTCCGCCAGGTGGGCGTGCCTTACGTGCGGCCCGAGCGCGTGGCGGGGACCAGTTCCTTTCCCTATCGCCGCCTGTTCCGCTTTGCGCTGGACGGGATGACCTCCTTCTCGACGGCCCCCCTGCGGGTCTGGACGGTGGTGGGCGCAACGTCGGCGGTCGTCGCCCTGCTGGCGGCGGCGATCATCGTGGTGCGGGTGCTGGTGGTCGGGCGCGACGTGCCCGGCTACGCCTCGCTGATGGTGGTGATCCTGTTCGCCTTCGCGCTGCAGATGATCGCTCTGGGCGTCCTGGGCGAGTACATCGGGCGCATGTACCAGGAGGTGAAGGGCCGCCCCATCTACCTCATCCGCGACCGCGTCGGATTCGAGGACTGATGGAACGCCGCATCTACGACCGCATGCGCGGCCTCCAGTCGACCCACTGGTGGTTCACCGCCCGGCGCGAGATCCTGTCGGCCGAGATTTCCCGCCTGCCGCTGCCCCGGCCGGCCCGCATCCTGGAGGTGGGCTGCGGCCCTGGCGGCAACCTCGAACTGCTGAAGGCCTTCGGCGACGTCCGCGCCATCGAGCCCGACGCCGAGTCCCGCGCCTATGCGGCCGAGCAGTCGGGGGTACCGGTGGACGGCGGCCTGCTGCCCGACGGCCTGCCCGACCTGGGCGGCCCCTTCGACATGGTGGCCGCCTTCGACGTGGTCGAGCACGTGGACGACGACGCCGGCGCCGTCGCGGCCCTGGGCGCCCTGCTGAAGCCCGGCGGATTCCTGGTCACCACCGTGCCGGCCTACCCGTGGATGTGGAGCGAGCACGACGCCCACCACCACCATAAGCGCCGCTATTCGATGTCGACCTACCGCCGCCTGTTCGACGCGGCGGGGCTCAGGGTGCGCCGCGCGACGCACTTCAATTCGGTGCTGTTCCCGCCGATCGCCGCCGTGCGGCTGGCCAAGTCGGCGGCGGGGATCAAGGGCGGCGACGACGAGGCCCTGCCGCCCGCGCCGCTCAACGGCCTGCTGCGGCGCCTGTTCGGGGCCGAGAAGGCGATCCTGCGGGCGACAGACATCCCGTTCGGCGTCTCGATCCTGCTGATCGCCGAGCGCCCGTGACCGAGCGGCCGCTCCTCCAGCAGGTCCCGCTGTTCGCCATCGTCGGCGCCGCCGCCACCCTGACCCATGTGGCCGCCGCCCTGGCGGCCCGCGAGCTCGCGGGCCTTTCGCCGATGGCGGCGAATTTCGCGGGCTACGCAGCGGCTGTCGGCGTCAGCTACCTGGGCAACGCGCGCTTCACCTTCCGCCGCGCGCTCTGGCAGGGGCCGCAGTTCGTGCGGTTCGTGCTGGTGTCGCTGCTCGGCCTGGCGCTGACCCAGGGCCTCACCTGGCTGCTGGTGGAACGGGGCGGCTGGCCGTTCGGCGCCGGCCTGGCGGTGGTCGCCGTGGCCGTGCCGGCGCTGTCATTCGTGCTCCAGCGCCTCTGGGCCTTCCGGGCGCATTGATCCTTTCGATCCCGATCCCCACATAGGGAGGGTCTGGTCGAAACGTGCCGATATCGGGCGTGTCGGCCGGAGAGTCGCTTCCTGCGAGGACTCTTTGGATGAACCGTAGCCTGATCTTCGACAGTCCCTTTCTCCTGGGTTTCGAGCACACCCGAAGCCTGATCGAACGCGCGGCCAAGGCCGCCGCCGAAAGCTATCCCCCCTACAACGTGGAGGATCGCGGCGACGGCGACCTGCGCATCACGCTGGCGGTGGCGGGCTTCTCGCCCGACCAGCTCAGCGTGACGGTCGAGGACCGCCAGCTGGTGGTCATCGGCAAGCGTGACGGCGCTACGGCCCGATCCGAAGACGCCTATCTCCACCGTGGCATCGCCGCCCGGGGCTTCCTGCGAAGCTTCGTGCTGGCCGACGGCATGGTGGTGGAAGGCGCGATCCTGGAGCACGGCCTACTCCACATCGACCTCGCTCGGCCCGAGCCCGAGAAACGCGTGCAATCGATACCGATCCGCACGGTGGGCTGAGTTGAGCAGGAAGTAATACCCGGGGCGGCCGGACAAGCCGGCGTCCCATCAAATGAAGGGCCGGCTGAACCGGCGGCCTTTCGGAGCGTTGAGTTTCTTGGAGGTGGTCATGATGACGCCTATTCTTACGACTGAAGCCTTTGCCGCCTTGGGCGCGCCCAGCCTTGTCTACGTGCGGCCGATCAAGGCCGCCGAGATCATCGCCAACACGCACCCGTCCCAGATCCAGAGCTTCGAGCTCGATCCGGAACAGACGCTGTATGCGGTGCACCGCGCCGATGGCGAACGCCTCGCGATCCTGACCGACCGGGACGCGGCCATGGCCGCCGCCCTGGCGCACGAACTGGCCCCGGTCTCCGTCCACTAACCCAGCGAGGGGTTTCCGCTCACGCCCCTGCAGCCTCGTCGGTCATCAGGCCGGCGAAGACCGCGGTGACGCGTTCAATGAACACCTGGCGTTCACGGCCGTGGAGCGCCTCGCCCCGCACGAGGCGTTCCACCAGGAACCCGATGTAGGTCGCGGCGAAAACGCGGGCCCGCGCATCGGCGTCCTCCCCGCCCAGCCACTGGCGGATCGGGTCCATGAAGCGGTCGTGCACCAGCACGTTCAGCAGCGGCGCGGTGGTGGGCGAAGTGGCCGCCCGCAGCAGGAACTGGAACCTGTGGGTCCGCGCCTCGTCCTCGTGAGGACTCCCGGCCAGGGTCGTGGCCAGCTCTTGGGCGATCGTCGCGCGGTCCCAGCCGCGCATCCCGTCACCCACGAACGAGGCTCTCAGCGCCTCGACGAACAGCGCCTCCTTGCCCCCGAAGTATCGCTTCACCAGGGCGACATCGACGCCGGCCTCGCGGGCGATGTCGCGTAGCACCGCGCAGTCATAGCCCAGCAGCGCGAACTGAGACTTGGCGGCCTCGAGGATCGCCGCGCGCGTGGCCTCGGCGTTTCGCTTGCGGGGCGCGGGGCGGGCGAGCAGGGCGTCGGTCATCTCACGATCCTGGCACGAACCGGCCCGACCGTCAGCCATGAAGTCAATGGGCGTTGACATGCGCCGGAAGAGGGCTCAGCTTGTCCGCTGTCATATTGCCGAAGCTGCGCGCCAGACGCGGCCGGCGGTCTCCAACCGGGAAGAAACGAATGAACATCGCCGTGAAGGTCGCCGCCGCCGAGATCGCCGCCACGCCGCTGGAGAAGCTGAACCCGGCCAAGGTGGACCGCTTCTACCACGACACGATCTGGCCGGTGTTCGAGCGCCTGCGCCGGGAGGACCCGGTCCACTTCACCCCCGAGAGCGAGTTCGGCCCCTACTGGTCGATCACCAAGTGGAACGACATCATGGCGGTCGATACCGACCATGAATCCTTCTCGTCGGCCGAAGGCATCGGCCTGGCCAACCTCGAGGCCATGAAGGAGCAGGAGCGGGTGATGGGCGAACGCCGGCGGGGCAACGCCGGCTTCATCACCATGGACGAGCCCGAGCACGGCCCGGCCCGCAAGGCGGTCAGCCCGACGGTCGCCCCCAGCAACCTGCACAACATGGCTCCGCTGGTGCGCGAGCGCGCCGGCCAGATCCTCGACAGCCTGCCGATCGGCCAGGAGTTCGACTGGGTCGACCTGGTCTCCAAGGAACTGACGGCCATGACCCTGGCCACCCTGTTCGACTTCCCGTTCGAGCAGCGCCGCAAGCTGACCTGGTGGTCGGACATGGTCATGAACATGCCTGGTCACGGCCCCGTCGAAAGCTGGGAGCAGAAGGGCGCGGCGATGATGGAGTGCTTCGGCGCCTTCGCCGGCCTCTGGAACGAGCGGGTCAACGCGCCGCCGAAGAACGACCTGATCTCGATGCTGGCGCACAACCCGGCGACCCGGGACATGTCGATGGAGACCTATCAGGGCAACGTCATCCTGCTGATCGTCGGCGGCAACGACACCACCCGCAACACCATCTCCAGCAGCGTCTATTCGCTGAACAAGTATCCCGAGCAGTACGCCAAGCTGCGCGCCAATCCCGAACTGATCCTGCCGATGGTCTCAGAGACCATCCGCTGGCAGACCCCGCTGGCTCACATGAGCCGCGTGGCGACCCGCGACGTGGAACTGGGCGGCAAGACCATCAAGAAGGGCGACCGGGTGGTCATGTGGTACATCTCGGGCAACCGCGACGAGACGGTGATCGACCGGCCCAACGAGTTCATCATCGACCGCGAGCGTCCGCGCCAGCACATGTCGTTCGGGTTCGGGGTTCACCGCTGCGTCGGCAACCGCGTCGCCGAGCTCCAGCTGACCATCATCTGGGAAGAGATCCTGAAGCGCTTCCCCGAGATCAAGGTCACGGGCGAGCCGGTGCTGAACTGGTCGGCCTTCGTGCACGGCTTCGAGACGCTGCCGGTAATCATTCCGTACCGGAATTAGCCGTGCCGCTGACCGACCCGGCGCAGGCCGAGGCGATCGAGCAAAGTCTCGAGCTGGCCGGCGAGCGCGGGGGCGACCTCACGGGGAGGGTCTATGCGCGCCTCTTCCAGAGGCAACCGCAGATGCAGGCGCTGTTCTGGCGGGACACGGACGACAGCATCAAGGGCGAGATGCTGATGCGCGCGTTCGAAGCCATCCTCGACTTCATCCGCGCGCGCCAGTTCGCCGACCACATGATCCAGACCGAGGTGGTGACGCACGCCGGGTACGACGTCCCGCCCAACGTCTTCGCCACCTTCTTCGGGATCATCGCCGAGGTGGTGGAGGAGGCCTGCGGTCCCGAGTGGTCGCCGCGGATGGCGCAGGCCTGGCGCAGCACGCTGGCCGAGCTCGACCGCTACGTGGCGCATCCTGAACGGATCACGGTGTAGATCGCGCCTCAGGCCGCCGGGCGCGCGGCGTCCTGGACCAGCAGGGCATGCAGAGCGTCGGCCGTGCGGGCCTTTCGCAGCTGCTCGCGGAGCTCGCCCTGGCGCATGATCCGTGACACCCGGGCCAGCGCCCGCAGGTGATCGGCGCCGGCGTTCTTGGGCGCGAACAGCGCGAAGAGCAAGTCGACCGGCTGGTCGTCGACGGACTCGAATTCCACAGGCTGCTCGATGCGCACGAAGACGCCGCGCATACGCTCCAGCCCGTCGAGCCTCGCATGCGGAACGGCCACGCCGTGGCCGACGCCGGTCGAGCCGGCGGCTTCCCGCTCGCTCAGCGCCTCCAGCACCTCGCCGGCGTCGAGGTGGAAATTGCGGGCCGCGATCTCGGCGATCACGGCCAGGGCCTTCTTCTTGTTGGCTGCGCTCACGCGCAAGGAGATCGCAGAGCGATCCAGCAATTCGCCGATGTTCATGGCCTTGAAAAACTAACCCCTCGATCCCCGGGCTCCCGCCTCCGCGGCGGGCGTCCGGGGTCGTCGTTGCACCTAGTGGGCCGGACCGGTGTCCTCTCCATCGACCCCGTTGCGGCCTTTGGTCCGCTCCGGATCGATCCAGCCGATGTTCCCGTCGGGGCGGCGATATACCACCGAAAGCCCGCCGTGCGCGGCGTTTCGAAACACGATTGTTTGAGCTTCCGTCAAGTCCAGTTCCATCACGGCGCGGGACACCGTCATCGAACGCACGGGCTTCTCGGTCTCGGCGATGATGATGGGCTCGGCGAAGGCGGGGGCCGCCTCGTCGACGTCTTCGGCGTCGTCGTCCAGGTCGGTCGAGGCGATGACGAAGTACGCCGCGCTCTCGGCCTGCTTGGCCAGCGCCTGTCCGTGGTGGTCGCGCAATCGGTTTTTGTATCGTCGGACGCGCTTGCTCATCTTCTCGAGCGCGACGTCGAACGCCACATGGGCGTCGCCGCCCACGCCCTGGGTCGTCAGCTGCTGGCCTGAGGCCAGGACGACAGAGCAATCTACCCTGAAGGCGCTGCCTTCTCGGCTGACCACGACGTCGGCGCCGCCGCCGTCACGGTCGAAATACTTCAGGATGCTGTTTGTAAGTTCGTCGGCGACTCGCGAACGCAGAGCCTCTCCGACATCGACATGTTTGCCGGTCACTTGGACTTGCATACCCATGACAACGCGCCTGCCAGCGAACGGTGTCAAGCGCCTGTGACGACGGTCCAGGCGTGCAGGAACATCCTGACGATAATGTGAGCCGCCAGCGCCAGGACCGAGGCGCTGGTGATGGCCAGCGCGTAGCCGATGAGCGCGATCAGGCCGTCCCGCTGGATCAGCGCGAAGGCCAGCGCCGACACCGCCATGGCGGGCAGGATGTTGCCGCCGGGGATGGGCAGGATCAGCACGAGGGCCAGCGCCAGGCACACCAGGCCGATCAGCCGCTCGCCCACCGGGCCGAACAGGAAGACCAGCCGTGGCTTGGACACGGCCTCCACCTTCTTCAGCCAGCGGATGGCGCGCGGCAGGCCGTCCTTCAGGTGCGAGGTCGAGATCGTGCGGTGCTTCACGCCCTTGGGCAGCCACGGAACCGATGCGCCGATGATCAGCTGCGGCGCCAGCAGCACCAGCGGGAAACCGAAGATCGTGGTGGCGCCCGGCGGCAGCGGCAGCATGCAGGCCAGGCCGAACACGAACAGCAGGGCGCCGATCGCACGGCCGCCGAATCGCTCGGTCAGCTGCTGAACCGAGATCGACTCCTCGTGATAGTCGGCGATGTCGGCGAGCACCGCCGACAGCGGCAGCTCGGCTTCCGGCAATTCGGCGGGGTGCACGGTCTCGGACATCTCAATCGCATCTGGAGCGCCACACGCGCTGCGCCAAGGGCTGGAAGGTCCGAGCGCGCGGAAAAGTTCAGCGATTGTGGCGTTTTGGCCCCTACGCCGGTGTCTTCAGCATCCGCCGGCGCTCGACGGACGAGGGAATCCGCATCGCCTCGCGGTACTTGGCGACGGTGCGGCGGGCGATGTCGACGCCCGCGGCCTTCAGGATGTCGACGATGGCGTCGTCCGAGTGGACGTCGTCGTCGCTCAGTTCGGCCTCGATCAGCTGCTTGATCTTGTGACGCACGCTCTCGGCCGAGTGGGCCTCGCCGCCCTCGGACGACTGGATCGCCGAGGTGAAGAAGAACTTCATCTCGAACAGGCCGCGCGGGGTGGCCATGTACTTGCCCGAGGTCACGCGGCTGACGGTCGACTCGTGCATGCCGATGGCGTCGGCGACGGTCTTCAGGTTCAGCGGCCGCAGGTGCTCGACGCCATAGGCCAGGAACGCGTCCTGCTGGCGCACGATCTCGGAGCTGACCTTCAGGATGGTGCGCGCGCGCTGGTCCAGGCTCTTCATCAGCCAGTTGGCCTGCGCCATGCAGTCGGCGACGAAGGTCTTTTCCTGGTCGGTCTTGGTCTGTCCCGAAACCCGGGCGTGATAGCGCTGGTCGACCAGCAGGCGGGGCAGGGTGTCGGAGTTCAGCTCGACGTTCCACAGGCCGCCGGCGCCTTCCCGAACGAATACGTCCGGCGCGACCGGCGTCGCCGGCTCGCCGCCGGCGAAGGCGGCGCCGGGCCGGGGCGTCAGGCCGCGGATCTCGGCGATCATCTCGCGCAGGTCGTCGTCGTCGACGCCGCACACCTTGCGCAGCGCCGCCAGGTCGCGCTTGGCCAGGAGCGGCAGGTTGTCGAGCATCGCGGCGATCGCCGGGTCGTAGCGGTTCCGGTCCTTCAGCTGGATCATCAGGCACTCGCGCACGTCGCGCGCGGCGACGCCCACGGGGTCGAAACCCTGGATCACGCCCAGCACCGTCTCGACGCGTTCGGCGGCGCACCCCAGGCGCTCGGCCACCTCGTCCACCTCGGCGCGCAGGTATCCGCCCTCGTCGACCGCATCGATCAGCATGCCGGCGATCATCAGGTCGGGCCCGCGCAGGCCCGAGGCGGCCAGCTGTTCCTGCAGGTGTTCGATCAGGGTCTTCTCGCGCGTCAGCGCCCCGTCGCCCAGCTCGCTGTCGCGGTCGAAGCTGCCCCCCGAGCCGGCCTTGGACCAGTCGATGGCGCCGCCCGCGTCGGCCGCCGCGGCGTCGGCCACTTCCGGCGCGTCGCCTGTGGCGCGCTCGCCGGGCGAAGCCTCGTCATAGGTGGTGTCCATGTCGGCCCGCGCGTCGGCGTCGGCCGCATGTTCGTTGGTGACCGCGCTGTCGGCGACCGGCGCCTCGTCGGCCTCATTGTCGCGCTCGTCCCGCTGCAGCAGCGGGTTGCGCTCGAGTTCCGTCTCCACGAAGGCCTCGAGCTCGAGATTCGACATCTGCAGCAGCTTGATCGCCTGCTGCAGCTGGGGGGTGATGACCAGCCCCTGTCCCTGCCGAACCTCTAGTCGTGCGCTGAGCGCCAAAGAACCCGCCCCCGTGGCCTGTTTCTTGCTTCAAGCTAGGCGGGCTTCCCCACTGACTGGTTAACGCCGGCAAATTCAGCCCGCGCGCCCTGCGCGTGCCCTTCAGGTCGGCAAAAAAGAAGGGGCCCCGCGCCTGCCGGAGGCCCAGTTGGCGACAGCGCCTGCGGGGGATCAGGCGGCGACGGGCGCCCGCAGACTGGCTTCCAGGTCCCATTCGAACTCGGGGTAGAACTGGGCCATCAGTCGGTCGACATAGGCCACCAGATTGCCGAAGCCTTCGGCGCGGCGGCGGATCTCGCCCTCGAAGAACGGGGTCAGCACCCCGGCCAGCATGCCGAACACGGTGGCGTCCGCGCCGCAGGGACGCGAGCCGAACAGGTAGGGCTTGTCGCCCAGGATCGCCGACACCGCCGCCAGCGAGTTCACGGCCAGGGCCACGATCTCCAGGTCAGTGTGGCGGCCGACGCCCACGGCGCGAATGTTGTTGCGCACCTCGTTCTGCACCATCTCGCGGACGCCCTCGGGCGCGCCGTCGAAGAAGTGGGCGGGGCTCTTGGCGAAGTTGGCCGGGCAGAGCCACCGCTCGGCGATCATCGTCCAGCCGAAGTGATTCTCCATCATCCGCTCGATCGCCCACGCCTGCGCGCGCTGCACGCCGTCCAGCCCCTCGTCGAAGTCGAGGCCGTAGGTGCGTTCCAGGAAGGCGCGGATGAAGGTGGAGTCGGCCACCTTGGCGCCATTGATGTCGATGAACGGCACCTGCCCCTTTGGCGAGTTCTCCGGCCGCGCCAGCGCCTTCGCATAGCCCAGGCCGGCCATCTTCAGCTGCACCTCGGTCTTGGTGACATAAGGGCTGATCTCCGGGAGGCCGAACCCCTCGCCGAGCCCGTAGAGCGTGATCATCGGTTCTCTCCCTCGTCTTGACACCGGCAACTTGCCAGGGCCTTGCTGACAGCATCCTGTCAGCAGAACGGTACGCGAACATGCGAAGGGCGGATCGTCTCTTCCAGATCATCCAGATCCTGCGTCGGGGAAAGAAGCCGATCACGGCCGACGCCATCGCCGAGGAGCTCGAGACCTCCAAGCGCACGGTCTACCGCGACATCGCCGACCTGATCGGTCAGCGGGCGCCGATCCGAGGCGAGGCGGGCGTAGGCTACATTCTGGAGGACGGCTTCGATCTGCCGCCCCTGATGCTGACGCCCGACGAGATCGAGGCTGCCGTGCTGGGCGCCCAGATGGTGGCGGCCCGCGGCGACCCCGTGCTGCGCCGCGCCGCCGAGGACCTGATCGCCAAGATCGGCGCGGTGATCCCGGAAAACCTGCGCCCGCTGGTGGTCGAGCCCGCCACCCGCGCCGCCCCCAGCTGGAAGACCACGCCCGACAACATCGACATGGCGAGCGTCCGCCAGCAGATCCGCGCTGGCCGCAAGCTGATCCTCACCTACCGCGACGAGCACGAGCGCGAGACTCAGCGCACGGTCTGGCCCTTCGCCGTTGGCTACTACGAGACCACCCGACTGATCATGGCCTGGTGCGAGATGCGCTCGGACTTCCGCAGCTTCCGCACCGACCGCGTCGCCGGCGCCGAGTTCCCCGAGGACCGCTACCCGGATCGCCCGGCGTCCCTGCGCGCCCGCTGGCGCCGCCACCAGCAGGAGCAGTGGGAACGCATGCAGGCCCGGCACAAGGCCCGCGACCACGAGCGCGCATAGCTCTGGCCGCTCGTCGCGCCTCGACACCCGCTCGCCACCGTGACTTTTCGGTAATTTGGCGCGGACCTTCCACGCCCGTAAGCGTAACGGCAGACCCTGGGGAGTTACACGCCATGAACGACGTCAGCCGCCGCGAGGCGCTGCTGCTCGCGGCCGCCGCGGCCTTCGCGCCCGCCGCCGCAAACGCCGCGGATACGGCCCTGCCGACCGTCTGGGACCTTACCCATCTCTATCCGACGCCCGAGGCCTGGGAGACCGAGCGCAAGGCTGTGGAAGCCGCCCTCTCCGGCATCGCCGCCTACAAGGGCCGGTTGGGCGAGAGCGCCGCGGCCCTGAAGGCCGCGATGCAGCTGATCTCCGACATCACCAAGCGCGTGGCGCGGCTGTTCGTCTACGCCACGCTCAAGGGCGACGAGGACCTGCAGGTCGCCGTCGACCAGGAGCGCCGCCAGAACGCCCAGGCCCTCAGCGCCAAGCTGGGCGAAGCCACCGCCTGGACCAGCCCCGAGCTGCTGCGCGTGGGCCGCGAGAAGATCGAGGGCTTCGTGAAGGCCGACCCGGGCCTGGAGAAGTTCCGCTTCGGGCTGCTGGACACCCTGCGCCAGGCCGACCACACCCTGGACGACCAGGGCGAGGCCCTGCTGGCCGCCGCCGGCAATCCGCTGCAGGGGCCGCGCAACATCCGCACCCAGCTGGTCGCGTCCGACATCCCGTGGCCCACCGTCGAGGTGGCCGGCGAGAAGATCCGCCTGGACCAGCAGGGCTACACCCGCGCCCGCACCGCCGCCGACAGAGCTGAGCGCAAGAAGGTGTTCGACACCTTCTTCACCGCCTTCAAGGGCTTCGAGAGCAGCCTGGGCGCGGCGCTGTCGGCCAAGGTCAACGGCGACATCTTCAACGCCAAGGCGCGCAGGTACGAGAGCAGCTTGGCCGCCGCGGTCGATGGCCCCAACATCCCGCAGGCCGTCTACCGGACCCTGATCTCCGAGGCGAACCGCGGCCTGCCCATCCTGCACCGCTACTTCGAGCTGCGCCGCCGGCTGCTGGGCCTGTCCGACATGGGCTACTGGGACCTCTACCCCCCGGTCACCAAGCTGGACGCCAGGTTCGACCTGGCGGCCAGCCGCAAGCTGTCGCTGGAGGCCATGAAGCCGCTTGGCCCGGAGTACGGCGCCCTGTTCGCCGACGCCACGTCCAAGCCCTGGGTCCACGTCTATCCGCAGAAGGGCAAGCGGCCCGGCGCCTACGTCTTCGGCGCAGCCTACGACGTCCACCCGTACATGCTGCTGAACCACACCGACAACTACGAGGGCCTGTCGACCTACGCCCACGAGTGGGGCCACGCGATGCACACCCTGCTGGCCCAGAAGGCCCAGCCGTGGGAGCTGGCGGGCTATCCCACCTTCACCGCCGAGGTGGCCTCGACCGTCAACGAACAGCTGCTGGTCGCCCACATGGTCAAGGCCGCAAAGACCAAGCCCGAGAAGCTGTTCTACCTGGACCGCGTCTGCGAGATGATGCGCGCCACCTTCTACCGCCAGACGATGTTCGCCGAGTTCGAGCTGGCCATCCACGAGACCTCCGAGAAGGGCGAGGCCCTGTCGGGCAAGCGCGCCTCGGCGATCTATCTCGACCTGCTCAAGCGCTACCACGGGCCCAAGGTGCAGATCGAAGACGTCTACGGCCTGGAGTGGGCGCTGCCCGGCCACTTCTTCGACTACAACTTCTATGTCTACCAGTACGCGACCTCGGTCACGGCCGCCTCGGCCTTTGCCGAGCGCATCCTGGGCGGGGGTCCGAAGGAGCGCGACGCCTACCTGGGCGCGCTCAAGGCCGGCGGCTCGGACTATCCGGTGGATGTGCTCAAGCGCGCCGGCGTCGACATGACCACGCCCGAGCCGTTCCGCGCCATGCTGGGCAAGTTCGAGAAGACTCTCGACGAGATGGAAAAGCTGATCGCCTGACGGCGGTCACACCGCGACGGCGTCGAGGCGGCCCACCCCTTGGGCGATCTCGTCGTCGGCCTGGGTCACCGAGAAGGCCTGTGACACCAGCACGGCCCGGCCGAACACGCTCATGAAGGCGATGTCGGCCGCGTCCAGGCCGGTGGCCACCCGCACGAGATCGCAGGCCTCGACCTTGCCCGTCGGGTCCGCCAGGCGCCACCCGCCGCCCACGAAGACCTCGGCCACCGCGTGCAGGTCGGGCGGGTCCAGCTTCCAGGCATAGGCGCTGACCGCGCGGGCGGGGATGTCACTGGCCCTCAGCAGCGAGATGGCCAGGTGGGTGAAGTCGCGGCACACGCCGGCCCGGTCAGCGAAGGTCATCAACGCCGTCGTCTGAGCGTCGCTGACGCCGGCGACATAGTCCACGTGCCCGGCGATCCACTCGAGGATCGCCATCACCCGGTCGCCGCCGCGCAGGCTTCCGAACTCGCGGTCCACGAAGCGCTCGAAGCTGTCGGACGGACAGAAGCGGCTGGGCCGCAGATAGCGCAGCACCCCCGGCGGCAGGTCGCGGATCGCCACCTGCGCCGCGCCCTCCAGGCGGGGCGTCTCGCGCCGAACGGCCACCTGCGCGTCATAGAGGATGCGCACGCGCCCACTGGCGGTGAATACGGCGCGCCGCTCGCCGGCCGGCCCGTCGTCGCGGCGCACCAGATCGCTCTGTGGCGTGACGGAGAGGCGCTCGCGCAACACCGTCTGGTCGGCGTCGCGGGACGCTTCCAGCATCAGCAGCGTCTCGCTGGGGTTCGGGAAGTCGTAGGTGAGGTCGGCGCGGATGTGCAGGGCCATGTCCTCGCCAACGCGCCGTCATCGCAGTCGATCCCGCGGACGCGCCGGAACCGTGACGCATGCCTGCCGTTGACGCAACCGAGGGCGCCGTCCGCCCCATGGAGTTCGTCCGATGCGGATGATGCAGAAGATCCACGACACCTTCGCCGGCGCCCCGTCCGACGCGCCGCCTTTGCCGGCCCGCGACCCTCATCGCGTGCCGCCGACCCCTGTCCGCACCCGTATGGCGACGCCCCCCGACGTCGCGATGATCCTGGACGCCCGCGCCGCCCGCACGGGCTTCGGCAGCGGCTGGCGCGATGACCTCGGCGCGCTCTTCGCCCTGGTCGGCCTGCCCGACACGCCCGAGTCCCGCCGCCAGACCGCCGAGAGCCTCAACCTCGACATCGATGAGGACGATCCGGCCGAGACCGACGCCCGCCTCCACGCCGCTATGATCCAGCGTCTGGCCGAGAACGACGCGCTGGCGCCTCAGGACTTCTTCAAGTAGCCGCCGCGTCCTTCCCGCGGACCTCGGCGTAGGCCGCCAGCGCCCGCTGGCGCGCCTCGGCGTGATCCACGAGGGGCCGGGGATAGTCGCGGCCAAGGCGAACGCCCGCCGCGTCCAGCTGCGCCGTCGTCGCCGTCCAAGGCGCGTGGATCAACGCCTTGGGCATGCGGGCCAGTTCCGGGACCCACCGCTTCACGTAGGTCCCCTCAGGATCGAAGGTCTGCCCCTGGCTCACCGGGTTGAACACCCGGAAGTAGGGCGCCGCATCCGCCCCCGACCCCGCCACCCACTGCCAGCTGGCCGAATTGCTCGCCAGATCGGCGTCGACCAGGGTGTCCCAGAACCAGGCCTCGCCGCGGCGCCAGTCGACCATCAGGTCCTTGATCAGGAAAGACGCCACGATCATCCGCACGCGGTTGTGCATCCAGCCGGTCGCCCACAGCTCGCGCATCCCGGCGTCGACGATCGGATAGCCTGTCCGTCCGGCCTGCCACGCCGCCAGTCCCGCGGCGTCGTCCTGCCACGGCATGCGATCGAACTCGGGCTTCAGCGCCGCGTTCGGCAGGGTGGGGAAATGGTACAGCAGGTGGGCGCTGAACTCGCGCCAGCCGACTTCCGAAAGGAACGTCTCCACCCCGCGCTGCAGCGGGTCGCCATGCATTGACTCGCCCGCCGCCAACGCCGCCCGCCAAACCTGCCAGGGCCCGATTTCGCCGAAGTGCAGGTGCGGCGACAGCCGTGACGTCCCGGTCACGCCGGGCACGTTGCGCGTATCGGCGTAGGCGAACACGGCCTTCTGCGTGAAGGCGGCCAGCCGCGCGGCGGCGCCGGCCTCGCCGGGGGTCCAGGCTTCCCGCAGGCCGCCCGCCCAGTCCGGCCGGGTCGGGCGCAGGGCCCAGTCGTCCAGCGCCTCTCCCGCGACCCCGCCCGCGATCTCCAGCCGGTCGGGCGCGGGGGCGAAGGCGGGCGGCCGCGCGGCCGCCCGCAGGGCCCGCCAGAACGGCGTGAACACCTGGTAGGGGCCGCCCGTCTTGTTGAAGAACTTGGCCGGTTCGGCCAGCAGCGCGCCGTTGAATGATCGGGCCTCGAGCCCGTTCGCCCGCAAGGCCGCCTTGAGCGCCCCATCGCGCGCCACCGCCCAGGGTTCGTAGCGGCGGTTCCAGACCACCGTGCGCGCGCCGGTCTCCGCCGCCAGCGCCGGGATCACCGCCTCGGCCCGGCCCGATCTGAGCACCAGGCCCCCGGCGCCGCACCGTTGGCGCAGGTCCGCGTCCAACGCCGACAGCGAGCCGTGCAGCCACCAGCGCGAGGCGCCGCCCGGGCGCCAGTCGCCCGCCTCGTCGTTGTCGTGGACATAGACCGGCACGATGGCCTCGCCCGTCGCCAGCGCGGCCTGCAGGGCCGGGTTGTCGGAAAGCCTCAGGTCCCGGCGGAACCAGACGAGGACGGTCATGGCAGGAGGGACTCCACGCAGCGCCCCCTTCGTCGTCGATCGGGACGCGCGGGCAGGCCGCAGGCGGCGTCAATCGCTTGGGGGCCGTGGCTCCAGCCTAGGCGTCGCCGCCGCTCGCCTGCAAACCGTTTCGAAGCAGCGGTGCGCCGCGGGACGATCCGACGTCGCGGCGAGGCGGAGACAGGATCGACCACCCCACGTTGTCGACCTCTGGGTGACAACTAAAAAGCAAGTATTCCCCAAGAGATCGCGCCGTGTTGTGCGCGTTACTCATAACGGTGAGCGCAACCATAGAGTTTAAAACATTGTTAGGCATTCCGATTGCAAGGAAAGCCTTAAAAACGCGACGATTCTGATTTTGTGAAAATCAACATAAAAGCGTCTGAGCTGTCTATATCTCCTGCTGGATACGGTTAATTCTCGTCTCTCAGGAAGATTCCAGTAGTATTGATATTGGCCATATTGGACAGGGGGGGCTGAAACGTGCTGGGTATCCACAAGAATGGCTTCAAGGATGCAGCTGCAACGCTTGAAGCAATGAGCCGTTCGCTCGCCGTCATCGAGTTTGATCCGAAGGGCAAGATCCTTTCGGCGAACGAGAATTTCTGCCGAGCGATGGGTTACTCCGCCGCCGAGATCGTCGGTCAGCACCACAGCATGTTCGTTGAGCCGGAATACGCGCGGAGCAACGACTACACGGCGTTCTGGGCGAAGCTGGCGCGTGGCGAGTTTGACGCACGCGAATACCTGCGCTTCGGCAAGGGCGGCAAGGAGGTCTGGATTCAGGCCTCGTACAATCCCGTGCGCAACGCACGAGGCGCCGTGGTCAAGGTCGTCAAGGTCGCGACCGACATCACCGAGGAAAAGCTGCGCAACGCCGACTTCGCGGGAAAGCTCGAAGCGATCTCGCGGTCGCAGGCGATGATCGAGTTCACGCCGACAGGCGATATCGTCACGGCCAACCAGAACTTCCTCGGCACGCTGGGCTACACGCTGGGCGAAATCCAGGGCCGCCACCACAGCATGTTCGTCGAGCCCGGCTACGCCCGGTCCGGCGACTACCAGGAGTTTTGGCGCAAGCTGCAGGCGGGCGAGTTCTTCTCCGCCGAGTTCAAGCGGTTCGGCAAGGGCGGCAAGGAGATCTGGATCCAGGCCTCCTACAACCCGATCTTCGACCATCGGGGCAGGGTCACCAAGGTGGTCAAGTTCGCCACCGACGTGACGGCCCGCGTCGCGGCGGTCGACTCGATCGCGCAAGGCCTGGAGCAGCTGGCCCGGAACAATCTGACCCACCGGGTGGGGCAGCTCGCCGATCCTGCCTTCGAGAAGCTGCGCAGCGACTTCAACAACGCCATGAACGCCCTCGACGAGACGCTGGCCGCGGTGTCCGCGTCGAGCACCAGCGTCGGCGGCGGTTCGGCGGAGATCGCGGCGGCGTCCGACGACCTCTCGCGCCGCACCGAGCAGCAGGCCGCGAGCCTGGAAGAGACCGCCGCGGCGCTCGACCAGATCACCGCCACGGTGAAGCGCAGCGCCGACGGCGCGAAGCAGGCGTCCGCCGCGGCCTCCGAGGCGCGAACCGACGCCCAGAAGTCGGGCGACGTGGTGCGCGAGGCTGTGGCCGCGATGGGTGAGATCGAGAGCTCGGCCCAGCAGATCACCCAGATCATCGGCGTGATCGACGAGATCGCGTTCCAGACCAACCTGCTGGCCCTGAACGCCGGCGTCGAAGCCGCCCGCGCCGGGGACGCCGGCAAGGGCTTCGCGGTCGTCGCGTCCGAAGTCCGCGCGCTGGCCCAGCGCTCGGCGGAAGCCGCCAAGGAGATCAAGACCCTCATCGCCACCTCGACGAGCCAGGTCGGGCGCGGCGTGAAACTGGTCGGCGACACCGGCGAGGCGCTCACCGGCATCGTCAACAAGGTCACTCAGATCGACGGCCTCATCGCCGAGATCGCCCAGTCGTCGCAGGAACAGGCCACGGGCCTGAGCCAGGTGAACACGGCGGTCAACCAGATGGACCAGGTCACGCAGCAGAACGCGGCCATGGTCGAGGAAGCCACGGCCGCAGCGGCCAATCTGCGCGCAGAGTCGCAGGAACTGACGCGGTTGATCGGGCGGTTCCAGACCGGCGCGGCGTCCGGCCGCTCCACCCGCCTGGAGCTGGTCGCCGAGACCTCGCATCGCCCGGCGCCCAACCCTGTCGCCCGACAGCACGCCAAGCTGGCGGCCGCCGTCGGCGCAGAGTCCGAGTGGAGCGAATTCTGATGAGCGTCGAGACCTCGAAGAACGTCGGGAAGCTCGAGCTGATCTCGTTCGAGATCGCCGGCCAGGGGTTCTGCATCGACACGCAGTCCGTGCGCGAAATCCGCGGATGGACCCCGCCCACGCTGATGCCCAACGCGCCGCCCTACGTTCTGGGCGTGATCAACCTGCGGGGCGTGGTGATGCCGGTCCTGGACCTGCGCGCCCGTCTGGGGTTCGGCGACACCTCGGCCACGTCGCGGCACGTGTACGTCGTCGTCCAGCAGGATGATCGCGTGGTGGGCCTCATGGTCGACGCCGTGCAGGAGACGTTCTCGGTGGATCCCGAGATGCTGCACGCGCCGCCCCGCATGGACTACGGCGACGCGCCGCCGCTGGTGGACGCCATCCTCACGCTCGAGGGGCGCATGTTGTCCCGCCTGGTGCTCGGCTCCCTGCTGCCCGAGCCCGCCGAGGCGCCCCTCCAGGCGGCGCTCGTCGCGGCCTAGCCCGTCAGCCGAACCGCAAGCCCGCTCGCCGAAGCTCGGCGAACAGCCTCTGAAGACTGACGAGGTTGCTGGCGCGATGCGCCACCAGGGGCGGAGAGAGCAGCACGTCGCCCGGCACGTAAACGCCCATGTGGTCCCGTTTGCACAGGCCCCGGGCGATCAGCGCGCTGACCCGGCGCCGGACCGTTTCCGCCGGCAACCCCATGGTCCGCGACAAGGCGAACACGGCCACCCGCTGGCGCAGCGCGTCGTCCACCACCTCATACGGCGCGCCGTCCGGCTCGCCCTCGGCCGCGAGGTGCTGGATGTTGGCGGCGCTCACGAACAGAAACACGATCCCGTCCAGCATGCCCCCCGCCACCGGCGCGGCGGACTCCAGATACCGCAGGACATAGGCCAGCGCCGGGCGCGCCACGATCCGAACGGGCGGCGCGGAAAGGTCCAGAGCGGGTAGGCCGTCCGTGTCCCGCACATCCGCGAACGGCGGATACTGCGCGATGCTCGCGTGGAGCTCCGCGACGCCGCGGTAGGTGCTGTCGTAGAGCACCCGCGTGGCCTCGGTGGCCAGCTGCTCCTGCGTGACGATGAGGCCACTGGGCAGGAGCTTGCACAGGTCCGCCTCGGTGAGCCGCCGCACGCGCCGCCGCACGGTCTCGAAAGGCATCCCCAGCGACGTCGAGACGCCGTGGATGCTCACGGGGCGCCGCAGTTCGTCGGGCACCCCCTGGTCGAAGCGGGCGAAACGCCGGCTCTCCGCATCGTCCGAGATGAGGTGCCGGATGTTGGCGTCCGTGATCGCCATGCGGATCATGGCGTCGATGAAATCGCCGCCGCTGGCGGTCGCCGCGTCCTGGAGAAAGTTTCTGACGAACACGGCCGCGGCGCGGCTGACGGCCGGATGTGGGAGGGCGCCCTGCAAGACTAAGCCATCTCCGAGTTCAATCCGCCCCGCCGTTCGCCCGTTCTGACGGGGGCAACGAATAACTTGGTTTTTGTTCGCTCCGCAATCTTCGGTCGCGTTCTGAGATCAAGATGCACGGACAGCGTGCGCATGGGGCGCCTTGCAGCAATCTGTTGCGTTCCGACACGGCGACCTTCTTGTTCCCGATCTGTTCGCGCCCCATATCCGGCGCATGCGAAAGCCCCGCGTCCCGTTCAGCGCCGAGATCGCCTGGCGCATCTGGCGGGGCCTCAACGAAGGTCACGGCCTGCGCCGCCTCTGCCGCCAGCCCGGCATGCCCACCCGCGCCACGGTCATGCGTTGGCTGCGCGAGCGGCCCGACTTCGCCGCCACGGCCCAGGCCCTGCGCCGGATGGGCGGCCTCGACGGCGCAGGCCTACCGTCCGGCTTCCGGAACGGGATCGGCGACGTCATCCTCGAGCGGCTGGTCGCGGGCGAGCCCCTGCGCACCATCTGCCGCGACCCGGACATGCCCAGCCGCTCCACGGTCCACACGTGGATGCGGCTCAATCCCGATTGGGCCCAGGCCATGGCCTGCGCCCGCGACCTGGCCAGCTGGGCGGCCGCCGACGCGCAGATGTCCGCCTGGAGATACGGGGACGGGATCGCGAATTTTCCCCGCGTCCAGACGCCCAGGCCTCCCGTGCTTCCCGGTTCGTAACCGAACGGTTCGCCCGTTGGCCCTCAGCGGCGACCGCCCGCGAGCTGGGTCGCGCTGGGACTGGTCCGAAGACGCGCCATGGCGATGCACCCGAGCAGGGGGCCTGCTGCGAGCATCGTGAAAGCCCCCGGCCATCCGAAGGCCTTCCAAACGGGCGCGACGAGCTGGATGCTCACCAGGGTCAGGAGGAAGCCGGCGCAGGTCTGCAAGGTGAGCATCGTGCCGACCGATTCAGGCTCGCTGAGCTCGGCGATGCTCGCGGAGAATTGCGCGGAGTCGGCGATGACCGTGACGCCCCACACGAGGGCCACCGCAATCACGATGAAAGGCGGCGCTCCCAACAGCCATCCCATGGCGGCGGCGCAGGCGCCGCTGGCCGCCATCGCGCCGATGGTCACGGTCGTGCGTCCCCAGCGATCGGCGCAGACACCGCCCAGCCAGGCGCCGACCGCACCCACGGCGATCGATGCAAAGGTGGCCATCTCAGCCGTGCTGTAGGGGTCTGCCACGCCCGAGCGCCGGAAGCTTTCGGCCAGGAACACGGCGAGCCAGGTCCACATGGCGTAGAGCTCCCACATGTGGCCGAGGTAACCGAGGTTCGCGAGCCGGAGCGCCGGATTGCGCCATGCCTGGGATATCCGGCCGGCCTGCAGGCGCATCTGGCGGGGCGCGTTCGGGCCGACGCCTGCGAACAGGATGGCCAGCCCGCCGCACGCGGCGAGTCCGGCGGCCGCGAGATAGATCACCCGCCAGTCGAGCTGAGCGAAGGCGGCGAACGCGTGGGGGCTGGCCGAACCGAGGGTCAGGGCGCCGACCAGCAGGCCGACCAGAAGTCCAAGGTCGCCGGAAGCCCAGGTCGCGATCAGGCGCATGCCGATCGGGTAGACCCCGGCCAGGGCCACGCCGGTCAGCAGCCGGAGCGCAAGGATGCCGGCTCCGGTCGGCGGGAGCATCACCAGCACGGTCGAGGCCGCGGCCGCTGACAGGGCCGAGATCATGAATATCCGCTTGGGATCGAAGCGGTCCGGGATGCCGAGCAGGGCGCTTGCCAGCGTTCCTATGACAAAGCCCGCCTGGACGGCGCTGGTGAGCAGCGCGGATTCGAACGCCGAGAGTGGCGCGCTCCGCGCCAGAGCGGAGGCCGCCGCGGCTGACGCGAACCAGACGGCCATGGCGGTGACCTGAGCGAACAGGATGACAGCGATGGAGGGCCATTTGCTGGCCACGCCACGGCCCGCAGAACGCTGCGCTTCGGCAGGCTTGGCTCGAAGGGGTCCTGGCTCGGTCAAGGTCAGGCTCCGCCCCCGCTAGGCGGCGGAGATGTTCGAAGGCGACGTCTTCGGGCCGCGGCGGCGGGCGGCGCCCGGATGGTTCTCCTCCAGACGGGGGCCACGCCCGAACAGCTTCTCGCGGTAGGTGCCCGGCGCATAGTCCATCTTGAAGAGTCCGCGTCGCTGCAGTTCGGGCACCAGGTGCTCCACCACGTCGGCAAAGGTCTCCGGCATGACCGCATAGGCGAGGTTGAACCCGTCCAGATCGGCCGCGTTCGCCCAGGCCTCAAGTTCGTCGGCGATGCGTTGCGGACCGCCGACAAGCACCGGGCCGCCGCCGCCGAGCCCGACGGATCGCGCTATGCTGTCGAGGTCGCGATGGTCTCCCGGACCGCTCGCCGTGAAGGCGGCTGCGGCGCCCTGTATCGCATTGCTCGACGCGGCGGATGCGGTGACGAGCTCCGGGTTGGCGAAGTCGATACCGGTCCATCCGGAGATCAGCGCCAGGGCGCCGGCTGCGCTTACGTATTGCTTGTAGTCTGCGAACTTGGCCTCGGCCTCCTCGTCCGTCGCCCCGGTGATGATGGTGGCCAGCGCGAACACCTGGATGTCCGTCGCCGCGCGGCCGGCCTCGACAGCCAAAGCTCGAAGCCTGGCGACGTCCGCCGCCATCTTGCTCCGCGAATTGCCGCCGACGAAAACGCACTCCGCATGGCGGGCCGCGAAGCTGGTCCCCTTGGACGACGATCCGGCCTGGTAGAGGACCGGCGTGCGTTGCGGCGACGGCTCGCAGAGGTGCACCCCGTCGACGCGGAAGTACTCCCCGTCATGAACGACGCGATGGACCTTCGACGGATCGGTGAAAACCCCGGACTCGCGGTCGGCCTGGCGCGCGTCCTCCTCCCAGCTGCCTTCCCAGAACCCGTACTGGATATCCATGAACTCTTCGGCGATGTCGTAACGCACGTCGTGGGCCACCTGCTGGCGGGCTCCGGCCCCCTTCGCGCCGCTATCCAGGTAGCCGGTCACGATGTTCCAGCCGATCCGGCCATCCGTCATGTGGTCGAGCGTCGACATCCGGCGTGCGAACGGCAGGGGTGGCTCGTGCGACAGGTTCACCGTCGCCGCGAACGCGAGATGCTGCGTCGCCTGCGCCATCGGCGGGATCACCAGAAGCGGGTCGTTGGTCGGCACCTGGACCGCCTCGCGCAGCGCGGTACCCGGACTGCCGCCATAGACGTCGTAGACGCCCACCACGTCGGCCAAGAACAGCGCGTCGAACTTGCCGCGCTCAAGCAACCTGGCGAGGTCCACCCAGTGATCGGTGTGCTTGTAGTTGGCCGACCGGTCGCGAGGGTGTCGCCAGAGGCCCTGGGACTGATGGCCCACGCAGTTCATGGCGAAGGCGTTGAGGCGGAGCTCGCGAACCATTGGATCTCTCCCTTGGCTGACCAGCCTAGCCAGACTTCAAAAATTGGTCAATTGACCAAAGTCGAGGATGCAGCCAGCATCTGACCCCTGCTGGCCCGCCGCCGGCCGCCGCGACCATGCTATGTGGAGCTGATGACGAACCCGCCTGAGACCCGCACGCCCCGGATCGGCGCATGGCTTTCGAGCACCCGCGAAGGCGCAGGCCGGTACCAGGCCGGACGGGACCGCGTCGCGCAGATCCTGGATACGGCGCTCGAGATCATCCTGGAGGGCGGCTATCACGCGCTGTCGCTGCGGGAAGTGGCGCGGCGTTGCGGCGTGCGGATGGGCGCCGTCACCTACTACTACAAAGGCCGAGCGGACCTGCTCCAGGACGTCCTGAACATGGTACTCGTGCCGTACGCGGACCGGTTCAACGAGATCGAACACGTCCCGGGCGCGACCGCCGAACAGAAGCTGGAGCAGATCATCCGGCTGCTTCTCGAGGACATACAGACCCGGCGGACAACCGGCCTCTTCCCGCACCTGTGGGCGCTGGCCAACCATGATCCATTTGTCGCCCAGGCGGTCGACAGCATCTACATTCTCGAACGCCTGCGGCTGATCCCCCTTATCGGTGAACTCAATCCGGGCCTTGCCCCACGGGAGCGCGAGACGCTCGCCCTGTTCGTCGCGGCGTCCATCGCCGGATCAACGATGTTCGTCGGCGCCGGCAAGCCCTGGGCCGGCGAACTGCCGCTCTACGCCGCGATCGCGTGCCGGGCGCTGATCGATGTCGTGAAGACAATCACCCCGGAGCAGTTGCAGGCCTACGGCTGGCGGCCCGTTGCGGAGCCACCGGAATGGACACCGCCCACGGTGTTGCCCGATGCGGCGTACCGAGCCCTTGTCGATGGCGCGCGGGGGCATGCCCCCGCGGCCGCGGCGAGAGACGGCGTCCACGAAAGCGCGCCCGCGCCGCTCGCTACGGTGTCTAGCTAAACCGGTCGCCCAGGTAGACCCGCCGCACTTCCGGGTCGTCCACGATCTCGTCCGGCGAGCCCTCGAACAGCACTTCGCCCGCGTGGATGATCGAGGCGCGGTCGATGATGTCCAGCGTTTCGCGGACGTTGTGGTCAGTGATCAGGATGCCGATGCCGCGCTGCTTGAGGTAGCTGATGACCTCGCGGATGTCGGCGATGGCCAGGGGGTCGATGCCGGCGAACGGCTCGTCCAGCAGCATGAAGCTGGGCTCGGAGGCCAGCGCGCGGGCGATCTCGACGCGGCGGCGCTCGCCGCCCGACAGCGAGACGGCGGGCGAGTTCTTCAGGTGCTCGATGTGCAGCTCTTCCAGGAGCTGGTTGACGGTCTCGCGGGCCTTCTTGTTGTCGTTCTGGCGCAGCTCGACCACGGCCATGACGTTTTCCCAGACGCTCATGCCCCGGAAGATCGAGGTCTCCTGCGGCAGGTAGCCCACGCCCATGCGGGCGCGCTGGTACATCGGCTGCGCCGTGATGTTCTCGCCGTCGAGATAGATCGCGCCGTAGTCGGCCGGGATCAGGCCGGTGATCATGTAGAAGGTCGTGGTCTTGCCGGCGCCGTTGGGGCCGAGCAGGCCCGCCACCTCGCCGCGGCAGAGGCGTAAGCTCACGCCCTTCACCACCGCGCGGCCACGGAACGACTTGCCGACGTTGTCGACGACCAGCCCCTCGGAGGGGATGGCGCCCTGCGCCTTCGGACCCTGGGCGGCGACCCGCTGCGGCGCGTTCACTTCTTGGGGCTTTCCGACTTCTTCGAGGGATAGAAGACGCCGCGCGGGCGGTTCTTCGAATTGGCGCCCGCGCCGCCGCCGACCATGCGGCCCTCGCCGGTGGCGGTGTTGAACACCATCCGGCTGCCGCGCAGCACGTTCTCGTCCTGCACGGCGACCACGTCGCCGGTCAGGGTGACGGTCTCGGCCTGCACGTCATAGACGCCGGCGTCGCCGCGCACGCGCTGGTTCTTGGCGGTCACGTAGAAGACGTTGCCGGTCGCCTCCATGCGGAGCATCTCGCCGCAGGCGCTGGTCCCGCCGGTCGACGTTCCGGGCGCCGACGACTTCACCTCCAGGATCGCCTTCAGCACGTCAGCCCGCAGCCGGGCGTCGCCCTGCAGCGCCTCGGCCTTGCCGCGCCACGTGGAGATGCAGGTCTTGTTCTGCACCTCGAGCTCGTCGGCGGTGATGTCGATGGGGCCGTCCGAGCTGGGGCCCAGGCCCTTGGCCATCACGGGGCCCGCCAGCAGAACCGCGCCCAGGAGGGCGGGGGCGAAGACGGAAACGGAACGGAACGACGTCATGACTGCCCTTGCTCGCCGCATCACTTCTTCTGCTCGAGGCGGGTGCGGACACCGCCCTTGAAGACCATGCGGTCGCCCTTGCCGTACACGCCATAGGACTCCGCGCTGATTTCTCCAAGACCTCCCGCGCCCTGAATGGGGCCTGAACCGACGACTTCGCCGGTCTTGGTGTCGAACAGCGAGGCGGCGGTGGCGAAGGCGTTCTTGTTGTCGGCCATGCGCACGCCATTGGACAGTTCCAGCTTGCCGGTCTGCTCGTGGAAGATGCCCGAGGCGCCGTTGATGCGCATCTGGTCGGGGCCGTTCTCGTCGAGCACCAGGGCGGGCTTCTGCAGCACCACGCGCTGGTAGTCCTTGGGGTCGCGGACCGCCGAGTCGGCGGTGAGCGTGAAGGCGCGGCCCTTGTCGTCGCGGCCGACGAAGCGGGGGTTCATCAGCTTGATGGGCTCGTCGCCCACCCGGGCCGCCTTGGGCTGGGCGTTGAAGGTGGACCAGGCCACGCTGCCGATCAGGCCGGCGAAGATCAGCGCGATCGCGGCCGGCAGCGCCACGCGCAACGTGCGGATCAGGCGCGAACGGCGACGCCAGCGCTCGAAATCGGCGCGCCGGGGCTCCGACAGCGGAGACGGGGGGAGCGGGGCTTGCGGCAGGGCGGGATCGGCGGCCGTCATGGGACCTACCTAGGTATGGGCGAAGATGTCCGCATCCTCCCAGCCCGCAACATCGAGCAGGGCGCGGTGCGGGAGGAACTCGAAACAGGCGCGGGCCAGGTGGTCGCGACGCTCGCGCACCAGCATGGCGTCCAGCCGCTCGCGCAGGGCATGCAGGTGCAGCACGTCCGAGGCGGCGTAGGCGATCTGGTCGTCGGAAAGCTTGGCCGCGCCCCAGTCCGAGCTCTGCTGGGCCTTGGACAGGTCGACGCTGAGCAGCTCGCGCGTCACGTCCTTCAGGCCGTGGCGGTCGGTGTAGGTGCGGGCCAGCTTCGAGGCGATCTTGGTGCAGTAGACGGGGGCGGTCACGACCCCAAGGTGCAGCCAGAACATGGCGATATCGAAGCGGCCGAAGTGGAAGATCTTCACGACCGCCGGGTCGGTCAGCAGGCGTTTCAGGTTGGGGGCGTCGTAGGTGTCGCGGTTCAGCTTGACCACATGGGCGTCGCCGCCGCCGTCCGAGAGCTGCACGACGCACAGCGGGTCGCGGCCCAGGCGCAGGCCCATGGTCTCGGAATCGATCGCGACGGCGGTCGCGCTCGCCAGCGCGTCGGCCGGCAGGTCCCCTTCATGAACGTAGGTCGTCACTTCGCCTCGACAGTCCGACACGGGTTCTCACGCCCGCTCCCGGGCCCCGTCTTCGGCTGTCTTTAGATGATCCGCCGCCCTGCCGATAGGGGCGGGGGCGGGCGTTAGGACCTAGATCTCGACCATGTCGAAGTCCGACTTGGGCGTTCCGCACAGCGGGCATACCCAGTCGGCCGGGATGTCGGCCCAGCGGGTTCCGGGCGCCAGCCCTTCGCCCGGGTCGCCGGCCTCCTCGTCGTAGAGGTAGCCGCAGGTCCGGCACTGCCAGGTCTTGTAGGGCGCTTGGGTCATGGGCGGTCCCGGGATGTGGCGAAGGCCAGCCGCAGGGTCTCCAGGCTGGTCGTGCGAATCGCGTCGAGCTGGGTGTCGGGGTCGACCAGCCACTGCACCGACAGGCCCAGCAGCAGGCTGCCCACCATCAGGGCGGCGGCCTGCGGATCGACCTCGCGGCGGATCGACCCCTCCGCCTGGCCGCGCTCGACCAGCGCCGCCAGCCGGCCCTTCACCAGCTCGTGCGAGTGGGCGAAGGCGGCCCGCAGGGGCGAGGCGTCGGCGACGGCTCCCGCCAGCAGCATGAAGTAGGCCCGCGTGGCTTCCCCGTCGCCCAGGTGCCGCAGGTACAGGTCCACATAGGCCAGCACCGCCTCCAGCCCGCCCAGGTCGGCGATGTGGTGGCCGTCCAGCAGGGCGTTCTGCCGCTCGTGCAGGTCGGCGATCAGGGCCTCGATCAGCCCGTCCTTCGATCCGAACTTCTGGGTGGCCAGGCCGCGGCTGTAGCCGGCGCTGCGCCCGATCGCCTCGAAGGTGGCGGCCGAGACGCCCCGTTCGGCGACCACGTGGGCCGTCGCGTCCAGCAGCCGCCGCTCGGATTCGTCGCGTCGTTCCGCCTGGGTGCGTCGCCCGACGGCGACCTGGGCAGCGTTGGTCATGGGAGGACCGTACTTATTTGTTGAACGTATAGCAAGTTACTCATAGTCTGATGGTCGAGGCGGGCGCCGGTCTCGGACGCCCCGTTGAGGACGCCAGCATGATCCCCGATCACATCGCCAAGACCATCATCGACCCCAAGGCCTACGCCGCCGGCCAGCCCATCGACGAGGCCTTCAGCTACCTGCGCCGCGAGGCGCCGCTGGACGTGGCCCATCCCGAGGGCTTCGATCCGTTCTGGGTGGTCACCCGCCAGGACGACATCCGCCAGGTCGAGCTGCAGAACGAGCTGTTCCACAACGGCGACCGCTCGACCGTACTGACCACCATCGAGGCCGACCTGAAGGTGCGCCAGATGATGGGCGGCTCGCCGCACCTGGTCCGCTCGCTGGTCCAGATGGACAACCCCGACCACGGGAACTACCGCCGCCTGACCCAGCCGTCGTTCGCGCCCCAGAACCTGCGCGCGCTCGAGGCGCGGATCCGCGAGATCGCCCGCGGCTTCATCGACCGCATGGCCGCCAAGGGCGACCGCTGCGACTTCGCCAAGGACGTGGCCTTCCTCTACCCGCTGCACGTGGTCATGGAGGTGCTGGGCGTGCCCGAGGCCGACGAGCCCCGCATGCTGAAGCTCACCCAGGAACTGTTCGGCAGCGCCGACCCCGAGCTCAACCGCGCCCAGGGCAAGGTCGACGACACCGACCAGGCGCTGGCCAACCTGCAGGCCACGGTCGCCGACTTCATCGTCTACTTCAACGAGATGACCGAGGATCGCCGGCGCAATCCGCGGGACGACCTGGCCAGCGTCATCGCCAACGGCCAGATCGACGGCCAGCCGCTGGGCCACCTCGAGGCCATGAGCTACTACATCATCGCCGCCACCGCCGGCCACGACACCACCTCCAGCACCACCGCCGGCGCCCTCTGGGCCCTGGCCGAGCGCCCGGCGCAGTTCCGCGCCGTCAAGCAAGACCCTAGCCTGATCAAAGGCTTGGTCGAAGAATCGATCCGCTGGGAGACCCCGGTGAAGCACTTCATGCGCACCGCCACCGCCGACACCGAACTGGCCGGCCGCAAGATAGCCAAGGGCGACTGGCTGATGCTCAGCTACCCTTCCGGCAACCGCGACGAAGCCGTCTTCGACAACCCCTTCGACTTCGACGTCACCCGCGCCAACAACAAGCACGTCGCCTTCGGCTACGGCGCCCACGTCTGCCTGGGCCAGCACCTCGCCCGGATGGAAATGCGCATCCTCTGGGAGGAACTCCTCCCCCGCCTCGAGTCGGTCGAACTGGACGGCCAGCCCCGCCGTATGGAAGCAAGCTTCGTCTGCGGCCCGAAATCGGTGCCGATCCGCTTCAAGATGCACTGAGGTCTGGAGAGGGTGGCGACCACCCCCGACGGTGGTGCCCAGGAAAGGACTCGAACCTTCACGGCCGTTAAGCCACTGGCACCTGAAGCCAGCGCGTCTACCAATTCCGCCACCTGGGCCCCGTCCGTCGGATCGGGAGGCGGCTACTTATGGCAAGGTCTGGACGGCGTCAACGGGGCCTTGGCGAGAGTCTTTCACCCCATGGCGTTGAAGGTGCGACGCCATGCCCCCTCCGTTGCTGCGCGCCAGGGGGAGCATGCATTGCGGCGCGCCGCCGCATCGTCTAATCCGCAGGCGACTTCCAGGGGTATTTGAGACCGCCATGCAGAACCTCGTCACCGTCTTCGGGGGCTCCGGCTTCGTCGGCACGCAGGCCGTCCGGTTCCTGGCCAAGGCCGGGTGGAACGTCCGCGTCGCCGTTCGCAACCCGAACCTGGCCTACAAGATGCGCCTGCTGGGCGATGTGGGGCAGATCGACGTCGTTCAGGCCAACATCCGCGACCGCGCCTCGATCGAGCGCGCGCTGCAGGGCGCCAGCGCTTCGCTGAACCTCGCGGGCGTGCTGCGCGAGACCGGCCGCCAGGGCTTCCAGGCCATCCATGCGATGGGCGCGAAGACGGTGGCTGAGGCGGCGACGGCCCAGGGCGTGGGCCGGGTCGTCCAGATGTCGGCCATCGGCGCCGACCCCGACGGCCCGTCGAAGTACGCCCGCACCAAGGCCGAGGGTGAGGCTGCGGTGCGCGAGGTTCGCCCTGACGCTGTGATCGTGCGGCCCTCCATCGTGTTCGGCAACGGCGACGGCTTCTTCAACCGCTTCGCCGCCATGGCCCAGGTGTCGCCGGCCCTGCCACTGATCGGCGGCGGCGAGACGCGCTTCCAGCCGGTCTTCGTGGGCGACGTCGGGCGCGCTCTGGCCCGTGTCGTGAGCGACGCCGAGGCGGCGGGGCAGACCTACGAGCTGGGCGGCCCCGGGGTCTTCACGTTCAAGGCGCTGATGGAGATGCTGCTGGCCGAGACCGGGCAGCGGCGTCTGCTCGTTCCGGTGCCGTGGCCCGTGGCGCGGATGTTGGGAAGCGTGGCCGACTTCGGGTCGTTCCTGTTGCCCCCGCCTGTCACGGCCGACCAGGTCGAAAGCCTGACGGTCGACAATGTGGTCAGCGGCCAATACCCGGGCCTCAGGGACCTGGGCGTGACCCCAACGACGCTGGAAGCGATCCTGCCGACCTACCTCTACCGCTACCGCAAAGGCGGCCAGTACGCCGACCAGGACGCGCGCGAGATGGAAGCCGGCCGGGCTTAGGGGTTCTCAATTCGCTGCTCGGTCCCGGGCGGCAATTCCAGAAGTCCCAGTGACCATTCGCCGTCGGGTCGGCGGGTCAGCGTCACATGGAAGGTCGGGCCCTTGCCGCCGCTGTTCATGTACCAGCAGTGGATGACGTCCTCATCGACGGCGAGGAACTCCAGCAGCTCGGCGTGCACATAGGAGCCGATGCGCTCGGAGATCGCCGCTCCGACGTCGAGCGCTCCGATCCTGCGCATCAGGCGAAGTTCAGCAGCGCCAGGCCCACGCCGCCGATCGCAATCCGCAGCCAGCCGAACGGCGCGAGGCCGCGGCTGGTGACGACCGCCAGCATGGTGCGGATGACCACGATCGCCACCAGGAATGCGACCACGAAGCCGATGGCGATCAGCGGCATCGTGTCGGCGGTCAGCTGATCGCGGCTCTCCCAGGCGTCGAGCACGAAGGCGCCTAGCATGGTCGGGATCGCCAGGAAGAACGTGAACTCGGCGGCCGCGCGCTTCTCCACGCCGAACAGCATGCCGCCCACAATGGTGGCGCCCGAGCGCGAGACGCCCGGCATCATCGCCAGCACCTGGAACAGGCCGATGGCCAGCGCCTTCAGGATCGGCAGCTTGAAGGGATCGTGCGCCACGGGCTTGGGCGCGAGGCGGTCGATGAACAGGAGGACAATGCCCCCGATGATCAGCGAGATGCACTGGACCGTCGGATTGTCGAACAGCACCGCCTTGATGAAGTCGTGGAAGATCAGGCCCAGCACGACCGAGGGGAGAAACGCCACGATCACGGTCAGCGCGAACTTGCGCGCCTCGGGGTCGGTGGGCAGGCCGACCACCTGCTTCCAGAGCTTACCGAAGTAGAGGACCACCACGGCCAGGATCGCGCCCAGCTGGATCATCACCGCGAAGGTGTCCCAGAAGCCGTTGGGCAGCCCTAGGGCCTGCTTGGCCAGCAGCATCATGCCGGTCGACGAGACCGGAATGAACTCTGTCAGGCCCTCGATGATCCCCAGGATGACGGCATAGACCCAGTCCGGCAGCACGGCGCACTCACTTCAAAACGCGAGGGATTCGGCGACGACCGACCCGTACTCCGACCATAGGCAGAAACGCAATGATCTCAAAATTGGACTAAATACGCCCGAGGTCGATCCATGCTTCCGCTGAACGCTTCAAACGCCTGCTGATATACTCCATAAAATAGACAATAGCCTTTCCAGCGCCGAAATCGCGCCCTAGATGGCCGGCTCGGACAGATTGAGAGGCCCGCCATGGCCGAGCGCATGCTGAAGTTCACGGTCACGCCGCGGGCGACGCCCGAGAAGCGGGACGCCACCGCGCGTGCGGGCGACTTCCACGAGATCTATCGCGAGTTCATCGACGCGAAGGCGACCGAGCAGGCCTCACGCTGCAGCCAGTGCGGCGTGCCGTTCTGTCAGACGCACTGTCCGCTCCACAACAACATCCCCGATTGGCTGCGGATGACCGCCGAGGGGCGGCTGGAGGAAGCCTACCAGCTCTCCCAGGCCACCAACGCCATGCCCGAGGTCTGCGGCCGCATCTGCCCGCAGGACCGGTTGTGCGAGGGCAACTGCGTGATCGAGCAGTCGGGCCACGGCACCGTCACCATAGGCTCGGTCGAGAAGTACCTGACCGACAAGGCCTGGGAGATGGGCTGGGTGAAGCCGCTAGCGGCAGGCGAGGCGCGCGGCCAGTCGGTGGGAATCGTGGGCGCCGGACCGGCGGGTCTGGCGGCTGCGGAACGCCTGCGCGAGCTGGGCTATGACGTCACCATCTATGACCGCCACGACCGCCCCGGCGGCCTGCTGGTCTACGGCATCCCCGGCTTCAAGCTGGATAAGGACATCGTCGAGCGCCGCACGCGCCGGCTGGCCGAAGGCGGGGTCACGTTCGCGTTGAACTTCGAGGTGGGTCGCGACGCCTCGCTCGCCGAGCTGCGGGCGAAGCACGACAGCGTTCTGGTCGCCACGGGCGTCTACGCTGCGCGCGACATGGCCATCCCCGGCGCCGGCTCGACGGGCGTGGTCGCGGCGCTGGATTATCTGATCGCCTCCAACCGCAAGGGCCTGGGCGACGCCGTGCCCGAATTCGATTCGGGCGCCCTGGACGCGCAGGGCAAGGCGGTGGTCGTGGTCGGCGGCGGCGACACGGCTATGGACTGCGTGCGCACCGCCATTCGCCAAGGCGCGACCTCGGTCACCTGCCTCTACCGCCGCGACCGCGCCAACATGCCGGGTTCGGACCGCGAGGTGAGCCATGCGGTGGAAGAGGGCGTGGTCTTCGAATGGCTCGCCGCCCCCAAGGCCGTGACCGGCGACGCCCTGAGGGCCGCCGGCGTGGTTGCCGCGCGCATGCGCCTGGGCGCCCCGGACTCTTCGGGCCGGCAGGCGCCGGAGGAGGTTCCGGGCGGCGACTTCGACCTCTCGGCGGACCTGGTTATCAAGGCCCTGGGTTTCGACCCCGAAGACCTGCCGACCGCGTTCGCCGCGCCCGAGCTGGCCGTCACCCGCTGGGGCACTGTGAAGGCCGACCTTCGCAACCTGCAGACCTCGATCCCGGGCGTCTTCGCCGCCGGTGACATCGTGCGCGGCGCCTCGCTCGTCGTCTGGGCCATCCGCGACGGCCGCGACGCCGCCGAGGCTATCCACCGCTACCTCGAGGCGCACGCCCGCGCCGACCTGATCGCCGCGGAGTGACGATCATGAGCGACTTCACCACCCGCTACGAACGCGACCGCGCCCGCCTCATCGAGGCCAACGGCTATGACATCACGCAGCAGCACGACGCCTGTGGCGTGGGCCTGGTCTGCGCCATCGACGGCCAGCCTCGACGCGAGGTCGTGGAACTGGCGATCCGCGCGCTGAAGGCCGTCTGGCATCGGGGCGCGATCGACGCCGACGGCAAGACCGGCGACGGCGCCGGCGTGCTGGTCTCGGTGCCGCAGGACTTCTTCGCCGCCCACGTCGAGCGCATCGGCCACAAGGTGCGCCCCGGGCCCATCGCGGTGGGCCAGGTATTCCTGCCCCGTGTCGATCTCGGGGCCCAGGAAGCCTGCCGGACCATCGTCGAGAGCGAGGCTCTGCGCTTCGGCTTCTACATCTACGGCTGGCGGCAGGTGCCGACCGACACCTCGGTGATCGGCGAGAAGGCCAACGCCACGCGGCCCGAGATCGAGCAGATCATGCTGTCGCCGCCCAAGGGCCTGGAGGGCGAGGCGCTGGAGCGGGCGCTGTTCCTCTGCCGCAAGCGGATCGAGAAGCGCGTGGCCGCAGCCAACATCCAGCACTTCTACATCTGCTCGCTGTCGGCCCGGGCGCTGATCTACAAGGGCATGTTCCTGGCCCAGCACATCGACGAGTTCTACCCGGACCTCACCGACCCGCGCTTCAAGGCAGCGGTGGCGGTGTTCCACCAGCGCTATTCCACCAACACCTTCCCCGAGTGGCGGCTGGCCCAGCCGTTCCGGATGCTGGCGCACAACGGTGAGATCAACACCGTGAAGGGCAACATCAACTGGATGAAGAGCCACGAGATCCGCATGGCGGCCGGGGCCTTCGGCGACTACCAGGACGACATCAAGCCGGTGATCCAGCCGGGCGGCTCGGATTCCGCGGCGCTGGACAACACCTTCGAGGTGCTGGTGCGGGCGGGCCGCGAGGCGCCGATGGCCAAGACGCTGCTGATGCCCGAGGCCTGGGCGGCGCGCTCGCCCGAGCAGATCAAGGACAGCCACAAGGCGCTCTTCTCGTACTGCAACGCGGTGATGGAGCCATGGGACGGTCCCGCCGCCATCTGCGCCAGCGACGGACGCTGGGTGGTGGCCGGCAAGGACCGCAGCGGGCTGCGGCCGATGCGCGTGGCCGAGACGTCGGACGGGCTGCTGATCGTGGGCTCCGAGGCCGGCATGTGCCGCGTCGAGGAGAGCCGGATCGTCCGCAAGGCCCACGTCGAGCCCGGCCGGATGATCGCCGTCGATCTGGTCGAAGGCCGCCTCTACCACGAGGAGGCGATCCTCGACCGGCTGGCGTCCGAGCACCCCTACGACAAGTGGCTGGGCAACATGGTCGAGCTGGAGGCCCGCATCGGCCCCGGCGACGAGCCGCGGATGTACGCCCGCGAGGAGCTGGTCCGCCGGCAGACCGCCGCCGGCCTGACCCTCGAAGATCTGGAGCTGATCCTTGCGCCCATGGTGGAGGAGGCGAAGGAGGCCGTGGGCTCGATGGGCGACGACACGCCGCTTGCGGTGTTGTCGAACCAGTACCGGCCGCTCAGCCACTTCTTCCGGCAGAACTTCAGCCAGGTGACCAACCCGCCGATCGACTCGCTGCGCGAGACGGCGGTCATGAGCCTGAAGACCCGGTTCAAGAACCTCGGGAACATCCTGGCCGAGGACGAGACCCAGACCGACGTCTTCGTCATGGAAAGCCCAGTGCTGACCACCGGCATGTTCCTGCGGGTCGTGGGCGAGATCGGCGAGAAGAACATCGCCGTCGTCGACTGCACCATGCCGATCCCGGCGCCCGAGGCTCAGTCCGGCGACGCGCTGCGCGCCAACCTGGACCGCATCCGCGCCGAGGCCGAGGACGCGGCGCTGCGCGGTTGTTCCACCATTGTGCTGACCGACGAGGCGTCAGGGCCGGATCGTGTGGCGCTGCCGATGATCCTGGCGACGGGCGGGGTGCATGCCTGGCTCGTGAGCAAGGGACTGCGCAGCTACGTCTCCATCATCGTCCGCTCGGCCGAGTGCCTGGATACGCACGCCTTCGCGGTGCTGGTCGGCGTCGGCGCCACGGCGGTGAACGCCTACCTGGCGCAGGACAGTTTCCTGGATCGGCTGGAGCGGGGCCTGACGGGCGACCTTGGCCTTCGTGACCTGTGCCTGAACCACAAGAAGGCCATCGAGGGCGGGCTGCTCAAGATCATCTCCAAGATGGGCATCTCGGTGATCTCGTCGTACCGCGGCGGCTACAACTTCGAGGCCGTCGGCCTGTCGCGCAGTCTGGTCGCCGAGTTCTTCCCCGGCATGCCGTCGCGCATCTCGGGCATCGGCCTTGCCGGGATCGAGGCCAAGGCGGTCGAACTGCACCGCAAGGCTTGGGATCCTGCGGCGATCAGCCTGCCGGTGGGCGGCTTCTACAAGGCCCGCCGCTCGGGCGAGGCCCACGCCTTCGAGGCGCGGATGATCCACGTGCTGCAGTCGGCCTGCGACCGCGGCGACTATGGCCTCTACAAGCGCTTCTCCGAGGGCGTGCGGACCTTCCCGGCCATCCAGCTGCGCGACCTCCTCGACATCCGCGCCGAGGGCAAGCCCGCGCCGCTGGAAGAGGTCGAGAGCGTCAATGAGATCCGCAAGCGCTTCGTCACGCCGGGCATGAGTCTGGGGGCGCTGAGCCCCGAGGCGCACGGCGTGCTCAACATCGCCATGAACCGGATCGGCGCGAAGAGCGTCTCGGGCGAGGGCGGCGAGGACCGCGCCCGCTACAAGCCGCTGCCCAACGGCGACAATCCCAACTCGGCGGTGAAGCAGATCGCTTCGGGCCGGTTCGGCGTGACGGCCGAGTACCTGAACCAGTGCCGCGAGATCGAGATCAAGGTCTCCCAGGGCGCCAAGCCTGGCGAGGGCGGGCAGCTGCCCGGCTTCAAGGTGACCGAGCTGATCGCCAAGCTGCGCCATGCGACGCCGGGCGTGACGCTGATCAGCCCGCCGCCGCACCACGACATCTACTCGATCGAGGACCTGGCCCAGCTCATCTACGATCTGAAGCAGATCAACCCCGACGCCCGGGTGACCGTGAAGCTGGTCGCCATGACCGGCATCGGCGCGATCGCGGCCGGCGTGGCCAAGGCCAAGGCCGACACCATCCTGATCTCCGGCAATGTCGGCGGCACGGGCGCGAGCCCGCAGACCTCCATCAAGTACGCGGGCGGGCCGTGGGAGATGGGCCTCTCCGAAGCCCACCAGGTGCTGACCCTGAACAACCTGCGCCACTTCGTGCGCCTGCGGACCGACGGCGGCATCCGCACGGGTCGCGACGTGGTGATCGCCGCCATGCTGGGCGCTGAGGAGTACGGCATCGGCACCGCCAGCCTCATCGCCATGGGCTGCATCATGGTGCGCCAGTGCCACTCCAACACCTGCCCGGTCGGCGTCTGCACCCAGGACCAGGCGCTGCGCGCCAAGTTCACTGGCAGCCCGGAGAAGGTGATCAATCTCTTCACCTTCATCGCGGAAGAGGTGCGCGAGATCCTGGCGGGCCTGGGCGCGCGCTCGCTGCAGGAGATCGTGGGCCGCACCGATCTGCTCATGCAGGTGAGCCGCGGCGGCGAGCATCTGGACGACCTCGACCTGAACCCGCTGCTGGTGAAGGCCGACCCGGGCGCGAACAAGCCCTACTCGACGGTCTCTGGCCGCAACGAGGTGCCCGACACCCTGGACGCCCAGATCGTCCGCGACGCCGCTCCGCTGCTGCAGCGCGGCGAGAAGATGCAGCTGACCTACACGGTCCAGAACACGGCGCGCGCCATCGGCACGCGGACCTCGTCGCACATGGTCCGCAAGTTCGGCATGGACGGCCTGGCGCCCGGCCACCTGACCGTCCAGCTCAAGGGGTCGGCCGGCCAGAGCCTGGGGGCCTTCGCGGTCCAGGGGCTGCGGCTGGAAGTGACCGGCGAGGCGAACGACTATGTGGGTAAGGGCCTGTCGGGCGCGACCATCGTGGTGCGGCCGACGCCAGGGCTGGCCAACCCGCACCGCCAGGCGATCATCGGCAACACGGTGCTGTACGGCGCGACGTCGGGCCGCTTGTTTGCGGCCGGGATCGCCGGCGAGCGCTTCGGCGTGCGGAACTCGGGCGCTACCGCGGTCATCGAAGGCTGCGGCGCCAACGGGCTCGAGTACATGACCGGCGGCACGGCTGTGATCCTGGGGCCCGTGGGCTTCAACTTCGCGGCCGGCATGACCGGCGGCATGGCCTTCGTGCACGATCCGGACGGCCGCCTGCGACTGTCCCTGAACCCCGACAGCGTGGTCACCTGCGCGGTGGGCTCGGCGCACTGGCAGGGGGTGCTGAAGGCCCTGGTCGAGGAACACGCCGCCGAGACCGGCTCACCCTTCGCCGCCGACCTCCTGCGCAACTGGGACGTGGCGCTGAAGCAGTTCGTGCAGGTCTGCCCGAAGGAGATGGTTGGGCGGCTGGATCACGCTCTGGAGGCCGAAGAGGGGGTCCACGAGCGGGCGTAAAGCTCCTCCCCCTGGGGGAGGAACTTCATATCCCTTCCGGCTCGGGCCCTACGTACCGCGCCCGCGGCCGGATCAGGCGGTCCTGCTGGCCCTGTTCGATGGCATGCGCGATCCATCCGGCGCAACGCGCGACGCTGAAGAGGGCAAAGGGCGCGTCCCGCGGCAGCTTTAGCGCCTCGCACCCGGCCATCAGGGCGAAGTCGACATTGGCGGCCAGGCCGGTGATCGCCCAGACCATCTCCTGCAGACGCGCAAGCTCCTGCGGCGGCGTGAAGCGCTCCAGCAGGGCGGCCGCGCGGGGATCCCCGTCCGGGTAGAGGTTGTGACCGAACCCTGGGAGGGCTCGGTCATCGGTCAGACGCGCCGCGATCGCCTCGCGTGGGCCCCGCTCGGCGGCTTCGGCGACGAAGCGGCGCACCGCCTCGGTCGCCCCGCCGTGGCGCGGCCCCGACAGCGTCGACAACCCCGCCAGCGCCGACGCCGCCAGCGAGGCGCCCGTGGACGCCGCCACCCTTGCGGCGAAGGCCGAGGCGTTCAGCTCGTGGTCGGCCACCAGCACCAGGATGCGACGGATCAGATCAGCGCCTGGGCCACCCGGCCCCTGGCCCCAGGCCAGCGCCAGACGATTGTGGATCGCGCCGCCGCCCACCTCGCCCGCGATGGCGTCGGTGAGGACATCCAGGAGGGTGGCCGCCTCGACCGCCAGGGCCAGGGGCGCGCGGCCCCGTGCGGGGGGATCGGTCGCCGCTCGCCGCGCCAGGGCCAGATAACCGCGCGTGCGCATGTCGGAGCCGGGCGGCGGCTCCGGCCGGTCGGTGCGCTTGAGCGCCGCGCCGTGGCCGCCGCGCAGCAGGCGGGCGACCGACTCCAGGGTCTCGGTCTCGGCCAACCGGATCGCGTCGCGCCCGCGGTAGAACAGCCGCCCGCCGCTGACCGTGGTGATCTCGGAACTGAGCACCGGCTCGCCCCAGCTGATCGCGCCTTCGGCGACCTCGGAAATCTTGCGGCTGCGAGACTTGCGCTCCGTCAGCGCGGCGATGTCGGCGGCCCGGTAGAGGCTGCGGCGCGGATCGGTCGGATCAGGCCGTACGCTCACGCGTCCCCGGCTCACATAGGCGTACAGCGTCTGCGGCCGCACCTTCAGGCGGGCCTGTGCTTCCTCGGCGGCGATCCAGTCGGTTGGCGGCATTATATATTGATCATATTGATCAAGATTGACGATGACAGGTTGAAGGCATTTCTCTCCCTCCGCAAGAGAGAAGGAGATCCCTATGACCGCTGCTTCCGATGGACTGGAAGGCGTCGTCGCCGCTGAGACCGTGCTGAGCGAAGTGGACGGCGCGAACGGCGTCCTGATCGTCCGCGGCCGTTCGCTGGACGAGCTGGCCGGCCGCACGACCTATGAAGACATGGTCGGCCTGCTGTTCGGCGGCTTCTACGCCGACCTGCCCGCAAATATCCCCGCCGCCCTGGGCGTTGCGCGCGTCGAGGTGTTCAAGGAAGTGGCCGCGCTGGACACCGGCCTGCTGGACCGCACGCCGATCGAGGCCATGCGCGCGCTGACCGCCCGCCTTGGCGATGGCGACGACGCCCAGGTCGCGTTCCGCCTGCTGGCCGCCCCGGCCGTGTTCACCGCTGCGGTGATCCGCGCCCAGGCCGGCGAGGCGCCGGTCGCGCCCGACCCCACGCTGCGCCACGCCGCCGACATCCTGCGCATGCTGCGCGGCGCGCCCGCGAGCGCCGCCGAGGCCGACGCGCTGGACACCTACCTGGTGACGGTCGCCGACCACGGCCTGAACGCCTCGACCTTCGCGGCCCGCGTGGTGGCCTCGACCCGAGCAGGACTCACATCGGCGGTTCTGGCGGGGATCAGCGCGCTGAAGGGGCCGCTGCACGGCGGCGCGCCGGGGCCGGTGATCGAGATGCTGGACGAGATCGGCGAGCCCGGGAACGCCCGGGCCTGGATCGAAGGGGCGCTGGCCCGCGGCGACCGGTTGATGGGCTTCGGCCACCGGATCTACAAGGTGCGCGACCCGCGCGCCGATGCCCTGAAGGCCGCCGTGCGCTGGCTGGACGCCCGCCAGGGGCGGCTGGAGTTCGCCGAGGCCGTGGAAGCGGCGGCGCTGGCCATCCTGCGCGAACACAAGCCCAACCGCGCCCTGCAGACCAATGTTGAGTTCTACACGGCGCTGCTCTTGGAGGCGCTCGACTTCCCGCCCAGCGCCTTCACCAACGTCTTCGCCATGGGCCGCGTGGCCGGCTGGCTGGCTCACGCGTGCGAGCAACTCGCCGGTGGCCGACTGATCCGCCCGGCCAGCGTTTACGTCGGGCCGATGCCGAAGAAGGCGGCCTGAAACTCAAAGGGGCGGCAGGTCGCCCTGCCGCCCCTCCGACGCTGTGTGTGACGCGAGGCCTATTCGGCCGCGATCAGGATCTGCTTGGCCTTTTCGGCGAAGTTGATCTCCTGGAGGTAGCGGATGCCCTCCTCGGCGATGGCGTCGCCCACCATCGCGTCGCCCTCGGAACGCAGTTCCTCCAGGTCGACGTACATGGCGTAGAAGCTCTTGGTGCGGTCGGTGATGATGCCGGCGTTCAGCAGGGTCTTCACCAGCACGCGGAAGATGTTGGCCTGTTCCTTCATCCCCTCGCGACGCGTCTCGTCGGTGATGATGGTGGCGAGCTCGGCGATCACGATGTCGGGGTCGAGACCGAACTCCTCATACAGGCTGCGCTGCTGGGTCGGACCCACCAGGTTGAACAGCAGCGTCTGGAAGCACTGGGCGGCCCAGAGTTCGATGACCTCGTGCTCCTTCTCCGACAGGTGCGGGATAGTCCGGTCGGCCCAAATCTTCCCGAACTTGTGGTGGAAGGCCTCGTCGGTCATGACCAGCTGCATCAGCTTCTTGCAGAGCGGGTCGTTGGTCACCTTGAAGAAGGTCGCGAAGGCGCCCATCGCCAGGCCTTCCACCAGCATCTGCATGCCGATGATCTTCTTGTAGACCTCGGGGCTGCCGATGATGTCGACCAGCAGCGCCTTAAGCGTCGGGCCGCACTCGACCGGGCGCCCCCAGCGCGCCTTGATGTACTTGGCGAAGGCCGTGACGTGGCGGGCTTCTTCGCGGGTCTGGTTGGCGGCGTATTCCTGCGCGCCCTGGTCCTTCAGAACGTGGCAGAGGCTCGCCGAGAGGTTCAGCGCGCCCTGCTCTCCGTGCAGGATGGAGGAGAAGCTGCGCAGCGCGAACTGGTTGACGAACCGGACGCGGTCCTTGCGGTCGGACAGGCGATCCGAGACGTACTTCGTCTGCAGGGACACGACCATGTCCTCCGGCAGGAGCATCTCGTTCTCCATGTCGAAGGGCTCGTCGAAGTCGATGTACCTCTTGTCGAGCGGGTCCCAGAAGTGGTCGTGGGTCGCGCTGATGATCTTGTCGAAAGCGGTCGAGCGGTTGTTGTACCGGTCGAGCTCAAGCATGGACTCGAAGTCGTCGGGGGCAACCGCGTCGTAGATGATGTCCTTGGTGATGTTGCCGTCGGCGGCCATGGGGAGTTCCTCACCTTTTCAAGAGGCGCCACCCTGAGGGCCGGAAGGGCGTAAGTCAAGAAAGTGACGCCGGTGTCACTTTCCTAACCATGCGGAGCCACGGATTCTGCGCGATCGGCGCAGATCAGCGGGTGAGGGCGGGCCGCAGTTCCACGGTCACCGTGGCCCGCTGGGCAGCGCCGGCTACGGCCAGCGGGCGAGCGATCGGAGCGCGGGCCTTCAGATCCGGATGCCAGACCAGCAGCGTGGCCCCGCCGGCTGGAGCGTCCTGCACCACGGCGACGCCCTGCGGGTTCGACTTGGCCGCGAACGGCGTGTCGCTCACGAAAATGAAGGCGATCATGCTGTCGTGGATGTTGCAGCCCAGCGAGACGGCGCCCGGCTTGTCGAACGTGATGCTCCGGGTCTCGTCGCGTCCGTAGAGCTTGAGCTCGAACTTCTTCGGCGCCGAGAACGAATAGACGTGGTGGCGCACCTTATCCTTGTTGGGGAACGAGACGGTCGACCCCAGCGGGACGATCAGCACATAGGGGGTGAACTGGGTGTTCTGCTGGGCCATCACCATGGGCCAGTTCACCTTCATCGGCGTGCCGGGCGCCACACCGCCGGCGGGCCGGATCATGACCACGGCGTCGCGCACAGGCTTGCCGGCCTGGTCGCGGACATCAACGGACACATCGCCGGCGACGGCGGGCGCGGCGGCTAAGGCGACGGCCAGGGCGAGCGGGGCAAGTGTGCGGCGCATGATCCTCAATACCGTCGATCGCCTGAACCGGATGTAAAGGCTTCCCCGTCTAGTTGTGAGGGCTCAATCCGCGCGAGAGGGTGTCATGACTTGGGGCTGGATCGCCCTGGCTGCAGCGGCCGGACTCTCGGCGACGCCGGCCGCCGCCCAGGAGGTCCGCACCCTGGGAAAGCTGTTGCTTACCGGCGGCGTGACAACGGTGGAGGGTTCGGCAGGCGGCGGCCTGGCCACCTGGGCTGTGGTCACCGGTTACGAGACCCGCGAGGGCATTGGCGCCAATGCGCACGCCACCTTGGTCGAACTGCCAGACTATCAGTTCCGGGCCCATGGCGCCGCCGTGGGCCTCTATGACCGCGTCGAGCTCAGCTATACCCGCCAGGCGTTCGACACCCGAGGGACCGGGGCCAAGCTCGGCCTCGGCAAAGGGTTCACGTTCCGCCAGGAGGTCGTCGGCGCGAAGCTGCGGGTGCTGGGCGACGCCATCTACAACCAGGACACCTGGGTCCCGCAGGTTGCGGTCGGCGTGCAGTACAAGAACGCCGACAAGGCCGCGGTCATCGGGCTGCTGGGCGGACAGGATGACGATGGGGTCGACGTCTACGTCGCCGCCACCAAGGTGCTTCTGGCGGAGAGCCTCGTTTTGAATGGCACGCTGCGCGCCACCAAGGCGAACCAGACCGGCCTGCTGGGTTTCGGCGGCCCGGGCGCCGACGATTATACGGTCCAGTTCGAAGGGTCGGCCGGGATGCTGCTGTCCAAGCGCCTCCTGGTCGGGGCCGAATACCGGAGCAAGCCGAACAAGCTGGGCCTCCAGGAGGACGACTGGTTCGATGTGTTCGCGGCCTATGCGGTGAACAAGAACTTCTCGGTCACGGCGGCCTACGCCGATCTTGGAACCGTCGCCACGTTCAAGGGCCAACGCGGCCTCTACCTTTCGCTGCAGGCAGGCTTCTGATGCTCAAGGCCCTCATCATCGCGGCCGCGTTCGCGGGGGCGCCCGAGAACCCGTCGCCGACCTACCCGAACGAGGAAGCGGTCGAACCCTACGTGCAGTCCAACGCGAACGCCGGCGCGTCCCCCTTCGCCGACAAGGCGATGTGGGCGGCGTTCGGGGGCCGGGCGGGCGTCGACCGGATCGTCGACGACCTGGTTGACCGCAGCATCGCCGACCCGCGCATCTCCGAGATCTTCAGGGCCCACGACCTGGTCCGCCTGCGTCGCACCCTGAAGGAGCAGTTCTGCTACATCCTGAATGGCGGCTGCGAGTACACGGGTCGCGACATGAAGACGACCCACAGGGATCTCGGCGTCCAGAACGCTGACTTCAACGCGTTGGTCGAGCACCTTCAGGCGGCGATGGATCGTGAGAAGATCCCGTTTCGCGTCCAGAACCGCTTCCTGGCGAAGTTGGCCCCGATGCAGCGGACGACGGTTGAGCGCTAGCCTTCCACGCCGCATAGCGCTCGCGCAGGCAGCGGGCGCAGGGACGATAGCCGGCGGCGACGGCGGTGGCTTCGTCGGCGAAGAACACGCGGTGGCGGACATAGTGGCCCTTCGCGATCCAGCCGCGCGCGCTGGCGCAATCGAGCCGCCCGTAGGTCTTCAGCCCCCGATGACCGCCGAGGGTTCCTGGCGTGGTGCTGAGACAGGGTTGGCCGTCAGGTCCGATCAACTGGAACACGGCCGATCCTCTCAGACGGAGGATCGGCGCGCTCGCGGGAATCAGACGTCGAACTTCACGCCCTGGGCCAGAGGCAGGGTCGAGCCGTAGTTCATCGTGTTGGTGGCGCGGCGCATGTACGCCTTCCAGGAGTCCGAGCCGGCCTCGCGGCCGCCGCCCGTCTCCTTCTCGCCGCCGAACGCACCGCCGATCTCGGCGCCCGAGGGGCCGATGTTGACGTTGGCGATGCCGCAGTCCGAGCCGCGGGCTGAGATGAAGAGCTCGGCCTCGCGCATGTCGTTGGTGAAGATCGACGACGAAAGGCCCTGGGGCACGTCGTTCTGCAGCGCGATAGCCTGATCCAGGTCGCGGTACCTCATCACGTAGAGGATCGGCGCGAAGGTCTCGCGTTTCACGACGTCGGCTTGGCGGTCGATCTCGACCAGGGCCGGGCGGGCGTAGAAGGCCTCGCCCATATCGACGCGCTCGCCGCCGGTGACGGCGCCGCCCGCGGCCTTCGCGTCGGCCAGGGCGGCCTGCATCAGGTCGAAGCCCTGCTGGTCGATCAGCGGGCCCACCAGCGTGCCGGCCGCGCGGGGATCGCCGACCGGCACAGTGGCGTAGGCGGCCTTCAGGCGCGGGACGAAGGCGTCGTAGACGCTTTCGTGCACGAACAGGCGGCGCAGCGTGGTGCAGCGCTGGCCCGCGGTGCCCATGGCCGCGAACGCAACGCCGCGGATGGCGAGGTCGAGGTCGGCGGTGGGCGCGATGATCGCGGCGTTGTTGCCGCCTAGCTCAAGCAGGGCGCGGGCAAAGCGTTGGGCCAGCCGCGGGCCGACCGCGCGGCCCATGGCGGTGGAGCCCGTGGCGCTGACCAGCGGGACTTTCGGGTGGTCGACAAGAGCCTCGCCCACCTCGCGGCCGCCGATCACGACCGACGACAGGCCCGCTGGCGCGTCGCCAAACTTCGCGCAGGCGCGCTCGAACAGGGCCTGGGTCGCCAGCGCGGTCAGCGGGGTCTTCTCGCTGGGCTTCCAGACGCAGGCGTCGCCGCAGACGAACGCCAGGGCTGAGTTCCACGACCACACGGCCACCGGGAAGTTGAACGCCGAGATCACGCCCACCACGCCCAACGGGTGCCAGGTCTCCATCATCCGGTGGTCCGGGCGCTCGGTAGCGATGGTCAGGCCGAACAGCTGGCGCGACAACCCGACCGCGTAGTCGCAGATGTCGATCATCTCCTGGACTTCGCCCAGGGCTTCCGAGGTGACCTTGCCGGCCTCCAGGGTGACCAGGGCGCCCAGGTCGGCCTTGGCCGCCCGCAGTTCCTCGCCCAGCAGGCGCACCAGCTCGCCGCGGCGGGGCGCGGGTACGTTGCGCCAGGCGAGGAAGGCGCCGTGGGCGGCCTCGATGGCGGCGTCGACTTCGGCCTTCGAGGCGTCATGCACATGGGCCATCACCTCACCGGTGACGGGCGAGCGGACCGGACGGCCGCCGCCGTTCCACAGGGCCTCGTCGACGCCCAGGCGACCGAGGACGTCGGCGGCTTCAGCGGCGGCGGAGGTGATCTTGGCTTGCACGGTCATGGTCTACTCTGCGGCGGCGCGAAGGAGCGGGGCCTCCGGCGCGTAATAGCGTCCGAAGCGGTTCGCGAGGAAGGCGTGGAGCGGGATATCTTCCTGGCGGATGAAACCCTGCGCAGGCAGCGAGCCGTCTGCCAGCATGTCCAAAACCGCGCAGATGGCGCCGGCGGTGGTGATCTGAATGGCGCTCTTCACTTCGCCGCCGACCTCCTGGGCGAACACCTTGTTGACGTAGGTCTCCTGCATCAGGTGGCCCTTCTTCATCCCCGAGACGGTGACGAAGACGATGACCACGTCCTGCATGGTGGCCGGGACCGAGTTCTCGAGGATGTCCTTCAGCACGTCGCGGCGGTTGCGCAGGTTCAGGTCGTTGAGCAGCGCCTTGATGATCGCGGCGTGGCCCGGATAGCGGATGGTCTTGTAGTTGAGGTTGCGGACCTGGCCCTCGAGGGTGTGGCAGAGCGTGCCCAGGCCGCCTGAGGTGTTGAAGGCCTCGTAGGTGACGCCATCGAGGGCGAACTCCTCGCGCTCTTCCATGGCCGGCGTCTCGCGCAGCGCGCCGTTCACGATGGCTTCGCAGGGCTCGCAGTACTCGTTGATGACGCCGTCGGTCGACCAGGTGAGGTTGTAGTTCAGCGCGTTCGAGGGGTAGCGGGGCAGGGCGCCGACGCGCAGGCGCACGTCGTGCAACTGGTCGAAGTGCTTGATCAGGTCCCATGCGGCGATGGTGATGAAGCCGGGGGCCAGGCCGCATTGCGGGATGAAGGCCGTGGCGGCGTCGGCGGCGAGGTCGCGGACCACGCGGCTGGAGGCGACATCTTCGGTCAGGTCCAGGTAGTGGGCCCCTGCGGCCTTGGCGGCGCGGGCGACGGCGATGGTCAGATGGTAGGGGGCGCAGTTCACGGCGGCGAAGCACCCGGTCATGGCGCCTTCCAGCTGGGCCGGGTTGTCGATGGCGAGGGCCGCGGTGGAGATGTGGGCCCGGCCGGCGAACTCGGCGAGCGCCTCGGCCGACTGGTCGATCAGCACGACCTCGTAGCTGCCCGAGCCGACCAGAAGGTCGACGACGGTGGAACCGATCTTGCCTGCCCCGACGACGGCGACTTTGCGCATGGTGTGACCTCTTGTTGTAGTGACCACAGGATCGAGGGGTGCGCCGCCACTTTCAATTAGCGCATCGGCGATATGTGGGTGTAATTTGGGCGTATTGCCGACCTCATTGTACGGAACGACGATGGACGATCTGGACGAACATCTGCTGGCCCGGCTGCGGGACAATGCGCGGGCGCCGGTGGCCGAGCTGGCGCGGGCGCTGGGGCTGTCGCGGACCACGGTGCAGAGCCGGCTGGCCAAGCTGGAGCGCAGCGGCGTCATCGCGGGCTATGCGGTGCGGCTGGCGGGGGCCTACGAGGCCGGCCGGGTGCATGCGTTCATCATGCTGACGGTCGAGCCGAAACAGGCGGCGGCGGTGACGGCCGCCCTCAGGCGGATGCCCGGCGTGCGGCGTCTACAGTCTGTTAGCGGGCCGTTCGATATGATCGCTACGGTTGAGGCCGCGGGGGTCGCCGACATGGACGCCGTCATCGACGAGATCGGCGCCGTGAAGGGCGTCGAGCGGACCAACACCTCGCTTGTCCTGTCCACGAAGTTCGATCGCTGATGGCCAAGATTGTCGCTGTCCACGCCCACCCCGACGACCTTGAGATCCTGGCCGGCGGCACGCTGGCCATCCTGGCGTCGCTGGGGCACGCGGTGACGATGGTGACGGCGACGGCCGGCGAGGGCGGCTCGGCCGACCTGCCGCCCAACGACACCGGCCGCACACGGTTGACCGAGGCGGCGGCGGCGGCGGGGCGGATCGGCGCCCAGCATCGGTGCCTGGGCTTCCCCGACCTGGGCGTCTTCAACGACGACGCCTCGCGCCGGAAGGTCACGGAGCTGTTGCGCGAAACCACGCCGGATGTGGTGATCACCGCCTCGCCCGCCGACTATCACCCCGACCACGAGGCGATCAGCGTGCTGGTGCGCGACGCCTGCTTCGCCGCTCCGGTGGCCAACTACCGAACCGGCGCCGCGCCCGCGCTGCCGGGCATCCCGCCGCTCTACTTCACCGACGCCATCGGCGGCCGCGACCGCGACGGCAACCCGCTGAAGCGCGAGTTCGGCGTCGATGTCGGCCGGCACTACGACGTCAAGCGGGCGATGGTGGCCGAGCATCGCAGCCAGGTCGCCTGGGTGGCCCGCCAGCACGGCATCTCCGACTTCGTGGGCGACATGGACGCCTGGACCCGCAAGGTCGGCCACGACTTCGGCGTCAGCTACGCCGAGGGTTTCCGGCAATACCGCCACCCGCCGTACCCGCGCGAGATGAAGCTGCAGCACCTGCTGGGCGCGGCGGTGTTGAATCCGTAAGGGCGCCTTCCTCTCCCACGCAGTGGGAGAGGGGGACCGCACGCCGAGGCCGAAGGCCGTAGAGCGCGTGGTGGAGAGGGCATGCCGCTTCACCGACGCCACGCCTGACGTGCTGAGCCCTAGGTTGGATGATCAAGCGGCGCTGCCGGCCGCATGCCCTCTCCACCACGCGCTCTTCGCTGCGCTCGGCCCGTGGTCCCCCTCTCCCACTGCGTGGGAAAGGAAAGGCTATGCTTTGCACGCCGCATCGTACCTCGCCCACATGGGGGCGCAGTCGACGACCTGGCGGGTCTCCATGGCCCGGTCGATGGCCATGACGGTCAGGCCGGCCTCCATCGACTCGTAGGGTGTGACCGGGAAGGCGGCGCGGGCTTCCAGGGCGGCCAGCAGGTCCAGGGCCATGGCCTGGTCGGCGCCGTTGTGGGCGTCGGCGGTGACGCCGCCGTATTCCACCTTCTCGGGTCTTCCGCGGAACAGGGCGCGGCGGACCATCAGCTTGTTGCGGACCAGATCGGCGATCAGGGTCCCGTCGGTCCCGGCCACGTACCAGCGCCGCTCTGTGAGCGAGCTGTGGCTGTTGGCGTGGAACGACAGCCGCACCTGGTTCTCGTACTCGACCAGCGCCACCTGATGGTCGGTGACGTCCATGTCGGACTGGAAGGCGTCGTTCGAGGCGTTCCACCCGGCGTCGCGGTAGGCATAAGCGTCGGACCCGTCCTCGTAGACGCGCGCCACCTCGCCGCGATCCGACCTGAAGATGCGGCGCCCGCCGAAGCTGGCCACCCGCTCGGGCCGGGCGCCGACGAAGCGGCCGAAGACGTCGAAGTCGTGGACCACCTTGTCCAGCAGGTAGCTCCCGCCCCAGGCCTGCTTGCGCCGCCAGTTGCGGGCGAGGTAGGCGCCGTGCTCGGGCCCGAGGTGCTCGGTGGCGTCGATGGAGACCAGCTCGCCGAGCTCGCCATCATCGATCCGGCGGATCACCTCGCGCACGATCGGCAGCGAGCGCATGACCAGACCCACGTAGATCGGGGGCGCAGGCTGGGCGAGGCGGCGGGCCAGCGCCTCGGTCTCGTCCTCGGTGCGCACGATCGGCTTCTCGGCGAAGATCGGCCAGCCCGTCTGCATCGCCAGCATCAGATGCTCGAAGTGCAGATGGTTGGGCGCGCCCAGCATCAGGAGGTCGTAGGGTCCGCGGGCGATGAGCTCGGCCGGATCGGCGCAGGGGCGGCCCATCCGGATGTCGGCGGCCTCAAGAATCGGCGCGCCGATCGGGGCCGGGTCGGCATAGGTCTCGAGCACGAAGCTCCAGCCAACCTCCTTCATCGCCGCCAGCACGTGAGCGATCCGCTGGCCCAGGCCGATGACGCCGATGCGGTACGTGGTCATGCGTGATCTCCCCCTGGGGCGCATCAAGCCACGCCAGGGAAGGCGCGCCAAGTTCCTCCCCGGACATCGGGGGAGGAACTCGCTGCTCCAGCCACAGTGTTCGACAGAACAATGTGCGACGATTGGCCGAATAGCGCGGTCCGGTTACCCCGCTTAAACATAAAAGCATCAAGGATGCCCGACGCTTGGGAGGCCCGGTCGGGCGATGAGATCTCTTTCTCGCAGGTTTCTGGTCAGCGTCGGCGTCATGTCGCTGATCGTGACGATCCTGGGGACGCTGGGGGCGTTCCTGGTGTTCAAGCGCGAGCTTGAGCAGCGCCAGATCGCGTTCCTGCAGGACTACGTCCGCGAGCGCACAAGCAACGTCGAACGCCGCTTCTCCAACCTGACCGCCCTACACCAGGCCGCCGGCGAGGAGCTGGAGCGGCGGGTGAATCACATCTCGGACGCCGAGACCCATCGCATGGCGGAAGAGTACTTTCCGATGCGGCCGGACGGCACCCGGCGGAGCCGGGACAAGTACTTCGACGGCACGATGATCAACGGCTCTTACCTCTACGGGATGGGCGCGTTCATCAGTGACGCCAAGAACCTGCCGATGGACCAGAAGAAGGCGCTGGTCACGTCGTTCCGCCTGGTGGCGACCTTCGGCCAGGCGGCGCGCAAGGACTACGACAACTTCTACTTCTTCATCCCCCCGCATGCGCGGCTGGTGGTCTACGGCCCCGAGCGGCCCGACAGGCTGATGTTCTATCGCCACGATGCGCCGGCGGACCTCGACATCTCCAAGGAGGAGATGACGTCGCTGACGAACCCGGCGAACAACCCGCGACGGCTGACACGCTGCACGAATCTGCAGCGGCTGATTCAGGACACGGTCGGCGAGCGCCTGGCGACGGCATGCCTGACGCCCGCCTATATCAATAACCGCTACGTCGGCGCGTTCGGCTCGTCGATCGAGCTGACCGGGTTCCTGGCCAATGCGGTGAAGACCTCGCTGCCGGGCGCCTCGACGCTGCTGGTGACGGGCAAGGGCGAACTGATCGCCTATCCCGGCTTTACGACGCCGGGCAAGGCCTCGGAGAAGGCGGTCGCTCGGTACGAGCGCGAGTTGCACCTGAAGGCCCTGGTGGGCGCCGTCCACAAGACCGGCAAGACCAGCGGCGTGATCGACAGTCCCGACGGCCAGCAGATCGTGGCGTTCGGCCAACTGGCCGGGCCCGACTGGTTTCTGATGCTGACCTATCCCAAGGCCCAGGTGGCGGCCTCGGCCGCGCGATCGGCCTCTTGGCTGCTGGTGGTGGGCGCGATCTTCGCGGCGATGCAGACGCTGCTGGTGGTGTTCGTGGCCCGGCGCGCCATCGTCTGGCCGCTGCAGCGCCTGGCGGACTCGTGCGAGGCGGGCGAGGCGACGCGGCCCGACGTGAGCGAGGAGGAAGCCCGCAACGACGAGATCGGCGTGCTGGCCCGCGCGCTGCGCGCCGACCGCGAGAAGGCCGAGGGCATCATGGCCTCGCTGGAGGACCGGGTGCAGGAGCGCACCGCGCAGCTGGAGCGCGCCAACGCCGAGAAGTCGCGGTTCCTGGCCAACATGAGCCACGAGCTGCGCACCCCGCTCAACGGGGTGATCGCCATTTCCGAGACCCTTGCGCGTGAGCAGGCGACGCCCAAGGGCAAGGAGCTGGCCGAGCTGATCGTGTCGTCGGGCCGCCTGCTGGAGCGGGTGCTGACCGACATCCTCGACTTCTCGAAGATCGAGGCGGGCGAGATCAAGCTCAGCCGCGACGAGTTCTCGATGACCACCCTGGTCAGTCGGATCGCCGAGCTGCATCGCGCCTCGGCCGAGACCAAGGGACTGGCGTTCAGCTGGGTCGTCGCGCCCGAAGCCGACCGCCGGTTCGCCGGCGACACCGTGCGCCTGACCCAGGTGCTGTCGAACCTGCTGTCCAATGCGGTGAAGTTCACCGAGGCGGGCGAAGTGCGCCTGGAGGTCGAGGCGGCCGGCGGCGCCGTCTGCTTCACCGTCGCCGACACGGGCATCGGCTTCGACGACGAGGTGCGCGAGCGCCTGTTCCGCCGCTTCGAGCAGGCCGACGCGTCGATCCGGCGGCGCTTCGGCGGCACGGGCCTGGGGCTGGCGATCAGCCGTTCGCTGGTCGAGCTGATGGGCGGCACGATCTCTGTGGCCTCGGATCCCGGCAAGGGCTCGATCTTCTCGGTCATGACCCCGCTGGAGCCGGTGGACGGCGAGGCGGTCGAGGTCGAGGAGGACGCCTTCGAGGGCTTCGACATCTCGGGCGCTCGGGTGCTGCTGGCCGAGGACTATCCGACCAATCAGAAGGTCGTGCAGCTGGTGCTGGACTCGGTGGGGATCGAGCCGGTGATCGTGGAGAACGGCAGGCTGGCGCTGGAGGCGCTGCAGGCGGGCCGGTTCGACGTGGTGCTGATGGACATGCAGATGCCCGAACTGGACGGCCTGTCGGCGACCGTGCAGCTGCGGGCCTGGGAGCGCGAGCAGGGCCTGCCGCGGACGCCGGTGATCATGCTGACCGCCAACGCGCTGGATGAGCATGTGAAGTCCAGCCTCGAGGCGGGGGCCGACGCCCACCTCTCCAAGCCCATCCGCGCCGACGCGCTGATCGAAGCCATTCTGCACGCCATGGCGGGCGCCGAGGGGTCGGTGGAAGAGGCGGCGGCGTAGCGCGAGCCCTTTCAGACGCGCATCTCCTCTCCCAGGCGCGGAGCGCCGTGGGAGAGGCCGGGAGAGGGCGGCGCCGCGCCGCGATGTCACTGTCGTTGGACCGGTCGCACTTTGGGCTGGCCGCACACCACGCGGACGGTGGGCGTGTCAGAGATGGGTGAGAGCGGACACGCACGCCCAGTTAGTCGATGGAAGCGTCAGACGGGGTTTTCTGCCCCAGTAGGCGAGCACGCAACTCATCGCGCTCCCTTCTGACGCGCGCCGATATGGCGGATGGATCGTTGGGCGGGTTCCGGAAGGCCACAGCAAACATCACGTCCCTCAGGGCGATGATCGGAGCCAAGATTAGCGTGACCAACACCCCGCTGGCTGGACCGCCCCCGAGGCAAGCCCACGCGACTAGGCAAAGCGTGGGTGCCCAAGCCAGATCAGACAGGTAGTCGCGCATGTAGCCGATCGGCAGGCGACGAACCCTGGTCGACGCGAAAATGCCCGCCGCGGCAGCAAGGAGCGCCTCAATCCAAGTGATCCAGTTCTGCCCGGCCATAGCCAAGGTTCGCTTTTCTCGGGAGCGTCCGCAACGGGTCGAGAGCGGTCCTCCACCTCCTGCCGTATCGAACGGGCCGTAAAAGCCTGGGGGCGGAGGTGCGATCGGGTTCAAAGGCGGTGAGCGCCGGCCGCCGAGCCGCCCTCACCCGGCCTCTCCCACGGCGCTCCGCGCCTGGGAGAGGAGCATGCGGCCTCAGGGCTTCGCGAGGTAGATGGGATTGCCGAGGAGCCAGAGGGCGCCGTCGGGGCCGAGGACGTCCACCCTGACCCAGTGGCGCTTGCCGTCGACGCCGAAGGCGACGTCGGTGGTGAGGTCGGCGCTGTCGATGGGAATGGGCGGCGGGACGAACTTCGGCTCGTCGCTGCGGACCACGATCTGGCCGCCCGCTGCGCCCTTCACCTTGATGTGCAGCCGGACCAGGGCGCCCTTTTCCAAGGCCAGGACGTCGCCCATGCCGGCCGTGACGCCGCCCGCGCGGGCGGTGACGTCGAGCAGGCGATCGCGGGTTCCCTGTGTGTCGACGAAGACGTGGCCGGCGCGGATCGCGGCCAGGATGGCGTCCTGAGAGAGGTTGTCGGCGCGCACGACGGTGGCGGGCGTCCCCACGCCGCGCAGGCCCGCGAGGCTGGCGTCGTGGTTGTCGGAGCCGCCCACGGCGGTGACCCGATGGCCTGCGCTCAGCCGCTTCTCCCAGAAGGGGATGCCCGACAGCGGGCCGGTGGCGCCCACGCCATTCACCACCTCGATCGCGGGCACGCGGGCGTCGTCCGTCTTCGCCGTCCAGCCGCAGCCCATGCAGGCCTCGCCCGAGGGCAGGCCGGGGTGGTTGATCGAGAACAGGCCGCCGGCCTTGTCGACCTGGTTCAGGATCGCGGCCACATCCGGCGCGCGCGGGCCGCCCAGCTGGAAGTCCAGCGGGGCGGTCATGCCCAGGACGTTCGCGTGGCCCTGGAAGGTGGTGATCTCGCGGCCGGGGATGACGACCAGGGCGTCATAGGCCCCCTGGAGCTCGGCCAGATCCTGGAAGTGGGACGGGGTGTTGTGGTCGGTGACCGCCACGAAATCGAGGCCGCGCGCGACGGCCGCGTCCAGGGTCCGGAACGTGGGGCAGGGGACCCGGCGGCCGGTCTGCGACGGACAGCCGCCATCGGAGTGCTGGGTGTGGACGTGCAGGTCGCCGCGGTACCAGCCGGGGCCGGCCTTCAGCGGCGCCTCGGCGAAGCCGTGGAACACCGGGCTGTCGTCCAGGGTGATGGTCGCCGTGTATTCGGCCCGCGCGTCCTTGCGCAGGTTGGGAACGCCCAGGATCAGCTTCCACTCGCCGGCCGGCAGCGGGCCGGGCAGGTACGAGGGCGTGGCCCAGGTCTCGGTCAGCGTGAACCGCGACTTGTTCCCGCCGCTCCAGCCGCGCAGGCGCTGAGGATCGCGGAGCCCCAGGTCGATCACCGATCTCTCGTCCTTGCCGGTGTAGCTGAACTGGACGGTGACCGCGGTGGTCCCGGCCGGAACCCGGAACGGAACCTCGCGGTAGGTCTGGTGATCGGCGCCGGTCATGACGCCGGTGAGCGTGAGCGTCTCGGCGGCAAAGGCGCAGGTCGGGAGCAGCAGACTCGCGACGATCGCGCCGGCCCAGCGCCCCCTCCACCCTTCGGGTCCCCCTCCCCCGCCGGGCGGGCGAGGAACTTGGGCCGATCGATCCGCATCAGTTCCTCCCCCATAACCATGGGGGAGGGGGACCGCGAAGCGGTGGAGGGGGCGCTCAGGCCGCACTGATGCCTACGGCGCCTCGTTGCCGAAGATCACCGTGCCGGCGGCGCCGAACATGCCGCCGACGCCCTGGCAGACGCTGATCTTGGCGCCCGGCACCTGGGCGGGAGCGATCCCGCGCATCTGCCGCACGCTCTCCTGCAGAGCGTACATGCCGTACATGCCCGAGTGCATGTAGCTGAGGCCGCCGCCGTTGGTGTTGAGCGGCAGCTTGCCGCCCGCGCGGGTGTTGCCCTCGCGGATGAAGGCCGCCGCCTCGCCCGGCTTCACGAAGCCCAGGTCCTCCAGCCCGTAGAGCGGCAGGTGGGCGAAGGCGTCGTAGATCATCAGGTGGTCGACGTCGGCGTGCTTGATGCCCGCTTCTTCGAACGCCGCCTTGCCGCTGATGCGGAATGCGGTGGACGAGTTCGAGTCATACATCTGGCTGACCAGCGGGGTCTCGACGCTCTCGCCGGTGCCCAGAACGTAGACCGGCTTCTGCGGGAAGTCCTTGGCCCGGTCGGCCGAGGTGAGGATCAGGGCGCCGCCGCCGTCGGTGACGAGGCAGCACATCAGGATGCGGAACGGATAGGCGATCATCCGCGAGTTCATCACGTCGTCGACGGTGATCGGGTCCTTGAAGGTGGCCCGCGGGTTCTTCGCCGCCCACTCGCGCTGGACGACGGCGACGTGCGCCAGGTCTTCCTGGGTATAGCCGCGGGTTTTCAGGTAGCGCAGCACCGGGACCGTGAACATGCTGGGCGGGCCCACCGGGCCGTAGGGCATCTCGAACTGGCCGGCGAGGCTGGAGGGCGAGGCGCCGAAGCGGCCGGCGCCGACGCGGCTCTTACCCGACTCCCCGTGGGTGACCAGGATGGTCTTGGCGTGGCCGGCCGCGATGGCCGCCGCGGCGTGGCGCACGTGCAGCATGAACGAGCAGCCGCCCACCGACGTGCCGTCGGCGTAGTTCGGCTTGATCCCTAAGTACCAGGCCAGCTCGGTGGGGCTGACGCCGGCGGTGGCGACGCCGTCGATGTCGGACGGCTTCAGGCCGGCGTCGGCCATGGCGTTCAGCGCGGCGTCGGCGTGCAGGCCGATCACGGACAGGTCCGGGATGACGCCCATCTTGGTGGTTTCAGCGGCCCCGACGACCGCGACAGATCCGGGTTTCATGCGATCAGGCTCCCGCCGGCTTGAAGAAGGGCAGGGCGATGGTGTCGCTCATCTTTTCGAAGACGACCTCCAGGGGCATGTCGAGTTGCAGCGCCTCGGGCGTCTGCGGGCAGCCGACGATGTTGGTCATCATGGTGGGGCCCTCTTCCAGCTTCACGACCGCGATGGCGTAGGGCTCGGTCCCCATGTCGGGACGGGGGCGGTGGTTGATCACATAGGACCACAGCACGGCCCGGCCGCTCGCCTTGAAGACCTCAATGTCGCGCGAGCCGGTCTTCGGGCAGAAGGGACGAGGTGGGAAATAGGCTTCCTGGGTGTCTCGATTGCGCTGCAGAAGGAGTTCGCCCTTCAGTGCGCCTTCCCAGAAATGGCGGGTCTCCGGCGTGGGCTCCGGCAACATGCGTGATGGCATCTGAAAAATCCGTCCCCTTCGAAAAATCGGTTTGGTCTGGGCTGCGAAATAGCAGCGCCGCAGGAAAGACGAGACCGCGGCCGTTGTCACGTGCTGGAATGCGGCGATGGGCGACGACTATGACCTAGGGCGATATGTGCGGGCGCAGGACGCGCCGGCCGGGTCGGGGACGACCTACGAGGCGGCCTTGGCCGAGCTTCGCGCGGGCCTGAAGCAGACCCACTGGATGTGGTTCGTCCTGCCCCAGCTTTTGGGCCTCGGCGAGAGCGCGATGTCGCGGACGTACGGGATCATCAGTCTGGGCGAGGCGAAGGCCTATTTGGAGCACCCGATCCTGGGCCCGCGCCTGCGCAGCTGCGTGGCGGCCGTCAACGGGGTTCAGGGCCGGACGGCGTTCCAGATCTTCGGTCGGCCCGACGACCGGAAGTTCCGCGCGTGCCTGACGCTGTTCGCGCACGCGACGGACGACAACACCGACTTCATGATGGCCCTGGTGAAGTACTTCCCCGGCGGGTTCGACAAGCAGACCTTGAAGCGCCTGGGAGTCTAGGCCTGCGGCGCCACTTCGCGCAGCAGCCGCGCGCGGAGGCTGGCTTCGATGTCGCCGGCGGGCGCCAGCGTCAGCGCCGGCCGCGGCGCGTCGGCCTGACGGCAGTGCGTCAGCCACGCCACGAAGGCCCAGCGCGGAAGGCTGAGGTCGTGTTGGGCGGAGGCCCAGGATCGTGGCGGGGCATGGTTCATACCCCTTATACGCGCGCAGGCTCGCCGCGGATGAGCAGGGTGAACGAAAGCCTAATCCTGCGCTGCGGCTGCCGGCCCGCCCATCCGCCCGAAGGTCTGCTCGAAGGCGTGCTGGCCGGGGGCGGAGAAGGCGACGATGCGGGTTCCCTCGACGCGGCGGGCCCAGCCCAGGGCATAGATGCGGTCCAGCAGGCCGATGCCGAACTGGCCGGCCAGGTGGCTGCGGCGCACGCTCCAGTCCAGGCAGGCCTTGCAGAGCGGGCGCCGGCCCGCGGTCTCCAGGCAGACGCCGAAGTCGCGGGCGAAGGCGCGGCCAGCCTCGGTGATGACCAGCGAGCCCTCGCGGTCGGCGATGCGGCCCCGGGCGATCAGGGCGTCCAGCATGGCCACGCCCGCGTCGCCGGCCAGGTGGTTGTAGCAGACGCGCGCCTTGCGCAGTGCCGGGTCGCGTGGGCCGGGGCGGGTGCGCATGTGGCCCGCGCGGCCGGCCAGCAGGGCCAGCTGTTCCATCACGTCGGCCACGTCCTGCCCGGCGAGGACGAAGTAGTTGTGGCGGCCTTCGCAGCGGCGGCGGATCAGGCCGCCGGCCTCCAACTGGGCCAGGTGCGAACTGGCCGTCTGGGGCGTGACGCCGGCCTCTCGCGCCAGTTCGCCGGCGGTCCAGGCCTGCCCGCCCATCAGGGCCGAAAGCATGTTGGCGCGGGCCGGCTCGCCCAGCAGGGCGGCGATCCGGGTGATGTCGGGGCCGAGCTTCATGGGCCGACCATAGCGCGGCGCGGGGCGGGACGCTTCGGCCATGGCCGAACCGTCGCGGGCGGGCCGACGGCTAGGTCAGGGTCAACGAAACCGGAGCCGTCCCATGACCGTCACCTGCTGCATCCGCTATGTCATCGATCCGTTCCAGGCGGCCGAGTTCGAGGCCTACGCCCGCAACTGGCTCACCATCATCCCGGCGTGCGGGGGCGACCTGCTGGGCTATTTCCTGCCGCACGAGGGGACCAACAACGTGGCCCTGGCGCTGATCTCGTTCGAGAGCCTTGCCGCCTACGAGACCTATCGCGCGCGGCTGCGGGCCGACGCGTCCGGCGCCGCGAACTTCGCCATGGCCCAGGCGAAGCGGTTCATCCTGAGCGAGGCGCGCACCTGGCTGACGCCGGTGACCTAGCAATCTTTTCCCACGCAGTGGGAGAGGGGGACCGCCCGCCGAAGAGCGGGTGGTGGAGAGGGCATGCCGCCGCTCAGACCTCTGGGCTGCGAATCCGATCCGCCGCCCGGACGATGACGGCATCCGCGACACTGCTGAGATTGCCATAGACCGAACCTGCGCCGACACGCAGCACCTCGATCCCCTGGGACTTCAGCCAGCGATCGCGGGCCTCGTCCCTCGCCTGCTTCTCATCGTCCCAATGGGTGGAGCCGTCGATCTCCACCGCAAGCTTCGCCGCCGGGCAGTAGAAGTCGAAGATCATCGAGGCGAAGGCGTACTGCCGACGGAAGATCGGCTTATCCTCGCCGCGGGTCTTGAGGCGAGACCAGAGCATGATCTCAGGCTCGGTCATGTCCTTACGGAGAGTCTTTGACCGATTCCGCATTCGGATCGACATCCGGTACGCCATGCCGGCCGCGCGCCCTCTCCACCCCCCGCTCTTCGCCTGCGGCTCGGCGGGCGGTCCCCCTCTCCCACTACGTGGGAAAGGTAGTCTGGCAGAGGTTGAACAAAAAGAGAACTAACTCCGTAGCGTGTTCTCGGCCTTCATCGCTTCGTAGGCGCGGCGCAGGGTGGCGGCGGCGTCTTCGATCTGGGCTTCGAAGTCGGCGAGCAGGCGGTCGTAGTGACCGTCCATCAGCTTCTCCTCGACGCTGCGCGCATCGACAGGCTTTGGTTTGGTCGCCGCCATGGTCTTCGTTCCCTTGTCGCCCCTCATGAAGAGCGCGGCGGGGTTTCCGCGCGATTTACGTGGGCGCAGTTTTGGCCGACGGTTGGCGCAAACAGCGGAGGATCAGTCCATGGAACGCGTCGAGGTCGTGGAATACACCGACGCCGTCTGCTCGACGGCCTGGGGCGCCGAGCCCCTGCTGCGCCGGCTGGCCTGGCGGCATGGGCATAACCTGGCCTGGCGCAAGGTTATGGGCGGGCTGGTGGGCGACGCCTCCACCGGCAAGGAGGGCTGGGACCGGGTGAGCGCCGCCGAGCCGATGCGGGCCTACTGGAAGCGGGTCTGGCGCCTGACCGACATGCCCTATCCCAACCCGATGAAGCTGATGCTGCGCTCGACCGACCCGCTGGGCCAGGCGGTGAAGGCGGCCGAGCGGCAGGGACAGGACGTGGCCGATGCGGTGCTGCGCCGGTTCCGCGAGCAGATCTTCGTCTTCGGGCTTGGGCCCCAGACCCCCGACGAGTTCGCCGCCGCGGCCGTGGGCGTGCCAGGGCTGGATATCGCCCGCTGGCTGGCGGACTACCAACTGCCCGAGGTGGCGGCGGCCTATCGTGCGGACTGGCAGGAGACGCGCGAGCCCAACGACTGGGTGCGCAACCTGAAGCACGACAGCCCCATGAACGGCGAACTGAAGCACTCCGAGGGCCACGACCGCTACGCCCTGCCGACCGTGATCTTCCGCGGACCGGGCGGCGAACATACGGCGGCGGGCTGGGTGCCCTATGAAGACTACGAGGCGGCGCTTGAAGCCGCGTCGCCGGGCATCCTCGCGGACGGCCGGCCCGACCCCACGCCGGAGCAGGCGTTCGCCCGCTGGGGCGTGCTGGCCGACAAGGAACTGTCGTTCCTGTGCGGCGAGGGGGCCAGACCGCCGGCCGGCGTGGTGACCCACGACTGGGGCGACGGCCTGGTGTTCTTCACGCCGGCCGAGGCGAAGGCGCGGGGGTTGGTCGAGGCGGTGGAGGCCTAGTTCGCGTCCACAATCCCATGACGACCAAAGTTCTGGAGCTGCGGCTAGACCGGCGCGGTCGAGAGCTTTCGGCGTTCCGTCGAGGCGACCAGTTCCGCCCAGATCGCGTCCTGGCGGGCGGTGTCGCCGGCGGCTTCGGCGGCGGCGTGGGCCTCGATCAGCGCGGCGCGGAGGCGGCTGTTCTCGGCCTGGAGGGCGGAGATGCGCAGGTCGGCGTCCTCGCCCGTCTCGGCCAGCAACGCACGGATGGCGCGGTTCTCGTCCACGAGGATCGCGGCCTGGCGGTCCCAGACCTCGGCGGCCAGGCCGAGCAGCGCGGCAGTGAGGCCGAGGTTGCTGGCGCGCTCGGCGGGCGGCGCGTCGGGCGCAGCGTTGCGGATCATCAGAGCGGCCAGTTCGGCCAGCACGGGCGGGACGGGTGGGTTCATAGGCGGCCCATCACCTGCAGCATGGCGCGGTCCTGAGCGTTGATCAGCCACCAGGCGGGGTAGATCATGATCGGCGCCTTGTTACCCCCGCGATTGAAGGCGGCGGCCGAGCCTACCCAGATCCCCTGACCCTTCACGCAGTTGAAGAGAATCCACCAGTGCAGCGCGGCCGGGTCGGCCTTGAGGCCGCTGGCGCGCTCCCAGATCGCCACCGCCTCGGCCTGGGCGGCGAGGCCCCCGGCGCGGCCGGTCCCGAAACTCCAGACAGGCTGCAGCGACCAGCCGAGGTCTTCCAGCGGATCGCCCAGGTGGGCCATTTCCCAGTCCAGCACGCCGTGAATTTCGCCGGCCGCGTCGTAGAGGAAGTTGCCGGTCCGGAAGTCGCCGTGGACCACGCTGAGCTTCTGGGCGGGCGGCGGCGGGTTGGCCCGCAACCAGCGGATGGCGGCCCGGGTGACGGGCAGAGGCTCGGCCTGGTCCTTGTCGATCAGGGCTTCCCAGTGGTCGAGCTCGCGCCGCCAGCAGCCGTCGAGGGGCGGGCTTTCCATCCAGGGGGTGAGGCCGACGGCTTCGGGATCGGCCTTGGCGATCTCGCCCAGGATCGTCCACTTGCGATCGGCCACTCTGGCCAGGACATCCGGGGTCGCGCTGGCGAACAGGACCTGCGGCGAGGCCTGGTAGCCCGCGATCTCCTCGGCGACGAAGAAGGGGTGGTCCAGCGCGTCGGACCCTTCCTCCAGCCACAGCATTTCGGGCACCGGGACGGCCGAGCCGCGGAACGCGCGATAGGCCTCGAACTCCACCCGCCGCTCGGTGTCGATCAGGCTGGCCGGCGGATCTCGGCGCAGGATCATCCTGCGGGTGCGCGCGGTCGCGCCCTCGTTCCAGCTCAGCAGGAAGCGGTAGGTCTCGCGGCTGGCCCCGCCCGAGATGCGTTCGAGCGCCGAGACCGCGACGCCGCTCGCATCCGGCATTCGTCCGGCGATGTACGCCGCCAGCCGCGGCTCCAGAGGGTGGGCCATCAGGCCATCTTGAAGCGGATCGGCAGGCGCTTGGGACCGTTGACGAAGAAGGACTGGCTCATCGCCGGTTCGCCGCTGATCTCGACGGATTCGAGGCGGGGGATCAGTTCCTCCCAGAGGATGCGCATCTCCATCTTGGCCAGGTGCTGGCCAAGGCAGAGGTGAGCGCCGTAGCCGAACGCCAGGTGCCTGTTGGGCTTGCGGTCGACCTGGAAGGTGTCGGGCGCGTCGAAGACATCCTCGTCGCGGTTGCCCGAGGCGTAGCAGAGCATCAGCCAGTCGCCCTGCTTCACATTGCGGCCGCGCACCTGGGTGTCGGCCGTGGCGGTGCGCATGAAGGTCTTCACCGGCGTGGTCCAGCGGATCGATTCATCCACCAGCCCGGCGCAGAGCGAGAGGTCGGCCTTGACCTTGCGCAGCTCGGCCGGGTTCTCGGCCAGGGCCCACAGGGCGCCGGCGGTGGACGAACTGGTCGTGTCGTGGCCGGCCGTCGCGACGATGATGTAGTAGCTCATCGCCTCGAGGTCCGAGATCGGATTGCCGTCGACCTGGCTGTTGGCGATCGCCGAGGCGAGGTCGTCGGTCGGGTTGGCGCGGCGCGCCTCTGACAGCTTGCGGAAGTATTCGAAGAAGTCGGTGATGACGCCGAAGTCCATCTGCCGCTCTTCCATCGGCTTGTCCGCGTCGGCGCTCTTGCGGCCCAGCTCGGGGTCGGTGGCGCCGAACAGCTCCTGGGTCAGCTTGAGCATCCTGGGCTCGTCGCTCTCGGGAACGCCCAGGATCTCCATGATCACGTGCAGGGGGTAGTGCAGCGCGACCTCGTTGACGAAATCGCACTCGCCGCCCTTGGCGGCCATGCGCTCGACCGCGGCCCGCGCGATGACGCGGACGCGATCCTCCAGCCGCTTCAGGTTCTGCGGCATGAACCAGGCCTGGGTGAGCAGGCGGTACTTGAGGTGGTCGGGGGCATCCATGTGGATGAGCGTGCGCAGCAGGTGCGGACTGCCCCCCATCATCTCGCGCACCTTGCGGTCGGCCGCCTGGCTTGTCAGGACCGGGTTGCGATCGCCGTTGTGGAACAGGTCGTTCTGGCGGCTGATCTCCAGGATGTCGTCGTGCCGGGTGGCCACCCAGAACGGATCGACGCCCTCGATCTCGGCCACGCCGAACGGCTCGTTCTTCCGGAGCCAGCGATAGGTGTCATGGATGCGCCGGTCGGCGTAGGCGGCGGGGTCTGCCAGGTTGTTGGCGTGTTCCTGGGGAATCCGGTGGTCGGCGGCGGTCATGACGCTCATTCACAAATTTCGCCGTCCGAGTGACGCGAGGTCACCGGGGACGACGCCTCCAGTTTGTCCTTATCGTGGGTGCGAGCAGACACCTCGACGCGACGGGCCGCAAGCATGACCGCGCGTCAACTTCATCAGGGAGAGACCGGCGTGCTGACCAAGGGCGACGACTATCCGATTCACCAGACGCCGGAGCCGATCGCCTATGCCGGCTCGGACCGCAATTTCTACGACCGCTACTTCTTCAACGCCTACGCGCCGGACGGGTCGGCGTTCGTGGCCGTGGCGTTCGGGGTCTATCCGGCCCTCAACGTGGCCGACGCGCACATCGCCATCGTGAAGGACGGCAAGGAACGGTGCCTGCACGCCAGCCGCGTGCTGGGCATGGAGCGGATGGATATCCGCGTGGGGCCGATCGCCATCGACATCGTCGAGCCGCTGCAGGTCCTGAAGGTGACGGTGACCGGAACCGAGGGCATCGCGGGCGAGATCACCTTCGAGGGGCGCAGCTTCCCGATCGAGGAGCCCCGGTTCGTGCGGCGCAACGGCCCGCGCCTGTTCATGGACTACACGCGGCTGACGCAGAACGTGCGGGCCTCGGGCTGGGTCGAGGTCGACGGCGAGCGGATCGCGATCTCGGGCTGGGTGGGCACGCGCGACCGTTCCTGGGGCATCCGGCCGGTCGGCGCGCCCGATCCGCAGCCGACGCCGGGCGGCATGATGGCCCAGTTCTTCTGGCAGTGGTCGCCGATCAATTTCGAGGACCGCTCCGTGTTCTTCCACATCAACGCCGATGGCGACGGCAAGCCCTGGAACACGCGCGCGGTGATCCTGCCCGACGGGGCGGGGCCCGAGGGCGGCCATCACACCGAGGCGGCCACGATGGAGACCGAGCTGGTTCCGGGGACCCGGCATGCAAAGCGCGGGGTCCTGACGATCCCGATGGAGCAGGGCGCGGCGACGGTGACGATCGAGCCTACGGGCAACACGTTCCTGATGCGCGGCATCGGCTATGGGGGCGAGTGGCGCCACGGCGCGCTCAAGGGCGAGCTGGCGGTGGCCCGCGAGGACATCGACTGCGCCAACTTCGATAGCAACGACATGAGCAACCTGCACATCCAGGCGATCAGCAAGGCCACGCTCTCGGTCCCGGGCCAACCCGACCAGCACGGGATCGGGGTGTTCGAGCAGCTGATCCTGGGGCCCTATCGGCCGCTGGCCCTCTAGCGTCGGGTCAGGGGGCCCACGCCACGACCCCGTGCTCAGCCTGCTCCTTCGGCCATGGCGTGGCGGCGGTCGAGGGACGACAGGATGAACTCGGCCAGGCGCTCGGCGGCGCGGGGCACCGCTGTGGCCGCGCGCATCAGCGCGATCTCGGTGTCCGCAAGCGTCGGCAACCCGGTCTCGGGGCCCAGGATCGTCAGGTCGGGCGGGGTCATGTCGCGCGGCAGGACCGTGACGCCCAGGCCGGCGCGCAAGGCGGCGTGCTGGCCGGCCAGCGACGGACTTGTGTAGGCGATGCGCCAGGCCCGCCCGGCCTGCTCCAGCGTGCCGATCGCACGCCGGCGGTAAACACAGGGGCTGGGCGCCACCACCAGCGGCGCGCGCTCGGCGCGATCCAGGGCGCCCGGGTCGCCGGCGACCCAGACAAGGCCCTCGCGCCAGACCCGCACGCCCAGGTCCGGGCCTGACGGCTCGCGCTTGACCAGCGCCAGATCGAGAGCGCCGTCCCGCAATTCGTCCAGCAGGTGAAGCGTCAGGTCGCACGTGACGCTGAGCGACACGCGGGGGTGGGCCTGGGCGAACTCGCCCAGGATGGCGGGCAGGTGGACCGTGGCGAAGTCCTCGGGGGAACCCAGCCGCACCTCGCCCTCGACGTCGGCCTCGGTCAGACGGCCGACGATGTCGTCGTTCAGCCGCAGCAACCGCCGCGCCTCGGGCAGGAAGGACTCCCCTTCCGCCGTGAGCGCCACGTGGCGCGGATCGCGCGAGAGCAGCGCCCGGCCGAGGCGGTCCTCGAGCCGGCGCACCTGCAGGCTTACGGCCGACTGCGTACGGCCCAGGCGCTCGGCCGCACGGGTGAAGTTCCGGGTTTCGGCGACGGCGACCAGGGTTCGCACAAGGTCGAGATCCAGGTTCACGAGGCGGGCCATGATGATGAATCGTAATCACAAGCATTGATAACATCAAGTTTCCAAATCCCCGGGGGCAGACCAAAGGACGGCGGAACAAGGAGACACCCATGTCCAACCCGACGGCTTTCACCCCCATCACCGTGGCCCATGGCGACGGAATCGGGCCCGAGATCATGCAGGCGACCCTGGATGTGCTGCAGGCCGCAGGCGCGCGCCTCGACATCGAAACCATCGAGATCGGCCAGTCCGTCTACGCCCGCGGCTTCAGCGCCGGCATCGCGCCGGACGCGTGGGAAAGCCTGCGGCGCACGCGGGTGTTCCTGAAGGCGCCGATCACCACGCCGCAGGGCGGCGGCTTCAAGTCGCTGAACGTGACGATCCGCAAGTCGCTGGGCCTGTTCGCCAATGTGCGGCCGACGACGGCCTACGCGCCCTTCGTCGCGACGCGGCACCCGAACATGGACGTGGTGATCGTGCGCGAGAATGAGGAGGACCTCTACGCCGGAATCGAGCATCGCCAGACCGATCAGGTCTTCCAGTGCCTGAAACTGGTGAGCCGGCCGGGCTGCGAGCGGATCGTGCGCTACGCGTTCGAGTACGCCCGCGCGAACGGCCGCCGCAAGGTCAGCTGCTTCACCAAGGACAACATCATGAAGCTGACCGACGGCCTCTTCCACGAGGTCTTCGACGAGATCGGCCTCGAATACCCCGAGCTGGAGAAGGACCACTGGATCGTGGATATCGGCGCGGCGCGGCTGGCCGACGCGCCGGAAACGTTCGACGTCATCGTGACGCCCAACCTCTACGGCGACATCCTGTCGGACATAGCGGCGGAGATCGCGGGCTCGGTGGGCCTGGCCGGCTCGGCGAACGTCGGCCAGAACGTCGCGATGTTCGAGGCCATCCACGGCTCGGCGCCCACGCTGGCCGGACTGGACGCGGCCAACCCCTCGGGCCTGATGCTGGCGGGGGTCATGATGCTGAACCACATCGGCCAGCCCCAGGCGGCCGAACGAGTGCACAACGCCTGGCTGGCCACGCTGGAGGCGGGCGTCCACACCGCCGACGTGTTCCAGTCGGGCCAGTCGGCGCAGAAGGTCGGAACGCAGGCGTTCGCACAGAGCGTGATCGAGCGCCTCGGCTGCAAGCCGCAGCGTCTGGCGCCCGTCTCCTACGGGGCCGCGAAGCCCTTCGCCCTGCCCGCGCCCAAGCCGCGTCCGCCGGCGCACAAGCAGACCGTCGGCGTCGACCTCTTCGTCCAGTTCGACGGGGCGCCGGATGCGCTGGCGCAGAAGCTGTCCAGCATCCAGAACGGGCCGCTGTCGCTGAAGATGATCACGAACCGCGGGGTCAAGGTCTGGCCGGACGGCCTGCCCGAGACCTTCTGCACCGACCACTGGCGTTGCCGGTTCATGAACGGGGGCGGACCGGTCACCCTCAGCGACATCGTGGGACTCTCTGCGCGAGCGGCCGACGCCGGCGTCGACTTCATCAAGACCGAGCACCTCTGCACCTTCGACGGCGTGCCGGGGTTCAGCCTCGGCCAGGGGCAGTAGGCGGCGCCATGAACACGAAATGGGATCCGGCCGACGAGGGATCGTACTGGGTGATCGGAGGCCGCTACGTGGACATGACCTTCACCGCGCGCAGCTGGTCGGAGGTCGCCGGTCCATACCCCACGCGGTACGAGGCCGAGGAGGTGTGGCGCAAGCTGAGCTACATCTACTCGGCCGAGGCGCGCGTTCGTTTCACGATCGTGCGTGACGCCGAGGAGGCGGGCAACGCGGCCGCGGTCGGATCAGCCCCCGAGCCCGCCATTGGAGAACACCTTCACCAGGCGGACGGCGGCGGGGAGCATCAGGGCGCCCAGCAGCGACGGGAAGATGAAGAGGATCAGGGGCACGGTCAGCTTGGCCGAAAGGCCCAGGGCCTTCTCCTCGGCCCGCAACATCCGCTTCGAGCGCATGTCGGCCGAGAACACCGACAGGGTTTCGCCCAGGCTGGTGCCCATCTCTTCGGCCTGGCGCAGCATGGTGGCCAGCGCGCGGGCGTCGTCGATGCCCAGGCGGTCGGCGAAGGCGCTCCAGGCGTCCTTGCGGGCGCGGCCGGCGCGCAGCTCCAGCACCAGGAAGCGCAGGTGGACGGTTAGGGTCGGATAGCGCCGCTCCAGCTCTTCCGTCACGCGGCTGACCGCGGCGTCCAGCGAAAGGCCCGCCTCGACCGAGGCGACCAGCAGGTCGAGCAGGTCGGGAAAGCCCTCGGAATACTCGCGTTCCCGCGTGGTCTTGCGCTGCTTCAGCACCTGGTCCGGGCCGTAGAGCGCGGCGACGGAGACGCCGACGGCCAGTAGCAGGGCGCCCATGTTGCCGTTCTTCTGGCCGATCAGCATGGGCAGGGTCAGCATCACCGCCACGGTCGCGGCGGCGACGCAGGCGGCCTTGATCCCCAGGAAGATCACGGGCGCCTCGCGGCTGTAGAAGCCGGCCTGCATCAGGCGGGACCGCAGCAGCGACACCTTGGCCGGGTCGCGCACCGCGCTCTGCTGGCCCAGGCGCTGCACCGCGCCAAGGACCCGGGCGCCGAGCTCGCCGCCGGGCTTCTCGACGACCGTCGGCCGACCTCCGCCGGCGGCCCCGGCCAGGCGGCCGCGGCGCAGGGCGCGGACGCGAAGCTCGCCGAAGCCGATCCAGCCCAGCCCGGCCAGGGCGCCCAGGGTGAGCACCAGGCCCGCGATGTAGATGATGGTGTCGAGCGCCATCGGATCAGAGCCGCATGTCGATCATGCGCCGCATGATCATGTTGCCGAGGAAGACCCAGAAGCCGAGGCCGGCCAGGCCGTACTTCACCAGGGGCTCGTCGATGACCTCGCCGTAGAAGTTGGGGGCCATCATGATGATCATGCCCAGGGCCACGAACGGCGCGGCGGTGAGGATCATCGCCGAGGCGCGGCCTTCCGAGGACGCGGCCTTGATCTTCAGGCGCATCTTGTGGCGGTCGCGCACGGTGTTGGCGTTGAGCTTGAGCAGGCCGGTCAGGTTGCCGCCGGTCTTCTCCTGCAGGCGCACGGTGGCGGCGAAGAGGTCGACGTCGGCGTGCTGGCAGCGCTCGGCCATCCGCTCGACCGCCTGCTCCAGGGTGGCGCCATAGGCGATCTCGTCGGCGGCCATGCCGAACTCGGTGCCGATCGGGTCGCTCATCTCGCGGCCCACCAGGGCCACGGCGGCGGGCACCGGGTGGCCGGCCTCGAGCGAGCGGACGATGATGTCCAGCGCCTGCGGCAGCTGGAAGCCCAGCGCGGCATTGCGCTTGCCGGCCTTCCACTTGAGCACGCCCAGCGGGATCAGCACGCCGCCCAGCACCATGCCGCCGGGCACGGCCAGCGGGGTCTTCAGCAGCACATAGCCGCCGACGCCGCAGATCAGCGCCGAGGCGCCGACGTAGGTCAGCCACTTGCGCTGGTCGTAGGGCAGGCCCGAGGCGACGATCATGTTCGAGAGCCAGCGCAGGTTCTCGGAGCGGGCGCCGGACGCCGTCAGGCCCCGCTGCTTGCGCAGCTCGACCACCAGGGCCGAGATCCCCTCGACCTTCTCGCCCACCTGCAGGCGCCGGTTTACCTGGCGCTTCTGCGTGGCGACGGTGAAGACGCCGGTCAGGCCCTGGACCAGCGCGAACACGGCCGCGCCGATCATCAGCATGACGATGAACTTGGCGTCGATCTCGAAGGCCGGGAGCATCAGAGCGTCTTGTTCGGGTCGAAGTTGGCGGTGTCGTACGGGATGCCCCGGCGGAGCATCTCGTCGAGGCAGCGGGGGCGCAGGCCGGTGGCGCGGTGCTCGCCGTGGACCGTGCCGTCGGCGTCGGTGTGGGTGCGGTGGAACAGGAAGATGTCCTGCATCTGCACGACGTTGCCTTCCATCCCCACGATCTCGCTGACGTGGGTGACCTTGCGCTTGCCGTCCGACAGGCGGTTGACCTGCACCACCATCCCGACGGCCGAGGCGATCTGGTAGCGCACGGCCTCGGCGCCGATGTTGAGGCCGCCCATGGCCACCATCTGCTCCAGGCGGCTTACGGCCTCGCGCGGGTTGTTCGAGTGGATCGTGGCCATCGAGCCCTCGTGGCCCGTGTTCATGGCCTGCAGCATGTCGAAGGCCTCTTCGGAACGCACCTCGCCCAGGATCACGCGGTCCGGGCGCATCCGCAGGGCGTTCTTGACCAGCTCGCGCTGGCGGATTTCGCCCTTGCCCTCGATGTTGGGCGGGCGGGTCTCCATGCGCACCACGTGCGGCTGCTGCAGCTGCAGCTCGGCGGCGTCCTCGATGGTGATCAGGCGCTCGCCGTGGCTGATGGCGGCCGAGAGCGCGTTGAGCAGCGTCGTCTTGCCCGAACCGGTGCCGCCCGAGATCACCGTAGAGACCCGGCTCTTCACCGCGCCATGGAGGAACTCGGCCATGGCCGGCGTCATGGCTCCGAACTCGACCAGCTTCTCGAGCGTCAGCGGCTTCTTGGAGAACTTCCGGATCGAGACCGAGCAGCCGTCGATGGCGATGGGCGGGATGGCGGCGTTCACGCGGCTGCCGTCGGGGAGGCGGGCGTCGACCATCGGCTGGCTCTCGTCGATCCGGCGGCCGACGCCGGCGACGATGCGGTTGACGATCCGCAGCAGGTGGTCGTTGTCGCGGAAGCGGATGGGCGTGAGCTCCAGCTCGCCGCGGCGCTCGACGTAAACCTGGAAGGGGCCGTTGATCAGGATGTCGTTGATCGACTCGTCCTTGAGCAGCGGCTCGATCGGCCCCAGCCCCACCATCTCGTCGAAGATCGAGGCGCCCAGGACGTCCAGTTCCTTGGCGTTCAGCGCCATCCGCTCGGCGCGGGCGAACTCGTTCACCTGGCCCAGGACCTGGCGGCGCAGCTCGCCCTCTTCCAGCTTGTCCAGCTTGGCGAGGTCGAGTTCGTCGATGAGCTTGGCGTGCAGGCGAAGGCGCAGGTCGAGGTTGGGGTCGCGCGGCGGGGCCTTGGCGGTCTTGGGCTCGACCTTGGCGACCGGCGCGGCGACCGGCGCCGGGGCGGCGACGGGCTGCTGCGGCGCGGGCTGGGCGGCGGGCCGCGCGAGGCTGAACCGGCCCATCGTCAGGCTGCCTTGGCGGTGTCACGCCGTGGCGGCTGTGCCGCCAGCTGGGTGACCAGGGTCTGGATGTCCTTGACGATCTTGGACTTGGGCCGGTGCTGGGCGATGGGGCCGCCCAGGTTCACCGAGGCGGCGGCGGCCTCCCAGTCGGAGCTGATGCCCGCCTCGGCCTTGCGCTGCAGGGCCTTCTCGGACTCGGTCATCGACGGCGCCGGCCCGAACATGCGGCTGGCCAGGCGGTTCAGCACGATGCGCGGGCGCAGACCGGTGCCCAGGCCGTCCTCGATCTCGTCGGAATAGGCGCGCGCCGCCAGCAGGGCCGGCACGGTCAGTTCCGAGATCACCAGCACCTCGTCGCAGCCCGCCAGGGCCTCGAGGGTCCAGGGGCGGCGATGACGCGGGATGTCCAGGATGACCCACTCGTAGCATTCGCAGGCGACTTCCAGCATGCGCAGGATCGCCTCGCGGCTCACGGCGTCGAAGGCCGTGGCGTCGCGGACGCCGGCGATCAGGTCGAGGCCCTTGGACACTGGGGTGACGAAGGCGTGCAGCATGGCCGCGTCGATGCGGTCGGCGGCCTGGCCGAAGTCGGCGAGGCGGGTGGTGGGCGTGCAGCCCAGGTAGGCGGCGGCGGCGCCATCGGCGAGGTTGAGGTCCACAAGGCAGACCGAGTGTTCCTTGCCCGACTGGGCCGCCAGGGCATAGGCGATCTCGATGGCGATGGTGGTCGCGCCCGACCCGCCGACGGCGCCGCTGACGCCCCAGCACCGCGAGTCGGTTCCGCTGGACATCGCCGCGGCGGCGGCCGGGGCGGCCTCGGACAGCAGCGCCTTGACCGCCGAGGCCAGCTGCTCGGACGTGAACGGCGCCTCGAGGATGTCGGCGGCCTCCATGCGCAGAACGTTGCGCACCAGGCCGGCGGGCAGGCTCCGGCCCAGCATCAGCAGCGGCGGCGCGTTGCGCATGCCCGACAGCGCCTTCACCGCCGCGGCCAGCGCGTGGTCTTCCGAGGCGTCGGCGTCGATCAGCACGAGGTCGTAGGCGCCGACCCGCAGGCTCTCCAGCTGAGACACCGAGCCGTGGTCCAGCGTCGCGCCGGCGAGGGGCCCCTTGGCGTAGGCGTCGAAGCCTGCGCCCAGGCCCAGGATGCGGCGGCCTGCGATCTCGACAGTGGGGGTGGAACCGGACTTGGGACGCAACATGGATGGGGTCACTTCGTGGCGGGCCGCGCGCCGGCGTTCGGGCTGGACTCGCGCCCCTTGGTCTTGCCGTAGAGGAACAGTTCGGACTGGGTGGCCTCGCGGCCGGGCAGCTCGTCGACCGCCGGGATCGCGCGATCCGCAGGTGTCGCCAGCCGCGGCGTCACGATGATGAGCAACTCGGTTTCGGCCCGCTTCCACTGCGCCGACCGGAACAGGGCGCCCAGCACCGGAACCGATCCGAGGCCCGGGGTCTGCTGGACCGAGTTGCGGTTGTTGCGCTGGAACATGCCGGCCATGGCGAAGGTGTCGCCGGGACGCAGGTCGAGCGTGGTCGAGGCGCGCCGGACGGTGAGGCCCGGGACGGTCAGGTCGCGCAGCGTGAGGGCGTTGCCGTAGTCCAGCTCGCTGACCTCGGGCTCGACCGCGATGCGGATCCAGCCGTTCTCCTTCACGGTCGGCGTGAAGTTCAGCTTCACGCCGTAGGGCTTGAACTCGATCGCGATGGTGTTGAGGTCCTGCGGCACCGGGAACGGGAACTCGCCGCCGGCCAGGAAGGTCGCCTTCTCGCCCGAGATCGCCACCAGGTTCGGCTTGGCGAGCGCCCGCACCAGGCCCTTCTCCTCCAGCGCCTGCAGCGTGGTGTTGATGTTGGCCGCGTTCCAGCCGCCGTTCGTGCTGACCACGCCGTGCGGCGGCGTCAGAGCGCCGATGAGACCCGAGCCGGTGACCACGCCGAACGAGCTGTTGAAGACGTTCAGGTCGACGCCGATGTCCTTCAGGCCGGACCGGCTGGCTTCCAGGATGCGGACCTCGAGGATCACCTGCTGCGAGTTGCGCACGGTCAGGCGTGAGAGCACCGAGTCGGGCGCGTACTTCTCGGCCAGCTTCTCGGCCCCGGCCTGCACGCCGGCGGTCGAGATGTCGCCGCTCAGCAGCAGCATCTCGCCCAGGTTCTTCACCAGGATGGCTTCGGTCGGATAGGCGGCCTTGAGATCCTGCTGCAGGCCCTCGGCGTCGTAGCCGACGCGGATGTCGATCACTTCCGACAGCCCGCCGCCGCGCCCGTAGACCAGCATGTTGGTCGAGCCGAACTCCATGCCCTGGACGTAGAAGCTGGACTCCGACGTGGCCGTGACCTTGGCGATCTCGGGCTGGGCGATCACGATCTTCGAGGCCGGGCCGGGCAGGCGGAACTGCAGCGACTTGTCGCGTGGCACGTGGATCGTGCGGCGCATGACCGGTTCGCTGCCGAGCGTCTGGGCGGCGGCCGGCGCTACGGGCAGCAATGCGCCACAGGTCACGGTGGCGAGCGCGAGGGCGGCGAGCGCCCCGGACAGGGTGCGTGACATGGGGAAGGCCTGCATGGTCATCGGGCTCAGCTCACGCCCGAGGCGTTCGACGCGGGCTGGCCGGGCGCGGGGCTGCTCGGCGCAGCAGGCGCCGGAGCCGCCGCAGGGGCGCGGCTGCGGCCGCCGCC
>FWWL01000603.1_pt1 | contig 96754 bp, 89 predicted proteins | sample 2228331 | NCBI WGS metagenome assembly FWWL01 (sample SAMEA103939775, study PRJEB20133) | metagenome | reverse complement strand
CGGCGGTCCGCGCGCGGAGGGCCCACGTCAGCGCAGCCCGCGCCGCGCTGCCCGCGGCGACGCGGGATCCGGCATCCCTCCCGCTGGCCAAGCTCATGAGCACCCACGATGCGGTGACAGCGCAATGGATGCAGTACGAGACCGACCCCGCCAAGCTCATCGCCTTTCCGACGATGAGCGACGGTCGGGTTCCCCTGACGGCCGCGTTCCTCGCGGACGCCCGCGGTGCACAAGAGTTGCGACCCGCGACGGCGCAGTCGCGGATGACGACAGCGCAGTTCTCGGCGTATCGCGATGCCGTCCACCGCCTGCAGGTGGCGTTCGACGCTGCCGAAGCGGATGCGTGGCGGCGCGCGCGGACTGCCGGAACCGCACCGGCGGGTCCGGGTCCGGATGCCCCCGGCACCCCGCATTGGACGGTCGTGGCCCAGACGCTGACGGATACCCTGCTGGCCCGCTCGGCCGAAGCACTCGCGCGCGCGGCGGGACAGAGCCGCGCCACCCCGCCGTCGGCCGCGGATGAGCCAGCCCCGCGCGCCGCCGAGAAGACCGAGCCGTCGGCTCCGCCCGCCGAGCCGCAGACGCCGCCGAAGAGCCGCGACACGCCCATCTGGCCGATTCCGCGACGCGGCGGCAGCGGCACATGAACGACATCCTGCACTTCCTGGGAAGTTACTGGTGGCTCGCGTTCCCGCTCGCCGGCATCGGCGCGGGCGCGTTCCGTCGGTTCGAGCACTTGTCCGCCGAGCGTCACAAGCGGCGGCTCGAGGTCATCAAAGCCAAGGGTGAGTTGCGGTCGGTCCGCATGGATGCCGGCCAGGACCCTCAGCCCATCACGCGTCCGTCGCCCCTCCCCGACCAGCTGACGAAGATCTTCGCGACGCATGATGCGATCACGGCCCGCTGGCTCGAGTACGAACTCGACGTCGCGCGCCTCATCGCCTTCCCCACCATGAGCGATGGGCGGCAGGATCTGACGGCGGCGTTCCTCCGCGCCAAAAAGGTCGCCGACTCGTTGCGCCCGGCATCCGCCGACGCGAAGGTCACCCCGGACGCCGTCTCCGAATATCGCGGCGCCGTCACCGACTATGAGGTCGCCTTCGATCTGGCGGAGCGCGATGCTCGCCGCGTCCGCGACTCGCAGTTCAGCGCGACCGAACGCAAGCGTCTCGCGACAGCGCAGCAGCTCCTCGCCGTCGCGCTGGACCAGTCGGCGACCCCCGCTGAGCGGCAGGTCGCATACCGCCGCGTGCGCGACGAGGTCGACGGGTTGCTCTCGATCTCGGACGAGGCGGTCGACCTCCTCGAACAGAAGGTGGCGCTGCAGCTCGAGCCGGGTCGCACCGCAGCGGGAGAACGGGGCCCGGCTTCCGCCGAACCCCGTCCCTGACCGCGAAGCGATCAGGATGTGAGCGAGTCGACCCACTCTTGGTTCGCCGCGATCCACTCCTGCACGACGGGGCCATACTCGTCACCCTCGTAAGAGTTGAAGAGCGCGTCCTCGAGCGAGTACAGCGTGTCGCTGGGCATCTCGAAGTTCGAGATCCACGCGTGCACCTCGGGGAAGTCGGCGGCGAACGACGTCGCGGCGACCGAGTGGATGCCTTCGGTATCTCCCAAGAGGCCCTTCGGGTCTTCGAGGTCTTTGATCGGGAAGGCGTTGTACGCCCAGTGCGGACGCCACATCGTGATGGCGATGTTCTCACCGGCGTTGGTCGCCTTCTGCAGCTCGGCGAGCATCGCCGGCGTCGACGACTCGATGAGCTCCATGCGCTCCAGGCCATAGCCCGGCACAACCTCATCGCCCGTGATGCGCATGAGGCCCGAGCCCGGCTCGATCCCGACGATCCGGTTGCCGAAGTCGGCGGATGCCGCCGCGAGCTCGTCGAGCGAGTCGATCGGGGCATCTTCGTTCACGGCGATCGTGAGCTTCGCTTCGTCGTTCCATGCGCCGAGGTCTTCGACGTCGTCGCCGTACTGCTCCATGTAATCGGCGTGCGTGATCGGCAGCCAGGTGTCGAGCACGAGGTCGAAGTCACCGCCGGCGAGTCCCTGGTACACGGGCGCGACGTCGGCGAACGTGAGCTCGACCTCGTACCCCTTGTCCTCGAGGATCGTCTGCCACAGGTAAGACGCGGCGATGCCCTCGTCCCAGCCGTTGAACACGGCGATCTCGATCGGGCGGTCTGCGGCGCCTCCGTCCGCACTGCTGCCCGTCTCGGTGGTCCCTGCGCATCCGGCAAGCGCGAGGGTAGCCGCGCCCGCCAGGGCGACGGCGCTCAGAATGCTGTTTCTCTTGGTCATCATGACGTCCTCTCCATCCGCGTGCTGTCGCGGATCGGTCGTTGTTTGTCGAGCGCGGAGTCTCCGCGCCCCCGGCGAGTGATGAGCTCGCCTGGTCGGTGGGGTCTTCTCAGACGGCGGCGGGGATGCGGCTGACCGAGCCTGCGGCATCCTGTGCGTCGCGTGCCGTCTTCGACTTCGCGACGCGGCGGCGGCGGTCGCCGCCCAGCGCCGAGGTCAGTCGATCGAGGATCATCGCGATGATCACGATCGAGATGCCGGCCTCGAATGCGAGCCCGACGTTGATGCGGCCGAGGGCGCGGACGATCTCGCCACCGAGCCCGCCGGCGCCGACCATGCCGGCGATGACGGCCATCGACAGGCTCAGCATGATGACCTGGTTGATGCCGGCCATGATCGACGGGAGCGCAAGAGGGATCTGGATCTGCCGCAGCACACGCGCCGGCGAGGCGCCGAACGCGAAGCCGGCCTCGACGACCTCCGTGTCGACGCCGCGGATGCCGAGTTCGGTGAGGCGCACGCCGGGCGCCAGCGCGAACATGATCGTCGCGATCATGCCGGGCACGGCGCCGACACCGAAGAAGAAGATCGCCGGGATCAGGTAGACGAATGCCGGCATCGTCTGCAGGAGGTCGAGAATCGGTCGGACGACACGCGAGACGCGGTCGCTGCGCGCGGCCCAGATGCCGAGGGGAACCGCGATCAGGATCGCGACGACGGCGGCGACGAGGACGAGCGCGAGGGTGTCCATCGCGTTCTCCCACTGGTCGACTCCGACGATCACGAGCAGGCCCAGCGCGGTCCCGACCGCGAGCTTCCACCCGCGAACAACGAAGGCGAGAGCAGCGAACAGCGCGATGATCAGCCAGAACGGCGGAGATACGAGCGCCCAGCCAAGGCCCTCGTACACGGCCTTCAGGACGGTCGAGATGAGATCGAAGAACCCACCGAGGGTGTCGCCGAGGAAGTCCACGATGGCTTCGGCCCAGTCGCCGATCGGAATGCGGAAGAAGTCCATCAGCGCACGCTCCCTTCGCTGGTCGCCGCGCCCGGCACGAGCGTGCCTTCCGTTGCGGCGTCGACGAGGGGCGTGAACTGCGCCACCATGTCGATCGGCGATTGGATGACCGGCATTTCCCGGGTGGTGGCCGGCACGTTGCCGAGCGCGGCAAGAAGCGTCACACGCGGGATGACCCCGAGCAGACGGCGGTTCTCATCGACGACGGCGAGGGGCACGGTGGCCTCGACGGCGGTCTCGACGATGTCGGTGAGGAGGTCGTCGGGCCCGACCGTCGGCACGTGCGCGTCGACGATTTTGCGGAGGTCCGTCTCGCCCGACTTCACGGCGCGGATCACGGCGCGGTCGGTGACGACCCCCACGAGGCGGCGGTTCTCGACCGCGAAGACCGATCCGACCTGTTGCGCACGGAGCGTCCGGAGGGCCCCGCGCACACCGGCGCTGACCGGAGTGGTCTGGTGCGGCGGCTCCATGACGGATGCCGCGGTCAGCACCCGCGCACGGTCGACGTCCTGGACGAATTGCGCGACATAGTCGTTCGCCGGGTCGGTGAGGATCTCTTCGGGCGTGCCGTTCTGCACGATGCGCCCGTCGCGCATGACCGCAATGCGGTCGCCGAGGAACATGGCTTCGTTGAGGTCGTGTGTGATGAAGACGATCGTGCGGCCGAGCTCGCGCTGCAGCTCGACGAGCTGCTCTTGCATCTCGCGTCGAATGAGCGGGTCGAGCGCCGAGAACGCCTCGTCCATCAGAAGGATGTCGGTGCCGGCGGTGAGGGCGCGGGCGATGCCGACGCGCTGACGCATTCCGCCGGAGAGCTCGTCCGGCATGGCGTGGGCCCGATCGCCGAGACCGACGCGGTCGAGGATCTCCTGCGCACGCGCGCGGCGCTCGCTCTTGCCGACACCCTGGATCTCGAGCGCGTAGGCCGCGTTGTCGAGGACCGTCAGGTGGGGGAGAAGCGCGAAGTGCTGGAAGACCATCGACACCGACTCGCGGCGGATGGTGCGCAGCTCGGCGGGCGATGCGGCGGCGACACTGCGCCCCCCGATCACGACGTCGCCGGCCGTGGGTGGGAGCAGACCGTTCAGCATCCGGATGATCGTGGACTTGCCCGAGCCGGACAGCCCCATGATCACGAAGATCTCTCCAGGCTGCACCGTGAAGCTCGCGTCGATCACCGCCGCGGTCCCGGCATCGGCGATGCCCTGACGCGACTCGCCGGCGCGGAGCCGCGCCACGGCATCTTTCGGATTCCGGCCGAAGACCTTGTACAAGTTCTTCGCCTCAAGGGCAGGAGTATCGGTCACAGCACACCTCAGCAGCCACTCGGGAAGTGGCGGCATCCGTCGCGCCCGGGTGACGGCCCGGCGTGCACACCACGTGCATCGGGCAACGAACGTCGGGTCCGCAGCCAACCGGCCGTCGACCGTACGCCCGTCGGTCTGATGCGCGATGCACCGCCAACGGTCGCGGACTGGTCGAGACGGCCCGCCACGCGGAGGGCCGTCTCGACGGTTTCATGACAACGCATACACCGCAAATTGGCGTTTCACAGCGAGGGTCGCTATCACGCGTGCGCGCGTCGGCCGTCTTGGTCTTGACAGCGAGGCTCGCGTCGTGGTTACTTAGTTGAGTAACTAACCAACACACCAAGGAGGTCTGGTGATCGAGGAAGGCAAAGCGCTCTTCGTGCAGATCGCGGAGAGCGTCGAGGACTCGATCCTCGACGGGAGCCTTGCCGAGGATACCCGCGCACCCTCGACCAACGAGCTCGCCACCTTCTACCGGATCAACCCCGCCACCGCCGCGAAAGGAGTGAACATGCTCGTCGACAAAGGCGTCCTCGTGAAGCGACGCGGCGTGGGCATGTTCGTCGCCCCGGGCGCCCGCGACCACCTGCTCGTCGAACGTCGATCGGTGTTCGCCGACCGCTTCATCCAGCCCCTGCTGACCGAAGCCCGGGCCCTGGGCCTCGGGCCGGACGATCTCGCCACCCTCGTCCGAGAGCGCGCAGCGGCATCCGACATCATCGAAAGGAACGCACCATGACGGCTGTGATCGAGGTGAAGAACCTGACCAAGCGCTACCGCGACACGCTCGCACTGGATGATGTCTCGTTCTCGATCGAAGAGAACACGATCTACGGACTGCTGGGGCGCAACGGCGCAGGAAAGACGACGATCATGTCGATCCTCACCGCACAGAACTTCGCCACCTCCGGGCAGGTCCGGGTCTTCGGCGAGGAGCCGTACGAGAACGCCCGCGTGCTGAGTCGGCTGTGCTTCGTCCGCGAAAGCCAGCGCTATCCCGATGACGCACAACCCCGGCATGCGCTCCGGATGGCGAGTATGTTCTTCCCGAATTGGGATCAGGCCTTCGCCGACCGCCTCGTCGACGACTTCCGGTTGCCGATGACGCGCCGGATCAAGAAGCTCTCCCGCGGGCAGCTCTCCTCCGTCGGCGTCATCATCGGCCTCGCCTCACGGGCCGAGATCACCTTCTTCGACGAACCGTACCTGGGCCTCGATGCCGTGGCGCGACAGATCTTCTATGACCGACTACTCGAAGACTATGCCGAGCATCCACGCACGATCGTGTTGTCCAGTCACTTGATCGACGAAGTGTCGAACCTGCTCGAACGGGTCCTCGTCGTCGATGAGGGCCGCATCGTCATGGACGAAGAGACCGACGCTGTGCGCGACCGCGCGGCGACCATCATCGGGGATGCGGCCGCGGTGGATGCCTTCGTCGCCGGGCGTGAGGTGATCCACCGCGAGGGCCTCGGCCGCGTCGCATCGGTCACGGTGCTCGGCACCCTCACGACCGACGACCGCGTCCACCTCTCGGCGGTCGGGCTCGACGTCGCGCCGGTGTCATTGCAGCAACTCATCGTGCGTACGACGCAGAACCATCCGCGCACCCATGAAGACGAAGGAGCACTCCGATGAAGCGGACGCTGACCGTCACGCGCATGCAGTTCGTGAACAAGATCACCTTCGTCTGGATGCCGTTGATCATCCTCAGCGCAACGTTCGTGATGTCGGTCATCATCTTCGCGCTGATCCCCTACGACGGCGCGAAGTACGGGGGCGGCAGCCAAGCGCCCATTTGGTACTTCTTCGCCATCGGGATCATGGCACTCAGCTACACCTTCCCGTTCTCGCAGGCATTGAGCATCACCCGACGCGAGTTCTTCTTCGGCACGATGCTCGCCGCGTTCCTCACGTCGCTGATGCTCGGCGTCGTGTTCGTCCTCGGGGGGTTCGCCGAACAGGCCACGCGCGGATGGGGTGTGAACGGCTACTTCTTCACGCTCGACTGGGTCTGGCGGTCGGGCGCGCTCATCGCCGGATTGTTCTACGCCGCGCTGTCGTTCCTGCTCTTCGTCCTCGGGTTCTGGGGAGCGACCGTCTTCCGTCGATTCGGGACGCTGGGGCTCACCCTCGCGCTGCTCTTGCTCGGAGTCGTGTTCGTGGCAGCGATCTGGATCATCTCGTCACTGGATGCCTGGGCCGAAGCCGGCGCCTGGATGGCCGGCCTCACCGTTCCATCCCTGATCGGCGGGATCACGTTCGCGATCGTCGCGTTCGGTGCGATCTCCTTCGCGACTCTTCGCCGCGCGGTTCCCTAGTCCGCTGCGGTTCAGCGCTCCTCGGCTGCGGCCGTGTGGTGTCGGATGACCTCGGCCACCACGAAGTTGAACCACTTCTCGGCGAACTCGGGATCGAGCTCGGCATCAAGCGCCACTTGACGCAGCCGGGCGATCTGATGTTCCTCGCGCGACGGGTCGGATGCCGGCATCCCGTGCTCGGCTTTCAGAACCCCGACCTGCTGCGTCGCTTTGAAGCGTTCGGCGAGCAGGTGGATGAGCGCCGCGTCGATGTTGTCGATGCTGCCGCGCAGGCGGCGGAGCGTCGCTGTCGGATCCGTGCCGTCGGTCATGCCCCCGAGACTATCGCGCCCTAGAGTGTGTCTCATGAGACCCCGCCGCGCCTCCCGCCTCGCCGCTACGGACGCGCTGACGCCCCCGGAACCCACCGATTCCGTCCCGCCGGTTTCCGCGCCGGCCCGACACGTGTGGACGAACGTGAACCGGCCATTCGTGGCCGGCTTCCTCCTCACCCTGGGCGGCATCGCCGCGTTCGCCCTGGGGGCCGCGATCAGCAGTCTCGTCACGATCTGGATCTACATCGCCTTCGCGCTCTTCGTCGCGCTCGGCTTGAACCCGCTCGTGCAGCGGCTGGAGCGTCACGGCACGAAGCGCACCTGGGCGATCGTGATCGTCTACTTCGGGTTCGCGATCGCCATGGCAGCCGTCATCTGGCTCATCGTGCCCACGGTCGTCCGCCAGATCGCGCAGTTCATCTCCGACCTGCCCACCATGATCGGCGACTTCCAGACGACCGATTTCTACCTCAGCATCGCGGCGCAGTTCGGCGACCAGGTGCCGAACCTTCTGGGCGAACTCCAGCGCTTCCTCACCAACCCCGCCAACATCGCCGCGATCGGCGGTGGCGTGCTGCAGATCGGCATCTCGATCGGAGCGACGATCTCCGGGACCATCATCATCATCGTGCTGAGCCTGTACTTCCTGGCTTCGCTTCCCCAGATCAAGCACGCGTTCTACCGACTGCTGCCGGCGCGGTCACGCACGCTCGCGGCGGATCTGACTGAGCAGATCACCGACTCGGTGGGCGGCTACCTCGGCGGCATGGTGGTGCTCGCGTTCTGCAACGCCGTGCTGACGTTCATCCTGTTCACGATTCTCAGTCTGCCGTTCCCCGCGCTTCTGGCGGTCACGGCGTTCTGCATCACCATCATCCCGCTCGTCGGAACCGTGCTCTTCTGGGGCATCGGTTCGGTCGTCGCGCTCTTCTCGAGCCCGGTCGCCGCGCTGGTGTTCGCCCTGGTCTACCTTGTTTACATGCAGCTCGAGGCATACGTTCTCACCCCGAAGGTCATGAACAAGGCGATCTCGGTTCCCGGGTCGCTTGTCGTGATCGGCGCGCTCGTCGGCGGCACGCTGATGGGCCTGTTGGGCGCACTCGTGGCCATTCCCGTGACGGCGTCGATCCTGCTGATCGTGAAGAAGGTCGTCATTCCGAAGCAGGATGCCGCCGTCTAGCCGACTGCATCCGCCAGAAGGCAGGCCGGACTCGGCGCGCTGACACGGTGTCGCACGCGACCGGGCACTCCGGTACGTTCGTCGATCGCCAGCGAGACGATGTCATTCGACCGCTCGCCCGCGATCAGAAGCGTGTCGCGCTCGAGGACGTGATGCCGCGGCCAGTCCACACCGGACTCGATCAGAGCGACCGAGCGAAGATCGGCGCCGTCGCCGTGGACCTGTACGACGGAGATCGTGTTGCTGCCCCGCAGTCCTGCGTAGACGAAGCGGCCATCGCGGGACATCGCGATCTCGGCGGCGAAATCCGCACCGGGCTGCGCCCCGAGAAGCGGAGCACCGCCCACGAAAGACCACAGCCCGTCCGGACCGGGACGCAGCACGAACAGCTCGTCGGAGTGTTCCGTGACGATGTAGAGGTGTCCGCTCGGATGCCAGAGGGTATGACGAGGACCCGTGCCGTGCGGTAGGGCGACGCGTTGCCGCTCTCGCAGGCGCCCGTCTCGCGTATCCCAGATGCGGACCTGGTCGAACCCGAGGTCGGTGCTCACCAGCCCGCCGGGGGTGAACCGGGTGTGATGAGCGTGCGACCGGCGAGCGCTGCCTCCCGCCGGCGGCGGCATCGCGGGCTCGTCGGCAGCGCTCAGCAACGCGACGAGTGATTCCATGGCGGTTCGCTCGCGCGGCGGCTCGGGCACGTCGATGAGTCCGGACGGCTCGCTCGCCCCCTGCGTGCCGCTACCGGCATACGGGTCGACGGCTGCGGCGCCGATCGTGGCGGACCCGAGCGCGCCACGGGCATCCAGTCCGATCCGGACGACACTGCCGTCGTCGTACGACGACGCGACGAGCCACCGCCCGTCGGGCGCGACCGCCACGTGGCACACGGAGCCGCCGGCTGCGACCGCGCTGCCCAGCCCGACGAAAGACTCCTCGCCGATGCGTGCCCACGCGCGGACGGAACCGGATCCCTCCATCGCGGCGTACAGCACGGGCAGCGTCGGATGCCAGGCGAGCCACGACGGCGACCCGGTGGTGCGCACCGCATCGGCATACGACAACTGCCCGCCCGCGAGCACGGCGCCCGGCTCTCCCGCGCGGAGCGCGCCGATCCCGGTGGCGGCACCGCCTTTGTCAGCGGTGTACCCGCCGACAAAGAACCGCATCAGTCGACGAGGTCGTGCCGGACGATCACCGCGTCGCGGGAGGCGCCGACACCGATCACCGAGATGCGGGTGCCACTCATCGCCTCGAGCGCCAGGACGTAATCCTGCGCCTCGATCGGCAGATCATCGAACGTGCGAGCGCCGGAGATGTCGTCCTTCCATCCCGGGAAGTACTCCAGGATGGGCGTCGCGTGGTGGAAGTCGCTCTGGTTGACCGGCACCTCGTCGAAGCGTTCCCCGTCGACGTCGTAGGCGACGCACACGGGAATCTGATCGAGGCCCGTGAGGATGTCGAGCTTGGTCATCACGAGGTCGGTGATGCCGTTGATGCGGGTCGCATAGCGCGTGATCGGAGCGTCGTACCAGCCGACCCGGCGCGGGCGGCCGGTCGTCGTCCCGAACTCGAACCCGCGCTTGCGAAGCCAGTCACCCTGCTCGTCGAACAGCTCGGTCGGGAACGGTCCCGAACCGACCCGGGTCGTGTAGGCCTTCACGATCCCGACGATGCGGTCGAGGCGGTTGGGTCCGACCCCGGCGCCGGTCGACGCTCCCCCGGCCGTCGCGGACGACGACGTCACGAACGGGTAGGTGCCGTGGTCGACGTCGAGCATGGTGGCCTGGCCACCCTCGAAGACGACGACATCGCCGGCATCCAGCGCATCATTCAGCAACAGCGAGGTGTCGGCGACCATCGGTCGCACCCGCTCGGCGTACGACAGCAGGTCGTCGACGATCTCATCGACCGTGATCGAGCGGCGGTTGAAGACCTTCACCAGCAGGTGGTTCTTCTGGTCGAGGGAGCCCTCGACCTTCTGGCGCAGGATGTTCTCGTCGAAGAGGTCCTGGATGCGGATGCCGACGCGGTTGATCTTGTCGGCGTAGGTCGGGCCGATACCGCGACCCGTCGTGCCGATCATGCGCTTGCCGAGGAAGCGCTCGGTGACCTTGTCGAGCGTGCGGTGGTACTGCGTGATGACGTGCGCGTTGGCGCTGATGCGCAGGCGCGACGTGTCCAGCCCCCGGGCCTGCAGCGCCTCGAGCTCGTAGAAGAGCACCTCGAGATCGACGACCACGCCGTTGCCGATGACCGCGTTGACACCCGGCGAGAGGATGCCGGACGGCAGAAGGTGCAGCGCATACTTCTCGTCACCGATGACGACCGTGTGTCCGGCGTTGTTGCCGCCGTTGAACTTCACGACCCAATCGGTGCGTTCGCCGAGCAGGTCGGTGGCTTTCCCCTTGCCCTCGTCTCCCCATTGGACGCCGATGATGACGATGCCTGGCATGGATCTCTCCCCCGCTGTTCGGACGGTTACACCCCATCCTACCGACCTGGGCTCCGCGACCCGCGAGCGGATAGTGTTCCGACGAGCGCACTCGGACATGGGCCACGGCGTGGTCGGTCTGGATCGGTCGCCGCCGCCGTGCGAAGCTGGGGCGATGAAGCTCGCCGAAGCACTCGCGGAGCGCGCCGCCCTCGCCACCCGGCTCTCCCAGCTCGCCCAGCGCGCAGCGCAGCACGCGCGCGTGCAGGAGGGGGAGCCGCCCGTCGAAGACCCCACCGCGCTGCTGTCCGAGCACGACCGTGTCGCCGAACGCCTCGCCGACCTCATCACGCGGATCAACCGCACGAACCTCGAGGCGACCCTCGCCGACGGCGCGACGCTCACCGATGCATTGGCCCGCCGCGACGTTCTCCGGCTGCGGGTGCAGGCCTACACGCAGGCGGCGGATGCCGGGGCCGCCCGCGGCGACCGCTACAGCCAGTCCGAGATCCGCTACGTCGCGGCGATCGACGTCGCCGCCGTCCGCGCGCGCGCCGACGCCCTCGCGAAGGAATGGCGAGAGCTCGACATCCGCATCCAGGAGGCCAACTGGCAGAGCGAACTGATCTGACGCCGGCGTGCAGTCGGTAGTCCGAGAGTGCGAGCGCACACCCCACGCCGCCGGGGGCAATCGGCGGCTCTGCAGGACCGACGAGCCGGTCCACCGGAAGATCCCGGTCACGGCGCATGCTCGGCACGGCGCACACACGCACGCGGCATCCTGCACATCTCATCACCAAGCGCTGGCTCACGGACGAGGGTGGGACAGGGGACCCGCCGGCGTCGGATCCGTCTCGCAGGCGGACCGTAGGCTGTCGGCATGCGCTCACGATTGCTCTCCGTCGCGGCTGCGGTCGGTCTTCTGCTCACCCTGACCGCCTGCGCGGGACAGCCGGCGTCCGAGGAGTCGGCGCCCGGAGCCCGAGGGTGCGAGTACACCGAAGCTCCCGGTGGGGTGCGCGACGTCGACGTTCCGCCGTCCGAGCCGGCCCGGTCCGGTGACGTGACCGCGACGCTGCAGACCTCCGCCGGCGACATCACCCTCGCCCTGGATGCCGATCGGACACCCTGCACCGTCGGGAGCTTCGTCTCCCTCGCCGAGCAGGGCTACTTCGACGGCACCACGTGCCATCGACTCACCGTCGAGGGCATCTTCGTGCTGCAGTGCGGCGATCCTTCCGCCACCGGCATGGGCGGACCGGGCTATCGGTACGCCGACGAGCTCGACGGGACCGAGACGTATCCGGCAGGCACGCTGGCGATGGCCAACGCCGGCCCCGACACCAATGGGTCGCAGTTCTTCCTCGTCTACGAGGGCACCCAGCTTCCCCCCGCGTACACGGTCTTCGGGATGATGGATGCCGCCGGCATCGATCTCGTGCGAGCCGTCGCGGCCGCGGGCGTCGGCCCCGACGGCGTCGCTCCGGCATCCCCCGTCGACATCACCGCCGTGACTCTGGGCTGACCCACGCCCCCACACCGCGCGAGCCGACAAGATGCGCGCGAGCCGGCACCGTATGCGCGCGCGGATCCTGTCGGTCCCCACCGATCGTGTCGGATCGGCGGGGATGCGGCGCTCGGTAGACTTGGCCCCATGTCGAAGGTCCTTCAGTCCCTGCCCGTCGGCGAGCGCGTCGGCATCGCCTTCTCGGGAGGCCTTGACACCTCCGTCGCGGTCGCGTGGATGCGTGACAAAGGGGCGATCCCCTTCACCTACACCGGTGACCTCGGTCAGTACGACGAGGACGACATCGCGTCGATCCCGGGGCGTGCGCTGCAGTACGGCGCCGAGGCCTCGCGTCTGATCGACTGCAAGCCGCTCATGGTGGAAGAAGGGCTCGTCGCCCTCGCGTGCGGCGCGTTCCACATCCGCTCGGGCGGGCGCACGTACTTCAACACGACCCCGATCGGCCGCGCCGTCACCGGCACACTGCTCGTGCGCGCCATGAAGGAAGACGGCGTCGACATCTGGGGCGACGGATCGACCTATAAGGGCAACGACATCGAGCGGTTCTACCGCTACGGCCTGCTCGCGAACCCCGCGCTGCGCATTTACAAGCCGTGGCTCGACGCGGACTTCGTCACCGAGCTGGGCGGCCGCACCGAGATGAGCGAGTGGCTCGTCGCGCACGACTTCCCCTACCGCGATTCGGTGGAGAAGGCGTATTCGACCGACGCCAACATTTGGGGCGCGACGCACGAAGCCAAAACGCTCGAGCACCTCAACGTTTCGCTCGAGGTCGTCGACCCGATCATGGGGGTGCGGTTCTGGGACCCGGCCGTCGAGATCGAGACCGAAGACGTCACGATCACGTTCGAGGCGGGGCGCCCGGTCGCGCTCAACGGCGTCGCCTACCCGGACGCGGTGGCCCTCGTCATGGAGGCCAACGCCATCGGCGGCCGCCACGGTCTCGGCATGAGCGACCAGATCGAGAACCGCATCATCGAGGCGAAGTCGCGCGGCATCTACGAAGCGCCCGGGATGGCGCTGCTGTTCATCGCCTACGAGCGGCTGGTCAACGGCATCCTCAACGAAGACACCCTCGCGACCTACCACGAGCAGGGACGCCGCCTGGGACGACTCATGTACGAGGGCCGTTGGCTCGAGCCGCAGTCGTTCATGCTGCGCGAGTCGATCCAGCGCTGGGTGGGCTCGGTGGTCTCCGGCTCGGTCACGCTGCGCCTGCGCCGCGGCGAGGACTACACGATCCTCGACACGACCTCCCCGAACCTCTCCTACGGCCCCGAGAAGCTGTCGATGGAACGCGTCGGCGACGCCGCGTTCGGCCCCGTCGACCGGATCGGCCAGCTCACGATGCGGAACCTCGACATCGCCGACTCGCGCGCGCGCCTCGAGCAGTACGCGGGCCTCGGCCTCATCGGCGGGGCGACGGCAGAACTCGTCGGCGAGCTCGCGAGCGGAGAGTCGCGCGAGATCATCGAGCATGCCGAGCAGGCGGATGCCGCAGACGAAGCCCTCGCCGACGCCGTCGAGGCGGCATCGGAGTCGGCGATGTTCGACTTCGGCGCCGACTGATCGCCGACCGCCCCCGGACAGGAAGCGGCGCATCACGCGCAAAACTCCTCATCACAACTTGCACACCGGTGTGCAGATTAGATGTACCATAGGTCGGTGCGCAAGAGTTTCCAAGTCTTCCGGCGTGACGTCACGCGGATCTTCCGCGCGCGCCGGACGTGGGTCATCGTGCTCGGCGTGCTGCTCACCCCGGCGCTCTACGCCTGGTTCAACATCAACGCGTTCTGGGATCCTTACGCCAACACCGGCAACATCGGCGTCGCCGTCGTCAACCTCGACGAGGGCGCCCGCGCGGACCTGACCGGACCCGTCGATGTCGGCGCACAGGTCGTCGAACAGCTGCGCGCCGACCACCAGCTCGGCTGGGAGTTCATGAGCGAAGACGAGGCGCGTGAGGCCGTGCACTCGGGTGCGGTCTATGCCGCGATCGTCATTCCGCAGAGCTTCAGTTCCGACCTGCTCAGCATCACGACCGGCACGTTCACCCAGCCCGCGCTGACCTACTACGTCAACGAGAAGGCCAGCGCGATCGCCCCGAAGATCACCGACGTCGGCGCCTCCGGCGTCAACAGCAAGATCACGAGCGCTTTCATCGAACAGATCGCGGAGGCAGCGACGACGGAGCTGAAGGATGCCGGCGATGACGTCGCGCTCAAGCTGCTGAACGCCAAGACCGACAGCCTCAACGCCTTCGACGCCACCGCCGCGCAGATCGCCTCGGCGCGCCAGGGCATCACCGACATGAAGACCGGACTGGAGAGATCGCGCGGCTCTCTGAGCGGTGCGCAGACGACCCTCAGCGACGTCGACACCACCCTCGGCGATGTGCAGACCGCCCTCGCCCAGGCGCAGACGAGCGTCGCACAGGCTCAGCGCGATGTGCTCTCGTTCACCGATGCCGCGACCTCCGCCTATGTGCAAGGCGCGACGCTGCTGGCGGATGCCTCGGCGCAGGCGCACATCTCAGTCACCCAGGTGACGCAGACGCTCGCGCAGGCCTCGGCGCGCATCGACGGCGCGATCGACGACATCACCACCGTGACGGAGGCGAATGCCGCCGCGATCGCGCAGCTGCAGACGCTGCTCGATCAGGGCGGTCTCGACTCGGCGGTGACTGAGCAGCTGCGGCAGGTGCTCACGGCTCTGCAGGAGCAGAACCAGGCCGACCAGCGGCTGCTCGCGGACCTCCAGACGATGAACGCCGACGCGGCTGCCGCCATGCAGGCCGTGCATCAGACCGCGGACGCCCTGAACACCGCTGTGCAGGGCGCGCAGACGTCGGCCTCGGGCCTGCGCACGGCGCTCACCCAATCGATCCCCGCGCTGACGAGCGCGATGGCGACGCTGTCGGCGAGCGCCGGAGGCTTCTCCGCCGCCATCGACGCCCAGCGCGCGCAGCTCACGCAGTCGGCCGACCTCCTCTCTGGTCTCGACACCCAGCTCGTCGCCACCTCGGGGGCGCTCGACAGTCTCGACGGCACGCTCGCCGGCATCCAGACCGGGCTCGGCGACGCGCGCACCGACGTGTTGGCGCTCGGCTCGGCATCCTCGTGGAAATCCCTCGGTACCGTCACCGGGCTCGAGCCACAGCAGATCGCGCAGTTCATCGCGAGCCCCGTCGACGTCGTCTCGCACGCCGTCTTCCCCGTCTCCTCGTACGGTTCGGCGATGGCGGCGCTGTTCACGAACCTGTCGCTGTGGATCGGCGCGTTCGTCTTGATGGTGATCTTCAAGGTCGAGGTCGACACCGAGGGGGTCGCCCCGATCCGCGTGAGCGAAGCCTACGTCGGTCGCTTCCTGCTGTTCGGCGCCCTCGGGATGCTGCAAGCCATCGTCGTGTGCGTCGGCAACCTGATCATCGGGGTGCAGACGGCTGACGCGTTCGCGTTCGTGGGCACCGGCATCCTCATCTCCCTCGCGTACGTCAGCATCATCTACGCCCTGTGCGTCGCGTTCGGCCACATCGGGCGGGGGCTGTGCGTCCTGCTCGTCATCATGCAGATACCGGGAGCCTCTGGCCTCTACCCGATCGAGCTCATGCCGCAGTTCTTCCGCAACATCTATCCGTTCCTGCCGTTCACGTACGGCATCGACGCGATGCGCGAGACGATCGCCGGGTTCTACGGCGCGCACTGGTGGCGGTTCATGGGCGTGCTGGCGATCTTCGTCGTGATGGCCTGGGTGCTCGGTCTCGTCGTGCGCCGGCGCCTCGCGTACCTCAACCGCCTGTTCAACCGCGAGGTCATCGCCACCGATCTGCTGATCGGCGAGGACGTCCAGATCGTCGGCCGGGGCTACCGGCTGACCGACGTCATCCACGCTCTCGCCGACCGCGACAAGTTCCGCGACCGGCTCGACCGCCGCGCCCGGCCGTTCGCCGAACGGTACCCCGCGCTCCTGCGCATCGCGCTCCTCACAGGGCTCGGGGGCATGGCGGTCCTCGGCCTCATCGCGTGGCTGCTGCACGAGCAGAGCGCGACACTCCTGTTCCTCTGGCTCCTGTGGTGCCTCCTCGTCGTCGCGTTCCTCGTCGTGCTGGAATACGTGAGCCACAGCTTCGAGGCCGCCGCCGAGCTCGCCGGTATGGGCGACGCGGAGCTGCGCCGCGCGATGCGCCACGACGGCGTGGCGACCGGCACGGCGACGGTGGTGGACACCGCAGAGGTGGATGCCTCCGCTGTGGATGCCCCGGAGACGGATGCCCCCGCGACGGATGTCTCTGAGACGAGCGAGTCCGCCGAGTCCGACGCGTCCGCGCAGTCCGACGAGCCGGACGGCGACGTGCTCACCCGCCTGTTCAGCCCGGCCGAAGCCGGCGCGGACGCCGTCGCGACGACGGAGCCCACCACCGAAACTGCCGACCCCACCCACACCGACGAACCCACCGACACCCCCGAGACCCGGCGCGAAGGAGGCGAGCAGGCATGAGCGGCATCCTGCATTTGATCCGTCGCGATCTGCGGCACTCAGTCATGAACGTCATGGCGATCATCGTGATGTTCGGGCTCGTCGTGATCCCATCGCTGTTCACCTGGTTCAACGTGCTCGCCAGCTGGGACCCGTTCGGTAACACCGAGAACCTCACCGTCGCGGTGGCGTCGACCGACGAGGGGTACCAGAGCGACCTCGTCCCGGTCCGCGTGAACGTCGGCGAGCAGGTGCTCTCGCAGCTGCGCGCTAACGATCAGCTCAACTGGGTGATCACCTCGGAGGACGACGCGATCGACGGCACGAAGTCGGGCCGGTACTACGCCGCGATCGTGCTGCCGCCCTCGTTCAGCGCCGACATGCTCACTTTCTACGCCGACGGCGCGCAGCGCACCGAGCTGGCGTACTACACCAACGAGAAGAAGAACGCTCTCGCCCCGAAGATCACCGGTCAGGGAGCCGAGGGCGTCTCGGCTCAGATCAGCTCGGTGTTCACCGAGACGCTCAGCGACGTCGCGCTCAGCCTCATCTCGTCACTGTCGGACTACCTGACCGACGCCGACACGCAAGCGGCCCTCGCCCGGGTTGAGGCCCGCGTCGGATCGGTCGCGACCCAGTTGCGCGCGGGCGCCCAGACCGCCGAGATGTTCGAGGCGCTCGCGGAGGGTACGATCCCGCTCGCGCAGAGCGCGTCGGACCTCGTCTCCGGCACCGGGGCGGCGTTCGGCGACACGTCGGATGCCGCGGGCTCCGGCGCGGGCGCCGCGCAACAGCTCGGCGATGTCCTGCAGTCGGCGACCACCTCGGTCGCCGACGCGCTCCGCACGACCGCGCAGGGCTATGCCGCCGCGGGGGCGAGCGTCGACGATCTGTACGCGAAGGTGGGCACCCTCAGCGGCAGTCAGGCCGACGTGCTGACCACGGTTGCCGCGCGCGTGCAGCAGCAGATCGACGACGCCACCTCTCTGCGCACGACGCTCGTCACCGAGGTGCGTCCGCAGCTGCCTCCGGCCGCGCAGGCGGCTCTCGACGACGTCGTCGCCCAGCTCGACCGGGCGATCGGTCGCCAGCAGGAGCTGCACGACTCCCTCGTCCAGGCCGCGACCGACATCACCGCGGGCAACGCCGCCGCCGAGGCATCCCACCAGCAGGTGCGAGACCTCGTCGCGCAGGCGATCCAGGCGATCCAGCAGGCACAGGACTCGTACACCGGCACCCTCAAGCCGCAGCTGGATGCCCTCGGCTCGACCCTCTCGGTCATCGATGACGACATCGGGGTCGTGCGCGGCGACCTGGCGCAGGCCGCGGCCGGGCTCTTCGGGGCATCCGACTCCGTCGTCGGCACCCTGCAGGGCGCCCAGGCTCTGACCGCGCAGCTCAGCACGACGCTCTCCGACGCCGCGACGAAGTTCGACGGCGTGCAGCAGGCGATCGCCCGCGCCGCCCAGACCGGCGACCTCGCGGGTCTCAGCGAGATTGTCGGATCCGACCCGAGCGTGCTCGCGACGTCGCTCGCCGAACCGGTCCGCGTCGACCGCGTGGAGGTGTTCCCCGTCGTGAGCTTCGGCGCGGGGATGGCGCCGCTCTACACCGTGCTGGCCCTCTGGGTCGGGGCGCTCCTCATGACCGTCGCCATCCGGGTCGACGTCAGCCGTGATGCCCTCCCGGGAGAACCTGAGCTCTCGCCGACCCAGAAGTACCTCGGCCGCTACGGCATCTTCGCCGCGACCGGCCTCGCGCAGTCGACGCTTGTGGTCCTCGGTCTCATCCTGTTCGTGCGCATCGAACCCGCGCATCCGTTCCTGCTGCTCCTGGCCGGGTGGGTGACCTCGCTCATGTTCTCGCTCATCATCTACACGTTCGTCATCGCGTTCGGCAACGCGGGCAAGGCCCTCGCGGTGGTCCTGCTCGTGATCCAGATCTCGGGGTCGGGGGGCGCGTACCCGCTGCAGCTGCTACCGCCGTGGTTCCAGGGCGTCAGCCCCTTCCTCCCGGCCACGCACGCGATCTCAGCGATCCGGTCCGCGATCGCGGGGACCTACGGCGCTGACTTCTGGGTGTCGCTCGGGCTCCTTCTCGCCTTCATGGTCCCCGCGCTGCTCCTCGGGCTCGTGCTGCGGCGGCCGCTCATCTCGTTCAACCGAGGTCTCGTCGATGCGATGGCCTCGACGAAGCTCATGTGAGGAATGCCATGGCCACGACCATCTCCTCCACACCGCGCCGGCGGCGCGACGCGACCGCGAACCGGGCCGCGCTGCTCGCGGCGGCCCAGTCGGTGCTGTCGAACGACCCGAACGCGTCGCTCGACACGATCGCCCATGCCGCGGGGCTCTCCCGCCGCGCACTCTACGGGCACTTCCCCGACCGCGACAGCCTGCTGCGCGAGGTGATCACGAACGGCACCGTCCGCTTCAACGCGATCGCCGAGGAGGTCGACGATCGCGACCCGCGCGTCGCCCTGGCCCGGATGGCCGCGCGGCTGTGGCACGAGGCATCCACCGTGCGCGCAACGGCGAACATCGCCCTCGACGACACCCATGTCGCCGTGACGATCCGCGCACTCGCCCCGCTGCGCCGCCGCCTGCGTGCGCTCGCGCGCGCGGGTGTGGCGTCGGGGGCGTTCCGGGGCGACGTCCCGCCGGACCTCCTCGCCTTCCTCATCGAGGAGACGGCGCGCGCGACCTTGCGCGAACTGCGTCTGACGACGGCGGATGCCGCGGCCACCGTCATCCGCGTGGTCCTCAGCATCGCGGGCCTGTCGTGGACCGAGCAGCGCGACCTGCTTGCCGCCCACCCCGACATCCTCGGAGTGGGCTGACCGCGCGCTGCGTCCGGGAGGGGACGACGTTCGGGGAGGTCTTTCCGGGCGGCATTCGCCCTCCCGGACGCAGAAGTCCTCCCGAATGCGGCATCCCGGCGTCCCGGGTCACCCCCTGATCGCGGAGGAGGACCTCGCCGGGCGGCGCGCGGCATCCCCCTGCGTGCTCGTTTCGCAGCCGTCGCGCCCCCGCCGAAACGCGGGTCGTGGACCGGCTCAGCCGCCCGCTGCGGGCGGGGTGCGACGTGATTCGTCGAGCTCGTCGACAAGCAACGACTGCTCGTCGATCGTGCCGTTGCGATACGCCTGACGGCCGACCATGTGCGCCGACAGCGGCGCCGTCGCGAGCTGGATCAACACGATCGGCACGAGGAACGCGGTCACCTGCCACGAGCCGAGTGACAGGCCGATCGCGATCGCGATGAGGATGAGCCCCAGCACCTGGGGTTTCGTGGCCGCGTGCAGGCGCGACGGGACATCCCGGAATCGCAGCAAACCGATGGCCGCCGTGAGGCACAGCAGGGCGCCGATGAGGATCAGGACCATCACGATGACGTCGATCACTTCGTTCCTCCGTCTCGGCGGGCCACGAACCGGGCGATCGAGATCGATCCGAACACACCCACCGCCGCGACGATGAGCAGCAGCGGCAGCGTGCGGGTGTGGTGGTTGATCGCCATCTCCGCCCCGAGCACGCAGATGATGAGCGTCAGCAGCACGTCGGAGGCGACAGCCCGGTCGAGGATCGACGGCCCGGAGATGATCCGCCACACGGTCAGGAGCGCGGCCACCGCGAAGACGACGTAGACGACGGTCAACAGGACGCTCATGCGGATTTCCCCTCTGCGGCCGCGTCGCGGATCGCCGCAACCTGATCGCGGGATCCGACAGCGCGCACGATTCGCTCTTCCCACTGCTGCACGGAGCGACGCTGGTGTTCGAGCTGCGCCTCATCGCGCACGCCCAGCACGTGCAAGTAAAGGATGCGTCGATCGCGGTCGACGTCGACGATGAGCGAGCCCGGGATGAGGGATGCCGTGACCGCGACGTGCGTCATGATCAGGTCGTCGTCGGTGACGAGCGGGACAGCCATGATCGCCGTGCCAGGATGGCCGGGAGCGAGGATCTGCCACGTCACGGTCAGCGACCCGCGGATGAGGGCCGCCAGGAACTCGACGAAGAACACGAGGCCCCACCAGAGGTTCACCCGTCCGGAGAGCTCGACGGGCGGCAGGCGGAACACTCGGGTGACGAAGATCGCCACGATGATGCCGGTCACCGCCGCGAGCACCGTGAACTGGCCCCAGAGCAACATCCAGAGCGCGACGAGCCAGACGAAGAACGGCAGCTGCCGCCAGAGCGCGGAGGCGATCGTCGCGGGGCTCACGACTGCGCCTCCTGCTCGAGCTGGACGAGCGAGATGGGATCCTGCAGCGCATCGCCGATCCGAGCGCACAATTCGTACAACGGCCCGGCGAAGAGCGTGAGCGCGACGGTGACGGCCACCATGCCCGCCGTCGTGGCGGTCATGATGCGCGGGATGACGCGACGCTCGTTCTGTTCGTCGGCGGCCGGTGCTTCGTCGAGATAGGAGATGCGATCGGGCGCGGCGAGCTCGTCGGTCTGGTCATCCTCTTCACGCCAGAACGCCAGGTTCCATGCCCGCATGAGGGTATAGAGCGTCAGGAGTGACGTGATGATGCCGCCGATGATCAGCGCGTACATCAGCGGCGTCCCCACCTCGGCCGCCGCTTGGAAGAGTGCGAACTTCCCGATGAAGCCCGAGAACGGCGGGAGCCCGCCCAGGTTGATCGCCGGCAAGAAATACAGGACTGCGATCACCGGTGCCGCGCGCATGAGCCCGTTGACCTTGAGGATCGAGGTCGATCCCGCGCGCCGCTCGATGAGACCGATCGCGAGGAAGAGGGTCGTCTGCACCACGATGTGATGGACCATGTAATAGATCGTCGCGCCGAGGGCGAGCGGTGTCGCGATCGCGAGACCGAATACCAGATACCCGACGTGACTCACGAGCGTGAACGACAGGATGCGTTTCAACTCGGCTTGCGCGACGGCGCCGAGTACCCCGACGATCATCGTCGCGAGGGCGGCGAACAGAAGCAGCGTATTGACATCGTTGTCGCGGAAGATCTGCGTTTCGGTGCGGATCATCGCGTAGACGCCGACCTTGGTGAGCAGACCCGCGAAGACCGCCGTGACCGGCGCCGGCGCGGTCGGGTACGAGTCGGGCAGCCAGAACGACAGCGGGAAGACCGCCGCCTTGATACTGAAGGCCAGCAGGAGCATGAGGTGCAACACCAGCTGGGTGGACTGCGGCAGTTCGCTCATGCGCTCGGCGAGCTGCGCGATGTTGACCGTGCCGAGCGCGCCGTAGATCGCCGCGATCGCCGCGAGGAAGAGGATCGAGGACATGAGCGAGACGACGATGTACACGACGCCCGTGCGGATGCGGTTCTCGGTCGATCCGAGCGTGATCAGCACGTAGGAGGCAACCAACAGGATCTCGAATCCGACGTACAGATTGAAGAGGTCTCCGGCGATGAAGGCGTTGAAGATGCCCGCCGCGAGGATCAGATACGAGGGGTGGAAGATCGTGACGGGGGTGTCGTCGTCGCCGTCCGCCGCACCTTGGCCGACCGAGAAGAGCAGCACCGCGAGCAGCACGACGCTCGAGATCACGACGAGGAGCGCCGCCAGACGGTCGACATAGAGGACGATCCCGAAGGGGATCGGCCATCCACCCACCGACACCGCGATCGCCTGACCGGTCGTATCGACCGCGTAGAGCAGCACGGAGGCGATGACGAGGACGAGCGTCAGCGTGACGATCGACACGCTGACCTGCACCCGACGCTGCCGGCCGAAGATCAGCACGAGCGCTGCCCCCAACAGGGGCAGTGTCACGAGCAGGGGCACGAGCGCGCTCATCGCCGATCGCCTCCGTCCGGGGTGTCGGTGGGCGCGTCATCGCGGATGCTGTCGAGATCGCGGTGGTGTAGCACGGTGATCGGCGCGGTCGCGGATCCGATGAAGTCGGTCGTGGCGTCGTCGTCTTCCGGTGTGATCTCGTCGTCCAGCACGTCTTCGTCGACGGGGGTCCGCGCGCGCAGCGCGACGTCTTCCTCGTCGTCGAGAACCGTGTCGGCCTGCCCCAATTGCCACGAGCGGTAGATCAGGGCCAGGAGGAACGCCGAGACGGCGAACGTGATCACGATCGCCGTGAGCGTCAGCGCCTGGGGCAACGGATCGCTCATCTCCTCCGGGGACGAAGCCGCCCCGAAGAACGGAGCCACACCGGGCTGCCCCATCACGATCAGGAGGAACAGGTTCGCGGCGTTGCCCAGGAGCAGGAAGCCGAACAGCACACGCGTGAGGCTGCGCTCGAGCATCGCGTACGAGCCGGCGGCGAACAGCACGCCCATGATGATGATCAGCACGAAGGAGACGCTCATGACACGCCCACCGTTCCCGGCGTCTGCCGGAGGGCCTGCACCTGTCGGTCGACTTCGCCGCCGAGCGAGCGCAGAACGTCGAGCACGAGTCCGATGACGACGAGGTACACGCCGATGTCGAAGATCGTCGAGGTCACGAATTCGATGTGACCGATGACGGGGAGTTCGGCTTCCCAGAACCAGCTGGTCAGCGGCGCCGCGCCGAACAGCAGCGGAACGACCGCGCACCCGACAGCCAACGTCATGCCGACGCCGAGGAGGCGTCCCGCATCCGTCGGAGCGGCGGCACCCAACTCATAGCGACCGCCCGCGACGTACCGCATGACGAGCGCCATACCGGCCACGAGGCCCCCCGCGAATCCGCCGCCCGGCAGGTTGTGTCCGGCGAACAGCAGATAGATCGACACGAGGATGATCGTGTGGAAGAGGATGCGGACGATCACTTCGAGCATGATCGACCGGTTCTCGGGACGCATCCGCTGCCCGCCGATCAACCACGCCTGACGCGTGCTGTCCGGCCGGGCCGAACGGGGGCGCGGTCCCTTTTCGGTCTCCACGAGCGGGCGGCGGGTCCGTGTCGCGGCCGTCGGCAGCGGCGAGATCGCGCGGGAGAGCAAGTCGGAGCGATGCGTGACGAAAACGAGTGACGCGACCCCGGTTGCCGCGAGGATCAGCACCGATAGCTCACCCATCGTGTCCCACCCGCGCAGGTCGACGAGGGCGACGTTGACGACGTTCTTGCCGTGGCCGAGTTCGTAGGCCAACTCGGGAAAACGGTCCGAGATCGGATCGGCGACCCGGGCGCCCGTCGCCACCATCGCGATGAACGCCATCGTGACACCCACGCCGACGGCGAGGAGGGCCCGCGCGACGGGCCACACCGACGCATTGTGTTCACCGAGGCGCGCGGGAATCCGACGCAAAACGAGAGCGAACGCGACGAGAGTCACCGTCTCGACCAGTATCTGCGTCAGCGCGAGGTCCGGCGCACCGCTCGTCGCGAACAGCAACACCATCCCCAGCCCTGTGACCGACACGAGAACGACGCCGGTGTACCGCTTGCGCGCGCGCACCGCCATGAGCCCGGCGAGAATCATGATCGGCGCGGCGACAAGCTGCATAGGTGTCTGCCAGCCGTCGAGCTGGATGTTCCAATCGGCCATGCCGGCGACGAGCGCGGTGCCCTCGGCGGCGACGAAGACCACCAGGATCGTGCCGACGTACAGCGGCAACGATCCCCGCTGAGTGAAGGTCGTGGTCCACGTGGAGACACGCGCGATACCGCGGAGCGTGGCGTTGTAGACGTCGGCGGCGGAGAAGCGCAGCACGCGGCGCGGTGCCCAGCCGAACCGCAGCTGCAGCGCGAACACCGCGAAGCCCAACGCGATCGATCCGAGTGACAGGAAGAGGGCGGGCTCCCATCCGTGCCAGAGAGCCAAGTGGTACGGATGCTCGGAGACTCCGGCATCCGCCGCCTGATCGGCGTACGGGGCGATCGCGGTGTCGACCCACGGAGCGGCGAAGCCGAGCACGAGCGTGAGCCCGGCCAAGAGCACCGGCGCCGCGAGGAAGCCAATCGGCGGGTCGGGCCATTCGGTGACCGGGCGCGGTGCGCCATCGGCATCCTTCTTCGTCCAGAACGCACCCCAGACGAAACGAATTCCATACGCGGCCGTCAGAACCGAGCCGAGCACGATTCCGATGAGTGCGACGAGTGCCCAGGGATCGGTCGCGGCGTCGTGGAGGAAAGCGGTGAGTGTCGCCTCTTTCGCCACGAACCCGATCGTGGGGGCGAGCCCGATCATCGAAGCGACCGCGATCATCGAAAACGTCGCCAGCGTCGTGGCCTGCCGGCCGACGCCGGAGAGCTCGCCGATGTCGCGTGTGGAGAGTTGGCGGTCGATCACACCCACCACGAGGAACAACGCCGACTTGAAGAGGGCATGCCCGACGAGCAACGCGAGCCCCGCCAGCGCCGTATCGCGGACGCCGTAGCCGAGGACGGCGGTCAGCATGCCGAGTTGACTGACGGTGCCGAAGGCCAGGATGCGCTTGAGGTCCGATTCGCGGAGCGCCTGTAGACCACCGAGCAGCATCGTGAAGATGCCGAGCGAGATCACGATCGGACGCCACAGATCGGAGATGAACAGGAACGGGGCGAACCGGGCGATGAAGTAGATGCCGGCTTTGACCATCGCCGCCGCGTGGAGATACGCGCTCACCGGTGTGGGAGCTGCCATGGCGCCGGGAAGCCAGAAGTGGAAGGGGAAGATGGCCGACTTGCTGAGCGCCCCGACCAGCAACATGGCCACGGCGGTGTTGAGGAGCGCGGGGTTGACCGTCGCCTCCAGCGCCTGCCAAGACACGAGGATCTCGGAGATGCTCGACGTGCCCGCCTGCACCGCGACGATCACGGCGCCGGCGAACATGACGAGGCCACCGAGGGTTGTCACGAGCAGCGCCTGCAAGGCCGCGCGGCGACTGGCACCGCGGCGGTGATAGAAGCCGATCAGCAGATAGGACAGGATGCTGGTGACTTCCCACAGCATGACCAGAACGATGAGATCGTCCGTCAGGACCAATCCGTACATCGCTCCGGCGAAGCCGAGCAGGACGGCGGAGAAGAGTCCGACTCCCTCTTTTTTGCCCGCGAAATACCAACGGCAGTAGATCATGACGAGGGCCCCGACGCCCGTCACGATCAAGGCCATCACCCAGCCGAGGGTGTCCATCCGCATCGACAGATCGATGCCGAGTCGCGGAATCCACGCGTAGGTCTCAAACGGTGCGTTGCCGGCGAGCACGGTGGGCGTCTGCAGCACGGCGTGGGTGAATGCCGCAAGCGGAACGAGTGCCGCGAGGAAGAAAGCGCGGGGTCCGAGACGACCGACGAGCCACGGAAGAACCAGCGGAACGATCGCGAACGCGCCGAGGAGAATCAGCAACCTGGCCTCCTCGGGTTCGCGGGGGTCGTTGCGACTAGTTTACGGGAGTCCTCAGCGCCCGGCGCGCGAAACCCCTCAACGCATCGCTGACGGGCCGGTCGTATTCCCGGGTCGGAATTCGCACGTGAACAACAGTGATGAGGGCTCGCGGTCATCGAGCATGGCGGCGATCACGGCGCCCGCCGCGCGTCCCTTCTCGGTGGCCGCCTGCACAAGAGTCGTCAGCACGTAGGGGGCGAGGCCGTCCACCGGGACACCGTCGAAACCGGTGACGCTCACATCTTCCGGCACACGGAGCCCGAGTTCCTCGGCCGCGCGGATCACCCCGGTCGCGAGCAGATCGCTCTGGGCGATGACGGCCGTCGGCCGCGACTCGGGGTCACTCAGCACAATGCGGCCGGCCGCTGTCCCGCCATCGATCGTGCTCGTCGCGGCCGAGAAGGCCCGGGCATCCGGGTAGACGTCGCGCGCGCCGGCAAGCCGATCGCGCGTGACGTCCACCGTGATCTCGTCGGACTCAGACACCCAGCCCGCTTCGCGGCGCTTGTCGCGGCCGAGAGTGACGATCGCGACATTCTCGTGCCCGAGGTCACGCAGATGCTGGGCGGCCTGACGCTGCGCTTCCCGGTTGTCCAGCAAGATCCGCGGAACACCGTCACCGGCATCACCCTCGATCACGACAACGGGTATGCCCCGGGCCTGCACTGCCTCGAGCGAGTGTCGCAGTATCGGGCTGCATCCGATCAGCACCGCCGCATCGATCGGTGCGGTGATGAGCGTGGGTGCGGAGGGGTCGGCCTCGCCGGCTTCGACCGGGTCCCGGAGGAGGAGCAGGCCGGCGCCGAGGGGCGCGACCGCCTCCGACAGGCCGTCCATCATGAGCCGCTGGACCGGGTCGAGGAACGCCGAACCCAGCGGTCCTTCGAACACCACCGCAACAATGCCGCTGCGCCCACGTCGCAGTGACGCCGCGCGTGGGTCGGGACCGGTGTATCCCAGTTCTTCGGCCGCCACGAGCACCTTCAGCCGGGTGGGGCCCGAGACCGGTGTCTTTCCACTGAAGACGACCGACGCCGTCGACGGCGCGACCCCGGCGGCGCGCGCGACGTCGGAGATGGTCGCCCGCCGAGTGGTCACCCCTTGATGGTAACCCCTCTGTTGCGCCCGGTATCGAATCGATTCGGTAGGCTCTCTGCGTGACCACCATTGCTCCCGAGATGACCCGCACCACCCTGGTGCAGTGGCGGACCGCCATCTTCGCTCTGTTCCTCTTGTGCGGAGTGACGTTCGCCTCGTGGGCCGCGCGCCTGCCCTCGGTCAAGCGCGCGCTCGGCATCGGTGACCTCGAGTTGGGGATGCTGCTGTTCGTCATGGGCGCCGGATCCCTCATCGGTCTCACTCTCGCCAACATCATCGTGGTGCGCTGGGGCGCTCGTCGCGGGCTGTACGTCATGTTCACCGGACTCACGATCGCACTGATCATCGTGGGTTTCGGCGTGGAGACGCTCGGGTCGTTTCCGGTCGCCGCCGTCGGCCTGGCCCTCATGGGTCTCACGTTCGGCGCCAGTGACGTCATGATCAACGTCGAAGCAGCCGCGGTCGAGCAGCGTTTCGGCAAGACGCTCATGCCGCTCTTCCATGCCTTCTTCAGTCTCGGCACCGTCGCGGGCGCCGGCATCGGTGTCGCGATGGCAGCGTGGCAGGTTCCGGTCAGTGTCCACCTCTGTGCCGTTGCGGTACTGGTCGTCGCCGTCACTGTCGTGTCCCTGCGATTCGTGCCGGTGCACGACCCCGGAGACGTCAAGGACGATTCCCCCGCCTCTTCCCGCCGCGAACGGTTCTCGGCCGCGCTCGCGGTGTGGCGGGAGCCTCGCATCTACGCGATCGGGCTCATCATGCTCGGCATGGCCTTCGCCGAAGGCAGCGCGAACGACTGGCTGACGATCGCGGTCGTCGACGGGCACGGCCAGCGCGAAGAGGTCGGCGCGATCGCACTCACGGTGTTCTCGGTCGCGATGACCGCCTTCCGCGCCGTCGGTGGACCGCTCGTCGACCGGATCGGACGCGTATGGACGCTCCGCATCCTCTCGGTCGCCGCTGCCGCGGGACTCATCACCTTCATCCTCGCCCCGAACCTGCCGGTCGCCTTCGTCGGCGTCGCGCTCTGGGGTGCCGGCGCTTCGCTCGGCTTTCCCCTGGGCATGTCCGCGGCGGCCGACGACCCGTCGCGCGCGGCGGCATCCGTCTCCGCGGCCGCGACGATCGGCTACGTCGCGTTCCTGTGCGGCCCACCCGTGCTCGGCTGGATCAGCCATCAGATCGGGATTCTGCCGACCCTGTGGATCATCGTCGGCCTCATCATCGTGAGCGGCCTGGCCTCCGGCGCCGCGAAGCCCATCGCCGGCTCGCAGGTCGGCGTCGGCCGCCACTGACCCCGCCCCCACGTCCGCCGAGCGCGCTGGTTCGTGCCGAGCGCGCCGGTGGATGCCGGAGGACGCTGCGGGATCAGCGCGGCGGCGTGAGGGCCTGCTCGGCGGACCACGGGAGTGCCCAGATCAGGCGCGCGATCAGGAAAGCGATCGCACCCGTGAAGACCTTGTCAAGCAGTGACACGGTGAGATTGGTTCCCCCGACCGCGAGCCACGTACCGAGGCCGTCCGCCTGCAACTGGGCGAAGAAGACATCGAGCCCGCGATCGACCTGACCGTTGAAGTACAGCATCGTGATCGGGATGGCGACGGCCGACGTCGCGACTGCCACGACGGCGCTCACGGCGAGAAACCGCGGCAACGTGCTGCCCCAGCCGCGCCGGACGCCGAAGCCCCAGATCAGTCCCGCGAAGATCATGGTCACCGCGAACAGTGCGTCGCCGATCTGGAACTTGAGGAGTTCCACGACGACGAACAGCGCACCGACGAGAGCAGCCAGCCACGGCCCGCCCACCAGTGCCACGACGGCTGTCCCCACCATGTCCAGGAAGAAGATGTCACCCAGAAGCGGGTTGAAGAACTTGCCGGTCGCGTTAATGAGAAGACCACCCGCGACAAGCGCGACGATGATCGCCGGCGAGGCGCGAGGCGCGACCGGGAGGATCGGTGCCGGCGCATCGATCACGCGGGGCAGAGGACGACTCGCCGGCGGCAGCGGAGCCACCTGAGCGACCCGCGCACGCCAGTCCTCTGCCGCCACCACATCGCCGTCGAGCGCACGCACGATCTCCGCGACGAGGTGGGCGTTCAGCCGCGAGCGCCCGGGCCGGAAGACGTCAGAGACCGTGGTGTGCGCGATCCGCGCGGTGGCGGGGGCGACGCCATCCTGTTCGCGCTGCCGAGTGATGCGGGCCGCGAGCTCTCGGTACGTGACGCCGCGCGCCTCTCGCAGCACGCGGAGCTCGTCAACGAGTGGATCGAACCGCGATGCCGAGCTCGGCGGGCTGACGTCCTGTTCCACGGCGTCAGTGTATCCGGGTCGCCCGCTACCTCCGGCGATGGACCCGGTTAGCGGCCCATTCTGCTTCTCGCTGTCGTTGACGCTTCCGTTTGTCCCGCTCGAGCGCGGTACTCAACTCGGCGCGCAGGCGCTGGAAGCGCGCGTCCAACTCCGCCTTCTTCTCCTTGCCGGGGTACCCGAAGCTGCGGTACCGCTCGGAGGCCTCGGTCCACTTGGTCCATCGGTCGGTGACATCCGAGCCGTGCGCGATCCGCTCCAGCACGAACAGTGCGTGATCCATATCGCGCGCAACGCGGTCGCGGTGTTCCTGCGCGCGCTGCATTGCGCCGTCGAGCTTTCGGAAGTACTCCGAGCGCAGACCGGAGAACTCCGCCGCGAGTGCATCGTTGTGCTCGTTCCCGGCGTACCCGGCCTGGAAGAACTCCCCACCCAGCGTCTTCACCTGTGCGGTGGCGGGTCCCCCCGGCTCTCCACCCACCACCAGGCGGAGCTGCCCGATGAGGGTCTGTTTCCGCCGCCTGGCCTCGTCCTGTTCCTTCGCACGCTCAGGGAAAGGTGCCGTTGACCGCGCTGAAGTGGTGCCGCCCGCCCCCCGTCCACGGGCGGCGCCACTCCCCGACTCCCTCGCCGCGAAGAACTCCGCGCGCGCGTTCCGATACGCGGCGCGGGCGGCGGAGAAGTCAGCCCAAATGCGCTGCCGATCTCTCGGCTCCGCCGGTGCACCGAGCTTCTTCAGCTCAGCCTCCAGCTCACGCAGTCTTTGCTCCCCGTTTCGCCAGTCGGTGGAGGCGCGCATCGCCACGACCCGAGCGATGATCGCGTCGTACGCGGATGTGTCGGCCATGCATCTGCTCAGCGGTAATAGTTCGACAGAACCGCGGCCTCGAACGCCGCGTACTCCATCTGAGCGCGCTGCGCATCCTTCGCCGCAGCCTTCGCTGCGGACCCGGCGAGCATGTTTCCGACCAATCCACTGACCATTCCCCCGCTCGCAGATAGCTCGTTGGCCAGCCCCATCTTGCCTCCGCGGGAAGCGCCGTCCTTGTTCCAGAGACCGTTGTCGGGCGACCAGCTGATGCCGTGCGGTGTCTTGACCACGTCAATCTTGACCCAGTAGTTCTTGACGCCCTTCAGGCTTGCGGTGAAGCTGGCCTCGACCTCCTGGCGACGCTTGTTCACCTTCGAGGTGACCTTGTGCTTGGTCAGCATCCCGGCCGCGATCGCGTCGTTCTTGAGCGAGTTGAGGATCCCGACCACATCATCGTCTCCACCCGAAGCCGCCGCCATCTGCGTGACCTCGGCGGCGGTCACGGGCGGGGCAGGGGCCTCGGCTAGCGGCGGGTGGAAGTGGCCCGTCCACTGTTCCCCGTCCCAATACCGCTGACGTCCGGGGTGTTGTTCCGTGGGGTACCAACCTGCGGGAGTCGTGGTCATCGTGAGGCCTTTCGGTGAGGTGATTCGGGGGAAAGAGTTGACCCAGTGACGTCGCCGAGCGGGTGAATACGGGGAGGCGCGAGCTGGGAGAGAAGAGCGATAATCGGCTGCTGGTACAGGTCTGCCTCGAAGGTCAGGCGCGAGAATTCGTCTTGCGCCCGTCGGTGCTCGTTCTGCGCGTCCTCGAGCTCTGCATCGAGCGCGACAATTCGACCGGTGGCGGCGGTCACTTCCTGCTCGGTCGCCTGGCGCGCGCGCCGGGCATCCGAGAGCTCTCGCTCGGAGCGGTCACGCGCCCGATCGCTCTGATCTTGCGCAATCCGCACCTGGTGGTCGCGGATCTGCTGCGCGGTTGCCGCTTCACGCGCAGCGACCGCACGCCGTTCCGCCAGCTGGCGGAACGCCTTTGTGAGCCACACGATGAACAGGATGCCGAAGACGACTGCAGCCGTCCCGGCGATGAACGAGACGGATGGATTCGCACCCGCGAACGCCATCGACAAGACCGTGACGATCAGCGCCACGACAGGCCGGGTGAACGGTCGGATCCCACCAACGACATGTGCCGTGTGTTCGAGCGTCGCCGTCGCGGGCGGAAGCATCCGATATGCGGCGGCCGCGGCATCCGCGCGAGCTACCGCCTCGACGGCGGTGTCGCGCCGACGTTCGAGCTCGCGCAGATTCTCCCGCACGTGGGCAAGAGTGAGACGACAGAGATTCGCTTCCGCTCGTGTGAACGACACGACGTCGGCCGCAGCGTCCAATCGCTGAGGGACGCCGGTACGGGCGTGCTCCTCGACCACAGGGAGTGCCGTGCGGACCCATCCGGCGTAACCGATCATGGCCTGCGGAATATCCGCAGGCTCGACATTGGTGCCGAAGCCGTCGTCCCCGGACGCGGCGACGAGCCGCTGGATCTCCCGGCGCGCGTGCACCGGGCTCGACGGATCGGTCGCCACCATCTCGGCCGCGTCCTCCGCGCCGGGAACACCGGCCTGGATCGCCACGATTGCCAATTCCGGAGCGAAGGTGAAGGCCTTGACGAGATCCGCCTGGATCCCGCGGTGCACGGCGCGGATCAACAGAAGCTCGGCACAGGTGGGGGCGACCCGCAATGCGCTGTCGATCGCATGCCCGACCTCGTCGACCTGATCGGGTGTCGCCACCGAGCGCAGCAGAATCGCGGCGCTCGCGGCGAGCGAACCCCAGCGCTCATCGGCCGCGGAGTACTTGATAGCCAACATCAGGGATGCAAACGCCTCCGCCTGGTGGCTCTGGGCGGCCTTCGCCAGGCCAAGGGCATAGTGAGGCGCCGGATTGGTCCGGTCCTTTTCAATCGCGAGTTCGAGCTCGGGAACCGCCTCGTCGAGCCACCCTTGCCGCAACGACACCACTCCGCGGCGGTAATGCTCGGCGGCTGCCGTCGTCAGCGGGTTGGCGGTCATCGCAGCGATGTCACCGAGGACGGCGGTCTGCTCGATCATCCGTTGCCCGACCAGCTCGAACCCGCCGTGCATGATGCCGGCGAGCACGTTGAGGTTGCGGTCGAGCGTCTCCAAGCCCTCGCTCACCGTTTCTTGGACCCGCAGGAAGCCGAGGTCCAGCGCGTCACCGAGCCGGTCGTTCATGGCATCCATCGATGCACCCAAATCAGCGACGGCGTGCGTGGTCTCCCGCTGCGCGTCGATCTGACGGTCGGCGGCCGCGGCAACGGCGTGCTGGGTCGCGAGCGCTGTTTCGCGGACGACAGTGGTCTGCCGCTCGGCCGCCTCGATCTGACGGCGTGCTGCCTCCAGCTGCACGCGGCGACTCCGCTGCGCCTCGACCGCAATGAGCGTGCCCATGGCGGCAGTGTCCGCGTGGGCACTCTCCACGATGTACTCAGCCCATTCCGGTCGTGTCATGTTTCCTGTTCTAACAAGCCACTCGCTCGCGTCCCCTCGCGTACGCCCAATCCCGGACAACCCCGGACACACGTCGGCCAGTGCGCTGGTTCGTGCCGAGCGCGCCGGTGGATGCCGGTGCGCACGCAGCGCGCTCGCGCCGACCCCGCGCACTCGGCGCGGAACCGGGCACCGTAGGATCGTCGGATGCGCCTGGTCATCGCTCGTTGCTCCGTGGATTACACCGGGCGTCTCAACACCCATCTCCCGCTCGCGACCCGCCTGATCATGCTGAAGGCCGACGGCACGGTCGCATTCCACCGCGACATCCAACACCAGCCGCTCAACTGGATGAGCCCGCCCTGCACACTGACGGTGGAGGTTCCGGATGCCGAGTCCGCCACGGCCGGTGTGCGTGAGCACTGGCGGGTGACCCACGCCAAGACCGGTGACGCGCTGCTCGTGCGCATTTACGAGGTGCTGCACGACTCGTCGCACGAACTCGGCATCGATCCGGGTCTGCAGAAGGACGGCGTCGAGGCGGATCTCCAGCGCTTGCTGGCGGAGCAGGTCGAGGTCATCGGCGACGGGCTGACGCTCGTCCGCCGCGAGTTCCCGACCGCGATCGGCCCCGTCGACCTGCTGCTGCGGAACCCCGCCGGTGGCACGATCGCGGTCGAGGTCAAGCGTCGCGGCGACATCGACGGCGTCGAGCAGCTCACCCGGTACCTCGAGTTGCTGGGGCGAGACCCGCACCTGGCCCCGGTAACGGGGGTGTTCGCCGCGCAGGAGATCAAGCCTCAGGCGAAGGTGCTGGCCACCGACCGTGGGATCCGGTGCGTGACGCTCGACTACGAGGGCATGAAGGGCACCGAGTCCGGAGCGCCGCGCCTGTTCTGACGCTCGCTAGGCTGGGCGCATGACGCTCAGATCACCGTGGACCTGCATCCTCTGGGACGTGGACGGGACCGTGGTCGATGCCTCCGACGGCATCCTTCGACGCCTCACTCTGGCCTTCGATGAACTGGGCTTCCCGCCGCCGACGCGTGCCGAGCTGGTCAACTGGATCGGACCGCCCATGCACGAGTCGTTCCAGAGAAACCTCGGCCTCACCCCCGAGCAAGCAGCGGATGCCACCACGATGTACCGCCGCATCGGTCGCGCCGATGGGTACACGAACGGCGCCAAGCTCTATCCCGGGGTCGGCGACCTGATCACCGAGCTGGGCGAATCCGGCATCCCCCAGGCGACAGCGAGCTCCAAACCCGAAGTGCAGGTCGCCGCCCTCGTGGAGCACTTCGATCTCGCGCCGTACCTTCAGGCGGTCGTCGGCGCGACGCCGGACGAGAAGACCCTCGCCTCGAAATCGGCGATCATCGCCGAAGCGCTCCGGCGCCTCGAAGCCGTCGGGGTGGACACGAGTCGCCCGGTGCTGATCGGCGATCGCCACCACGACATCGAGGGCGGTGCCGAGCAGGGTGTGCCCGTGATCTTCGTCCGGTGGGGCTTCAGCTGGCCACACGAAGGAGAGGGTGCCGCCGCACAGGTCGACGACACCACCGAGTTGAGGGCACTCCTGGTCGCGGACGGCGAATGAGCGACGCGCTCGGGGCGATCGGAGCGTGGGTCCTCCCGGCGCTGATCGTGTTCGGGACCGCCGCCGCTCTCTGCACTCTCGCCATCTGGGCGTTGCGGCGCCAGCGTCGTTCTCCCCGCGCTCGCGCGGCCGCCGAGCAGGAGCGCACGCTCACCGGTGCGGGCCTCGTCCGTCTGGATGATCTGGTCGAGGAGCTCGACCTCGAGGTGGGTCTGTCGGGTGCCCTGTACGACGGCACCGCGCCGGCCGCGTTGCGGCGTGCCCGCATGACGGCTCAGCATGCGCGTGACAGCGCGTTCGCGGAATTCCGTGAGCTCGGGCCGGACACGCATCCCGACGATGTGCGGCGTGTGTCGCGAGCGATCCGCGCACGCACCGACGCCGCGATCACATCGGTCGAACGCGCACGGAGCGAGCACGACGAATGGATGCGGGCGAACGTGTCTGCCGCATCCCAGGTCGGCGCGGCGCGAGATCGGTGCCGCCAGCTGAGCGCGGAACTGGCCGATCCGGCGGCGCTCTTGGCGGAGCTCGTCGAGCGCTGGGATCGCTCCGAATGGGCCGACGCGGAGCGGGACGCCGCGACGGCCGTCACGGCGCTGGCCACTGCCGAGCGACTGATCGATGACGCCGCAACGCGAGCGAGCGACCCGACCCGGAGTGCGGTGCCGGTGCTCGCCGAGGCGGAGCGTGCACTTCGAACGGCCTCCGCCGCCGCGCGCCGCGTGGAGGAAAGGCATCGACTCGTCACGGATGCCGGCGGCGCGGTGGAGGGCGAGGTTGCGGACGCGCGTGCGGCCCTGCGCCATGCCCTGTCGGTACGGAACGAACTCGAGCCCGCCGACGCGGAACGCCTAGGCGTCGAGCTGCGGAAACTGGAGAACGAGCTGTCGGCCCTGGAACCTCATGCGCATCGCCGGCCGACCGCGACGGTCGATCGCCTCGCGCGCCTGCGCGATCGTCTCGATCTGGCGCTCGGCGACGCGCGCACGGCCCAACAGCGCCTCCGCGGGGCGCGCACCGCTCTGCCGGGGACGCTCGCTGCGGCGCGCGACGCGATCTCGCGCGCCGAGCCCCGTGCTGCCCACGCCGGCGCGGATGCACGCGTGCGTCTCGCGGCCGCGCATCGAGAGCTCGCGGCGGCACGCGGCGCGGAGAACCCGGTGACTGCGCTCGATGCCGCTCGGCGCGCCCTCAGAAACGCCGAAGACGCCGTGGCCCTTGCGGACTACGACGTCTTGGCGAAAGACTGACGACCCGCTCTGCGGGCCGTGAAGACTTCAGATGGGTCGGATGTTCTCCGCCTGCAGGCCCTTGGGGCCCTGGGCGATCTCGAACTCGACGCGCTGGTTCTCCTCGAGGGAGCGGTAACCGCTCGACTCGATGGCGGAGTAGTGGGCGAAGACGTCTGCGCCGCCCTCATCGGGAGCGATGAAGCCGAAGCCCTTCTCCGAGTTGAACCACTTGACGGTACCGCTGGTGCTCATGAACTGCCTTACTAAATCGAGCTGTATTCGGCGCGAGTGCGCCAGTCGTCATGGTAGCGCCGTTTCCTGGGCATCCGCCTGACCGTTGTCAGATGGTGACATAAACGTTGCAATAATTGCCGGTTAACCATTCGACGCCCAGGCGTCTCGCGCTGAGCGCGTGCGCCCGGGCGTCGACGGATCCCCCCGGATAACGCCACGCTAGGCGTGACTGCGCTCACTCTACCGATATATCAGTGCCTCAGCGAGGGGTGCATTCATGGGAATCGGCCGTGAAGACGGGCCGGCGCGAAGTAGGATATTTCCCGCGATGACTGCGATTCTCCCCCCGATCGAACTCACCAGCGGCACGATCCTCGGCGACGAGGTGTATGCGCGCATCGGTGATGCCATCCTCGACGGATCGCTCGCACCCGGGCAGCAGTTGCGTGACGTCGATCTCGCCATGCAGTTGGGTGTGTCTCGCACTCCGGTGCGCGAAGCCTTACAGCGCCTGGAGCGCTTCGGGCTCGTGGAGATCGCGGTCGGCCGCTACACGCGTGTGTCCGATCCCGATGACAAGCTCCGCGCCGACACCGGAGCCTTCACGGCGTACTTCATGGGCAACGCCCTGCGTCTGGCCCTCACCGAGTGCACGGATGACGAGCTGGCCGAATTGGTGAGCGCGTCGGATGCCGTGATAGCGAGCGTCGATGGATCCGATCCGATCCGGGTGTTCGACGCATCCGTCCTCTTCTTCACCCGCGTCACGATCGCCACGCACAACGCGGTGTTCACCGGGTTCATCCGCGAGGCGTCGCTGGCGATTCGGCGGAATCTCCGCGGATGGGTGCCGTTCGTCGCCTGCCCGATGGCGCGGGCGGACGGATACCGGGATCTCCGCGAAGCGATCGCCACCCGTAACGCCGACGAGGCCGAACGCGTTCTGCGATTCCTCCACAACGTCGGCTGAGGGACGCGGAAACGACTCAACCCCCGCCCGGAAGATTCCGGTCGGGGGTTGAATGTGTTGTGTGCGCGAGGGGGGACTTGAACCCCCACGCCCTTGCGGGCACTGGCACCTGAAGCCAGCGCGTCTACCTATTCCGCCACTCGCGCGAACTGGTGTCACCACCGGGTCAACTTCCCGAGGATATCACGCAGTGGAGACCCCGCTGCAATCGGCTCAGGGTGCGGCATCCGCGTGCTCACAGTCTGTGCAACTAGCATGTACGAACCGGTCAGCACGCCAGAGGAGCCCCGTGGGACTACTTGACAGCTTCGAGAAGGGACTCGAGCGCGCCGTCAACAGCGCGTTCGCGAAGACCTTCCGCAGTGGCGTTCAGCCCGTCGAGGTCGCCTCGGCGCTGCGCAGCGAGCTCGACGCGAAGGCGGTCGTCGTCAGCCGAGACCGCATCCTCGCGCCGAACACCTTCGCTGTGCGGCTGGCTCCCGCCGACGCCGAACGGATGGACTCCTTGGGCTCCACGCTCGAGCAGGAGCTCCTGCTCCTCGTCGAGACCCACGCGAAAGCGCAGGGCTTCAGCTTCGCCGGGCCCGTGACGATCGCGATCAAGGCCGACGCCCAACTCCCGACGGGCACGGTCCGCGTCGATTCGCGGACCGCCGCCGGGGACGTCTCCTGGCGCGGCGTCGTCGACATCGCGGGCAAGAGGCATCCACTCGTCAAGGGCCGGACGGTCATCGGTCGCGGCAGCGACGCTGACATCACGATCCCGGATGCCGGCACGAGCCGCCGCCACGTCGAAATCCTGTGGGACGGCGAGCGCGCCATGGTGCGCGACTTGAAGTCGACGAACGGGACCAAGATGGACGGCCGCCCCGTCTCCGAGGCGGCCCTCGCCCCTGACTCGGTCGTCACGATCGGACGCACCGACATCGCTTTCCACGTGATCGCACAGGCAACGCCGCCGCGCCCGTCGACGTCGGCCGCGGACGCGACACGCGCCTTCGGCCACGGAGGCATGTCGTGAGTGAACTCACCCTTCTGCTCTTGCAGATCGGATTCTTGGTCCTGCTGTGGTTCTTCGTCTTCGCCGTGGTCTATTCGCTGCGCGCAGACCTGTTCGGAGTGACCGTGCGAAAGATGCCCGACCCCGCACCGGTCGCGGCGACTCCCGTGGCCTCTGCCCCTGCTCACGCCGCGACCGCGCCGATCACACCGTCGACCCCGCCGGCGGCCACACCGACCGGATCGGGATCGAACGCAACGCGTGACGCCGTCGCGCGCATCATGATCACGAGTGGCCCGAAAGCCGGGCTGGAGCTCCCGCTCGGCTCCGAGCCGCTCACGATCGGCCGCTCGAGCGAGTCGGGTCTCGTGATCCGCGACGACTACACCTCCAGTCATCACGCGCGCCTCCTTCTGTGGGGGGACCAATGGATGATCCAGGACCTCGACTCGACGAACGGCACCTGGCACGACGGCCAGCGCGTCAGCACGCCCGTGTCGGTGCGCATCGGCGCGCCGATCAAGGTCGGCGCCACGACGTTCGAGCTGCGGAAGTAGCGGCCGCTCGTCATGGCCTTCGAGGGATCCAGTGTCGCCATCTCCCATACGGGGAAGGTGCGCTCCAACAATCAGGACTCGGGCTACAGCGGCTCGAACCTATTCGTCGTCGCCGACGGGATGGGTGGCCACGCCGGCGGTGACGTCGCCTCAGGCCTGGCCGTGCACCGGCTGAAAGAGCTCGATCACCCGTTCCCGACCCCGAGCGATGCCGAGCATGCTCTGCAGGAGGCGATCGGCGAGACCGCGACGCAACTCATCGACACGGTCGCCGAGCGGCCCGAGCTCGCCGGGATGGGGACGACGGTCAGCGCCTTGGCCATGGTCGAGGATTACGCCGTCATCGCCCACATCGGCGACTCGCGTATCTACCTGTACCGCGACGGCGCACTCACCCAGATCACCGCGGACCACACGTTCGTGCAGCGCCTCGTGGACTCCGGCCGGATCACGCCCGAGGAGGCGCGGTATCACCCGCGGCGCTCGGTTCTCATGCGGGTACTCGGCGACATGGATCCCGATCCCGATGTCGACACCTTCATCATGCCGACCCAGCCGGGTGACCGCTGGCTGCTGTGCTCGGACGGCCTGTGCGGCGTCGTGGACGACGCCCACACGGAGAAGGCGTTGGGTCAGGGTTTCGCGCCGGGCCGAACCGCCGATCTTCTTCTCAAGCAGGCTTTGGATGCCGGCGCCCCGGACAACGTGACGATCGTCATCGTCGATGTGGGTGGCAATCATCCGCTTTTCAGCGGGACGCCCACGATCGTCGGGTCCGCGTCGAACCCGCAGGGCATCGAGGTCCCCGCCGCACGACCCGGACGCACGAGCTGGTTGCACCCGGGCCGCCAGGCGGCGAACGAGCCCACGCATTTCGAGCCGGCGGTCGAGTTCCTCGAGGAACTCATCGAGGAAGATCGCCGCCGTGGGCGCCGCCGCCGCGTCTGGTGGTTTGTGGGTTTCGCGCTGATCCTCATGGCGATCGCGACCGCACTCCTCGGCGCCTACACCTGGACGCAGACGCGGTACTTCGTCGGCGCCGACGACGATACGGTCGTCATCTTCCGCGGCATCCAGCAGGACATCGGCCCGATCGCCCTGTCCTCCGTGTACGACGACACCGGCATCCTGCTGGCAGATCTGCCGACGTACCAGCGGATGGCTGTCGAGGACACCATCTCGGCCCGGTCGGTCGCCGATGCGAATGCGATCGTCGCGAACCTCCGCCCGACGACGGGAGGGACTCCGTGACCGACACCGTCGAGACCGACACCACCGTCGTGAAGGCCCTCCGGCGGCTGCGTCTGCCGCAGACGCAGCGCAACCGGGAACTCGGACTCCTGCTGTTCGCCTTCCTCATCAATGCGGTCGCGGTCGCCCTGGTGCAGTTGGGCGCCGAAGGCCAGATCGACGCGACGTTCCTGTACTACTGCGGCGGGCTCACGGTCCTCGTGCTCGTCCTCCACGTCGTCCTGCGCTTCACGGCACGCGCCGCCGACCCGTTCGTCGTTCCGATCGCCACGGTGCTCTCGGGTCTCGGACTCGCGATGATCTACCGCCTCGACCTCGCCGATGACCTCTCCGGGTGGGGTGCGTTCTCGACCCGCCAGCTCGCGTGGCTCGTCATCGCGATCGTCGGGGCCACGGCGGTCGTGCTCTTCCTCAAGAACTATCGCGTGCTGTTCCGCTACACGTACGTCTTCGGGTTCGCGGGTATCGCGCTTCTCCTGTTGCCCCTCGTTCCCGGACTCGGTGTGGAGGCCGGTGCCGACGTCTGGGTCTCGATCGGGGGGCTCTTCTCGTTCCAGCCGGGTGAGCTCGCCAAGCTCGCGCTCGGTGTCTTCTTCGCCGGGTACCTCGTCCGCACGCGCGAATCACTGACCTCGGTGGGTACCCGATTCCTCGGTATGACGTGGCCGCGCGCGCGCGAACTCGGTCCCCTCCTGCTGATCTGGGCCGCGTCCATGGGGATCATCATCTTCCAGCGCGACCTCGGCACGGGTCTGCTCATCTTCGGCATGTTCGTCGCGATGCTCTATGCCGCGACGGGCAAGACCAGTTGGGTGCTGATCGGCGTCGTCCTCGCCGTATCGGGTGCTTTCTTCGCCTCGCGGATCCTGCCCTACGTCGGCGCGCGCTTCACGAACTGGCTGGATGCCTTCAACCCCGACCTCGTCAACGGCTCGAGCTACCAGCTGGTCAGCGGGATCTTCGGTCTGGCGCAGGGAGGTCTGATCGGCACCGGACTCGGCCGCGGACGCCCCGACCTCACGCCCCTCGCGCACAGCGACTACATCTTCCCCAGCCTCGGCGAGGAATTGGGTCTCATCGGGCTCTTCGCGATCCTGTGCCTGTACATGGTGTTCACAAGTCGCGGCATCCGGATCGGCATGGCCGGGCAGGACGACTTCGGCAAGCTCCTCGCGACCGGGCTCTCGTTCACGATCGCGCTGCAGGTATTCATCATGGTCGGTGGCGTCACCCGCCTGATCCCGCTCACCGGGCTGACGACCCCGTTCCTCGCGGCCGGTGGGTCATCACTGGTCGCCAACTGGCTGATCGTCGCGCTACTCCTGCGCGTGTCGGATGCCGTGCGCTCCCGGCCCCGGGTGGTGATCGGCTAACTCATGACAAAAGAACTCCGCCGCCTCAGCATCGTCATGCTGGTCATGTTCGTCGGGCTCTTCGGAGCGATCAGCTGGATCCAGGTCGTCCAGGCCAGTGAACTGAGCGCGAATCCCTACAACAAACGCGCACTCTACGACTCCTACGAAGTACAGCGCGGCTCGATCCTCGCCGGTGACACCGTGATTGCGTCCTCCGTACCGAGCGGCGACCTGTACAGCTGGAACCGCACGTACCCGGACGGCACGATGTGGGCTCCGGTGACGGGCTTCATCAATCCCGTGCTCGGATCGTCGCGGGGCTTGGAGAGCGCCATGAACACGGTGCTCTCCGGAACCGACAGCTCGCAATTCCTGTCGCGCATCGACCGCATCGTGACGGGCCAACCCCCGCGTGGGTCGAACGTCGTCCTGTCGCTGGATCCCGCTGTCCAGAAGGTCGCTTACGACGCACTCGGCGATTATCAGGGCGCCGTCGTCGCGATGGAACCGAAAACCGGCCGAGTTCTGGCGATGGTGACGAGCCCGAGCTACGACACGAATCTGCTGGCATCGCACGACACGGCGCAGGTGCTCGCCGACTACGACACCCTGACCGCGAATGCCTTGCGACCGCTCGACAACCGCGCCATCGCCGGCAAACTGAACCCGCCCGGGTCCACGTTCAAACTCGTCGTCGTGTCGGCCGCGCTCGCGTCCGGGGATTACACGCCCGATTCGACGTTCCCGAACCCCGCCCGGTACACCCTGCCGGGCACGTCGACGGACATCAGCAACTTCGACGGCGGCACGTGCGGCGAGGGCGACCAGGTGACGCTGGCAACTGCCCTGCGGCTGAGCTGCAACATCCCCATGGCGCAATTGGCTGTCGCGCTCGGCGACGACGCTCTTCGTGCCGAGGCGGAGAAGTACGGCTTCAACACGAGCTTCGACATTCCGCTGACCACGACCGCCTCGGTGTACCCGCGGGCGCTGTCCGACCCGGAGACCGCACTTTCCGGCTTCGGGCAAGGTGACGTCATCGCGACGCCGCTGCAGATGGCGATGGTCTCCGCGGGTATCGCCAACGACGGCGTCGTGATGAATCCACGCATGGTTGATCGCGTCGTCGCTCCCGACCTGACAGTCCAGCAGACCCCCGAGGACACGGAGTTCGACCGTGCCCTGTCGGCGAATCTGGCCGCCCAGATGACCACGATGATGGTGGCCAATGTCAGTGACGGCGCAGCCAGCGGTGCAAGAATAGATGGCGTCGACGTGGCGGGAAAAACCGGCACCTCCGAGCATGGTCCGGGAGACCCGTACACGTTGTGGTTCACCGGGTTCGCCCCTGCCGACGACCCCCAGGTCGTCGTCGCAGTCATGGTCGAGAACGGCGGAGGGCTCGGGCAGCAAGGCACGAGCAACGGGATCGCGGCCCCCATCGCGAAGAAAGTCATTGAGGCGGTGCTGAGCAGATGAGACCGACGCAAGGTGTGAGCTTCGGCGGGCGGTACGAACTGGATTCCCGGATCGCCATCGGCGGTATGGGTGAGGTCTGGGAAGCGACCGATCACGTCATCGGGCGTACCGTCGCGATCAAGATCCTCAAAGACGAGTACATGGGCGACCCCGGCTTCCTCGAGCGCTTCCGCGCCGAGGCCCGGCACGCAGCTCTCGTCAACCACGAGGGCATCGCCAGCGTCTTCGACTACGGCGAGGAGAACGGCTCCGCGTTCCTCGTGATGGAGCTCGTGCCCGGCGAGGCACTGTCGACGATACTCGAACGTGAGGGCTCGCTCTCCACCGACAAGACGCTCGACATCGTGGCCCAGACCGCTGCCGCGCTCCAGGCTGCCCACGCCGCCGGCCTCGTCCACCGCGACATCAAGCCCGGAAACCTCCTCATCACGCCGGATGGCCGGGTCAAGATCACCGACTTCGGCATCGCACGTATCGCCGACCAGGTGCCGCTGACGGCGACCGGGCAGGTCATGGGCACGGTCCAGTACTTGTCTCCCGAACAGGCCTCGGGGCACGCCGCCTCACCGGCGACCGACATCTACTCGCTCGGTATCGTCGCGTTCGAATCCTTGGCCGGCAAGCGCCCGTTCACGGGTGAGTCGCAGGTCGCGATCGCGATGGCGCAGATCAACGATGCGCCGCCGCCGCTTCCCGACACGATCGGCGAACCGGTCAAGAACCTCGTCCTGAGCATGATCGCCAAGAAGCCGGAAGACCGTCCGGCGACGGCATCCGCCGTGGCGCGCGCCGCGACCGCGCTCCGTCGCGGCGACATCGCCGGTGCGGCGGCGATCGTGCCCGCGATCGCTGGTGGGGTCGCCGTCAATGACGTCACCCAGCTCCTCAACCCGGGGGGACTCGCGACTGACGAAGCCACCCGCATCCTGCCTGCTGCAGCTCCGGCGGGCACGCTCGTGGACGAGGCGACCGGCGAAAAGAAGAAGCGCAGCCCGTGGACCTGGCCGCTGATCGCGCTGATCGGAATCCTGTTGCTCGTTCTCGGTGGCACGCTGTTCGCCCTCTTCGGCAACACGGGAGCCCAGCCCGAGCCCACCAACACGTCCCCCGAGTCGTCCGCGGCCCCGACGCCATCCGACACCCCGGAGCCGACCCCGACGACGGTCCAGATCGACACGCTCGGGTTCCTCGGTCAGACGTGCGCGCAGGCGACCGAGATCGCCAACGCGAACAATATGACCGCGGTCACCTGCCAGACCGGATCCGTCGCCGCGCCGACGGCCGATCAAGAGGGACTCATCTACGAGACCAACCCGGTCTCGGGCACCGTGGGGCTCGACCAGCAGGTGACGCTGACCGCCTACGGTCCCATGACGCCGATGAACACGCCGACCGCTCCCGTCATCCAGGTGAACGGTGCCTCGTCCCCCACGGTTGAGGCCGGCAGCACCGCAACGATCAACTGGACCGGGTTCACGTGCCCCGCCGGATCGAGCACGGTGTCGTCGTACAACATCACCCTCACCAACGGTGTGTTCCAGTCCAACGGACAATCGAGCGGATCGTTCGGGCCGAACGATCGCCCCGTCCCCGTGACGGTCGCGAGTGAAGTCGGACGCATCCTGACCGCTCTCTACACCGTCACCTGCACGGGTGAATCGGGTGAGCGGACGTCGGCAACCTCGCAAGAAGTTCAGGCGACGATCACTGCCGCACCCACCGGCAACCCCGCGCCGCCGGCAGAGGATGCCGACAACAGCGACGGCTGACGCCGAATCGTGAGGGCGCCTCCAGGGGCGTCGGTTAGGCTGGCTACGAGTCAGCCCAGGGAGTGAAGTGTCAGTAGAGCCGCGCGTGCTTTCCGGTCGCTACCGCATCGACGAACTCATCGGGCGTGGCGGCATGGCGAGTGTCTACCGTGGGCAGGACCTCACTCTCGGCCGCTCGGTCGCCGTCAAGATCCTCAAGCGCGAACTCGCCGTCGACAGCGCATTCCGCACGCGGTTCCGCCTCGAGGCCCAGGCTGCATCGCGGATGGCGCATCCGACGATCGTGCGCGTCTACGACGCCGGCGAGGACACCGAAACCGACCCGGACGGCACGACGCATCCCGTTCCGTACATCGTGATGGAACTGGTCGGCGGCGTTCTGCTGAAGTCCGTGATCTCGGACGGTCCGGTGCCACTGGCGGACGCCCTCCGCTACACCGACGGCATCCTCGAGGCGCTCGAGTACTCGCATCGGGCCGGAGTCGTCCACCGCGACATCAAGCCCGGCAACGTCATGGTTACCGAGCGCGGGCAGATCAAAGTGATGGACTTCGGGATCGCGCGAGCCGTCTCCGACTCCTCCTCGACCGTGGCCGAAACGACGGCGATCATCGGCACTGCGTCGTACTTCTCTCCCGAGCAGGCCAAGGGTGAGCCGGTCGACGCGCGCGCCGATGTCTACTCGACCGGCGTCGTGCTGTACGAACTCCTCACCGGCCGCACGCCGTTCCGCGGAGACACTCCCGTTGCGGTCGCGTATCAACACGTCAGCGAGACGCCACTGCCGCCGTCCGATCTCGTCGAGAGCGTGCCGCGGGCGTTGGATGCCGTGGCGCTCCGCGCGCTCGCGAAGGACCCCTATCAGCGGTATCAAGATGCCGCGTCCTTCCGGGAAGCTCTCGACGCGACGGCCGATGGTCGCACCCCCAGCAAGCGCCAGGTCGGGGTCCTCACCAGTGAGCTGTACGGCGCGAACCCGCGTCAGGCGGCGGAAACCGCTCGGTCGCTACGACAGTTGAGCACCGACACCACCATGCGCCGCACGCAGGCAGGCCCCCCGGCCGCGTGGATCTGGATGGGTGTCGCGGTGCTTGCCGCCGTGCTGATCTCGGTGCTGATCTGGGTCATGACGAGTCGTCCGGGGCCCAGTGTGACGCCGGACGCCCGCGTCGTCCCGAACGTCATCGACATGTCGTGGGACCGGGCCAACGAGGCGCTGTTCGACGAAGACCTCCAAGCCAAGCGGCTCGATGAGAGCAGCGACACGATCGCGGAGGGGAATGTCGTCCGGACAGACCCCTCCGCCGGCACCAGGGTCACACCGGGCCAGCAGATCACGCTGTACGTATCGACCGGCGCGCAACTCGCGACCGTTCCCACGCTGGTCTCCCTCAGTCAGGCCGAGGCCTCGGCGGCGCTTTCTGCTGCCGGGCTCGGGGTGGGGTCGGTGCGCAACAGCAACGATCCGAATCTCGCAGCCGGCGTCGTCATCTCGGCAGATCAGACCGAAGGATCACAGGTTCCCGTGGGAACCACGGTCAACCTCGTCGTCGCGAGCGGCAAGGTGACGCTCGTGAACATGGTCGGCTACACGGTCGCCGCCGCGCAGCGCGACCTCACCGCCGATGACATGGCCCTCACGGTCGCCGTGATCGAAGATCCGGCGTGCCTGGCTGCTCCGGGAGAGCCGGTCGTCGCGTCGCAGTCGCTCGCGCCGGGAGACGTGCCGATCCATTCGAACGTGGATCTGACCGTCTGCACGGGCTGATCGGGATTCCGCGTCGCACTACCTGAATAACTCCTGCAGGGTGACGAGCGGGTGTGGATCGTCCCCCGGAATGCCGGGCCGGCGCGCCCCGGCACGCAGAACTCTGCAGGAGTTGTTCAGGTCACCGACCTGACACCCGGGCGATCGGGATCAGCTGACCGGCCGGAGCGGACGACGCTTCGCACCGCGGGCGGCAGCACCGTCGATCCCGGCGGTCTCGAGCCACGTTCCCAAGAGCTGGTAGCCCCCCTCGGTCAGTACGCTCTCGGGGTGGAACTGCACTCCCCACGCGGGCGCCGTGCGGTGCGCGATACCCATGACGACGCCGGACTCCGTCGTCGCCGTCACCACCAGCTCCCGCGGGAGCGTCTCGGCCCGCACGGCAAGAGAGTGATACCGCGTCGCGGCGAAGGAATGGGGGAGTCCCACGAAGATCCCGGTCCCGTCGTGGTGGATCAGGGAGGTGATCCCGTGGCGCAGTTCCGGGGCCTCGGCGACGGTCGCGCCGAACGCGGCGGCGAGCGCCTGATGGCCGAGGCACACCCCCAGCAAGGGGATGCCGGCATCCACCGCAGCCTGGACGATGTCGATCGAAGCGCCGGCGCCTTCGGGTGCCCCCGGGCCAGGTGACACCAGGACCCCGGCGAAGCCGGAGATGACCTCGGCCGGGTCCACGACGGCATCCGCCTCGACGAGCACCGTGTGCGCACCGAGCTCGTCGAGATACCCGATCAGGGTGTGGACGAAACTGTCGTGATTGTCCACGACGAGGATCCGCCCGGACAACTCATCCACCGATGGTGGATTCCGTGGGAGTGATGAACTGCGCGGCCCACGGGAAGACATGCCAGAACAGGCCGTAGAGCACGGCCGCGGCCAAGATCAGCAGAAGGAGGACACGCACCCACGCGGGTCCGGGAAGAATTCGCCACAGTGCGCCGTACATCAGACGGTGACCCCTTCGGTCAGTGCCGCCGGAGGACCGTCAGCGGTCGGGGTGAACTCGTCGAAGACGGCATAGGCGATGATGCGCTCGAGCATGTTGAGCTTGGGCGCACAGCTGGTGAGTGTCAGATAGCGGCCGTTGGCTTCGACGCCGGCCTGCTGCGGCACCGGGAGGAGCACGTCGACCTGCGTGTCCTGCACGTATTCGAGGGTGCGGAACCGGTAGGTGTACCACCCCTCCGCGGTCTGGACGACGATCGCGTCGCCGACCACGAGCTTGTCGATCGGGTCGAACGGCTGCCCCGAGGTCCAGCGATGAGCGGCGTACACCGTGTTGCCGACCTGCCCCGGCATGGCGGTGTCGGCATAGTGGCCGATTTCGCCGAGATCGAGGATGTCCTTGCGGGTCGTCCCTGCGGCGATCGTGAACTTCCAATCCGTGCCGAAACGGGGGACGAACATGACGCCGAACTGCTCACCGTGCGCCGGCTGCGCCAGCACCGGAACCACGGCCTCGGCGGGCGCATCGGTGGGAACGGGCGCAGGCGAGGCGGATTCACTCGGCGTCGCCGCGGGCATCATCCAACTCTGCGACAGTGCATCGGCTTCCGCGTGCTTCTGCCCGCCGATGATCACGTCACCGATCCACATCTGCCACGCGACGAACAGCAGCGCCACGACCCCGACGGTGATCAGCAGTTCGCCGATCACGCCGAGCACGGATACGCGGCGACGTGGTCGCTCGCGTCGCTCGCGACGAGACGTGTGTTCACGGTCCCCCATGCCGAGGATTCTATCGAGCGTAGGTTGTGCCGCGGCTGACAGGTAGAATCGACGCCATGGCACGTTCAGGCAAGGGTGACGAACAGATCGTCGAGCACACCGCGGGTGACGCCACCCCCAATCCGGTGTGGTTCAAGCCCATCATGTTGAGTCTCATGATCCTCGGGCTTCTCTGGGTGATCATCTTCTACCTCAGCAACCAGACGCTGCCGATCCCCGGCATCGCCGGCTGGAACCTGGTCATCGGCTTCGGGATCGCCTTCGTCGGCTTCCTGATGACGACCCGCTGGCGCTGAACCCGCCATCCCCAGCTGATCCCACAGCTGTGAGTTACACCGGTGTAATTCATCCCCAGCTGTGGATGAATCTGTGGATAACTCAGGCGTAGTACAGCAGGTACGGAATGGCGAGCAGGGCCACGAGGCCCACGCCCACCCCGACCAGCAACCAGATCTGCCGGCTCCGCATCCGCGTGGCCCGCGTGCGCGCAAGGATGAAACCGATGAGCGCGCCGACGAGGCCGCCACCGATGTGCGCTTGCCAGGAGATGCCGGATCCGGGAAGGAACGTCAGCACGAGGTTGATGCCCATGATCACGGCGATCGCGGTGACATTCGCACCGATGTGGCGTCCGATCACGAACATCGCGCCCAGCAGCCCCCACACGGCGCCGGAGGCTCCGACCACCCACGTGCCCGGAGCGAGCAAGGCGACGAGAACCGACCCACCCAGCGCACTGAGCAGGTAAAGCGTGAGGAATCGCCATCGTCCGAGGAGCGGCTCGAGGCTCCGTCCGAGTGCCCACAGAGCCAACATGTTCAGCGCGATATGCCAGATCCCCGCGTGCACGAGGGTGACCGTGACCAGTCGCCACGGCTGGATGTAGGCCAGCACGCCGTTGAACGCCAACAGACTCTGGACGCTCTCGCCGATCCCCGGGATCAGACCGATCAGATAGAACACGGTCGTGATGATCACGAGCGTGTACGTCACGATCAGTCGGGAGTCGACACCCGCCCGGCGCCGCGGCATCCGGGTGACGGTTGCGGACTTCTGTTGCTGCTGAGCGTCGCGCAGGCACTCCGGGCAGATCACTCCGACCGGCAGCGGCGTCTGGCACTCTCCGCAGATCGTGCGCAGACAGCGCTGGCACAGCACGAAGCTCTGCCGATCAGGATGCCGGTAACAGAAATTGTCCGGATTGGTCCGGAGATCCGAATCCGTCATGTGCACCGGTTCCTGATCGTGTCGATGATCAGACGGCGACGACGTCGACCGACTTCAGCACGACGGGCTCGATCGGGCGGTCGCCCGCACCGGTGGGGACAGCTGCGATCGCGTCGACGACGGCGCGCGAATCCGCATCCGCCACCTCACCGAAGATCGTGTGCTTGCCCTGCAACCAGGGGGTCGGGTCGGTCGTGATGAAGAACTGCGAACCGTTCGTGCCCTCGGCCTTGCCGGTGATGGCGTTGCGGCGGAGGCCCGCGTTGGCCATCGCGAGGATGTAGGGCTCGTTGAAGTTCAGCTCGGGGCTGATCTCGTCGTTGAAGTTGTAGCCGGGGCCACCGACGCCCTGTCCGAGTGGGTCGCCACCCTGGATCATGAAGTTCGGGATGATGCGGTGGAAGATGACGTCGCTGTACAGCGCGCCCTCGCCGGGCTTGCCGGTGCCGGGGTGCGTCCAGGCCTGCGATCCGTCGGACAGTCCGATGAAGTTCTGCACGGTGCGCGGCGCGTGGTCGCCGAACAGGTTGACGACGATGTCGCCGTGGTTGGTGTGAAGCGTGGCTACGGCGGTGTGAATCGTCATGCTCACTATTCTCACATCTGTCAACCCCTGGCATGGCCGCCGCTGTCTGGCAAGATGGAGAGAAACGTTCCCCGATCAGGGAGGTCACCCCGTGAGCGTCAGCCGTAAGCGCAAGAAAGAACTTCGCAAGCTCCAGACCCAGGCCAACAAGGTCTGGGAGTCGCAGCAGGTCCTGGTCGGTCAGGCCGGTGACATCGCCCGGGAAGCGGGACGTCAGCTGGGTCACTACAACCGTGAGCAGGTCGTGCCGGCGGTGCAGCACAGCTACGAGAAGTACGCCGCTCCCTACGTGAACCAGAGCGTCGAGACCGGTCGCAAGATCTACAACCGGAACCTCGTACCCGCCGCGGGCGCCGTCGTGGGTTCGGCGCTGTCGGTGTGGGATGCCGCGAACGACACACGTGCGCGTCTCGCCGCTGGTCGCGGCTTCGGTGGCTTCGACGTCGCCGACCTGCAGAAGAAGGCCGACAAGTACGGTGCGAAGGCGGCCAAGCGGCTCGCCATCGCTGAGCCGAAGAAGTCCGGCATCAGCGCGGGCGGAGTCATCGCGATCCTCTTCGGTCTCGCCGCCGCCGCCGGTGTTCTGTACGCCGCCTGGCAGACCTTGCGCGCCGACGACGAGCTCTGGGTCGCCGACGACCCGCTGCGCGCTCCCGACGCCTGAGCGTCGCTATGACGCTCGAACGGGTCCGGACGGCAGCAGCCGCGCGTGGACTTGAGATCGAGATCCGTGAAAGGCCCGCCGCATCCTCCCTGGAGGAAGCGGCGGGCCTTCTCGGTCTGCATCCGTCGGAGATCGTGAAGACCCTCGTGGTCAAACGCGGCGACGACACCTATCTGTTCGCGCTCATCCCGGGCGATCGGTCCATCTCGTGGCCGAAGCTGCGCGCCGTCGTCGGAGTGAACAAGCTGCAACTCCCCGACCCGCAGCGTGCCCTTGAGGCCACCGGATACGAGCGGGGAACGATCGTGCCGGTCGGGAGCACCACGGCGTGGCCCATCTACGCGGATGGGGCCATTGCGGGTCGGCGCATCGCGATGGGTGCCGGCGCACACGGCTACAGTCTGTTCGTCGAGGCCGATGACCTGATCGCTGCCTACGCGGCGACCGTGGCCGACATCTCGCAGGAGAACAAATAACTGTGGAGCCTAGGAGATTCGAACTCCTGACATCCTGCTTGCAAAGCAGGCGCTCTACCAACTGAGCTAAGGCCCCGGACTGGGGTGGTGGGGCTACCAGGATTTGAACCTGGGACCTCTTCATTATCAGTGAAGCGCTCTAACCAACTGAGCTATAGCCCCGTGCGGAGGTCGACGCTTGCGCGCCGTCAACCTCCAAGACTTTACCCGAACTGCGGGAGAATCCGAAATCAGTTCGAGGTGAAGCCGACGAGCAGTCCGCCGGTGACCTTCACCATGAGGTTGTAGATGCCCGCCACGACCGCGCCGAGCACCGTGATCACGATGAGGTTGAGGATCGCGACGATCGACGCGAAGGCCATCACCTGCGGCAAGCCGACATAGTCACCCAGCGTGAAGTTGTCGTCGAACGCCTTCAGCAGCTCGTCGAGCTTGCCGATGACACCCGTCGTGCTCAGCACCGTGTAGATCAGGAAGACCGCGACGATCGTGACGATCGCGAGGGCGACGGCCGCGAGGAACGACAGCTTCACGGCGGACCAGAAGTCCACGTAGACCAGGCGGAGGCGGACCTGCTTGGAGCTGGTCTTGCTGGACGACTTTTTTGCCAGCTTGTCGGCTACCGTGCTCATGCGTCAGTACTACTCTCTTCGGGGCTCGCAGTCGAAGTCTCTGCGGCAACGGGGGCATCTTCGGATGCCGCTTCTTCGGCGGTCTCGGCCAGTCCACGCTCACCGTTCCGAGCGATAGCGAGGATGCGATCCTCGTCGTCCGGTCGGGCGAATACGACGCCCATGGTGTCACGGCCCTTGGCGGGGACCTCGGCCACGGCAGAGCGTACCACCTTGCCGCTGGCAAGAACCACCAAGACCTCGTCGTCCTCACGGACCATCAGACCACCCGCGAGATCACCGCGATCCTCGTTCAATTTGGCCACCTTGATGCCCAGTCCACCGCGCCCCTGCAGGCGATACTGCCCGACCGCGGTGCGCTTGGCGTAGCCACCCTCGGTCACGACGAAGACGAATGCATCGTCCTGCGCCACCGACGCGGACAAGAGTGTGTCGCCTTCGCGGAACGACATCCCCTTCACTCCTTCGGTGGAACGTCCCATCGGGCGGAGCGACTCGTCGGTGGCGGTGAAGCGCAACGACATTCCCTGACGGGAGATGAGGAGGACGTCGTCGGTCTCATCGACCAGTAGGGCGCTGACGACCTCGTCGCCGTCTTCCTCTTCCTGCCCACGCAGCCGGATCGCGATGATGCCACCCTGACGGTTCGTGTCGTACTCGCTCAGCAGGGTCTTCTTCACCTTGCCGTCGCGGGTGGCGAGCACGAGGTACTGCGCCACGGCGTAGTCACTGATGTCGAGGATCTGCGCGATCTCTTCGCCCGGCTGGAGGGCGAGGAGGTTCGCGACGTGCTGACCCTTGGCGTCACGGCCGGCCTCGGGAACCTCGTACGTCTTGCAGCGGTACACCCGACCCTTGGTCGTGAAGAACAACAGCCAGTGGTGCGTCGTGGTGACGAAGAAGTGCTCGACGACGTCATCGGCGCGCAACTGCGCGCCCTTCACCCCCTTGCCTCCACGGTGTTGCTGACGGTAGTTGTCGCTGCGTGTGCGCTTGATGTAGCCGGCACGTGTCACCGTGAGGACCATTTCCTCGACCGGGATCAGGTCTTCCATCGACATGTCGCCGTCGAAGCCGTGCAGGATGTGGGTGCGACGCTCGTCGCCGTACTTGTCGACGATCTCGGTGAGCTCATCACGGATGATGGTGCGCTGACGCATCGGATCGGCGAGGATCGCCCGGAAGTCCGCGATCTGCTTCTCCAGCTCGAGAGCCTCGTCGATGATCCTCTGGCGTTCCATCGCGGCAAGACGGCGCAACTGCAGCGCGAGGATCTCGTCCGCCTGGTCCTTGTCGACATCGAGCAGCGTCATCAGGCCGTCGCGGGCTTCATCGACGGTGGGCGAGCGACGGATCAACGCGATGACCTCGTCGAGCTGGTCGAGCGCCTTGAGGTAGCCCTCGAGTGTGTGCATGCGGCGCTCAGCCTTGCGCAACCGGAATCCGGTGCGGCGCACGATGACTTCCACCTGGTGCTCGACCCAGTACGAGATGAACCCATCGATCGCGAGCGTGCGCGGCACGCCGTCGACGATGGCGAGCATGTTCGCGCCGAAGTTCTCCTGCAGCTGCGTGTGCTTGTACAGGTTGTTCAGCACGACCTTCGCGACCGCGTCGCGTTTGAGGACGATCACCAGGCGCTGGCCGGTGCGGTCGGAAGTCTCGTCGCGGATGTCCGCGATGCCGGTCAGCTTGCCATCGCGGGCAAGGTCACGGATCTTGGCCGCAACGTTGTCGGGGTTGACCTGGTACGGCAATTCGGTGACGACGAGGCAGGTGCGACCCTGAATCTCTTCGACAGCCACGATCGCCCGCATCGTGATCGACCCGCGCCCGGTCCGCTGTGCGTCGCGTACCCCGCGGGTGCCGAGGATCTGTGCGCCGGTCGGGAAGTCGGGACCGGGGATGCGCTCCATGAGCGCCTCGAGAAGTTCGTCGCGCGTCGCTTCGGGGTGCTCGAGCGCCCAGAGTGCGCCGGCAGCCACCTCCCGAAGGTTGTGCGGCGGGATGTTCGTGGCCATGCCGACCGCGATACCCACGGACCCGTTGACCAGCAGGTTCGGGAACCGCGCCGGCAGAACTCTCGGCTCTTGCGTCTTGCCGTCGTAGTTGTCCTCGAAGTCGACGGTGTCCTCGTCGATATCGCGGACCATCTCCATGGCGAGGGCCGCCATCTTGGTCTCGGTGTAACGAGGAGCCGCGGCCCCCATGTTTCCGGGCGACCCGAAGTTTCCCTGGCCATCGGCGAGCGGATAGCGCAGCGACCACGGCTGCACCAAACGCACGAGCGCGTCATAAATGGCCGAGTCACCGTGCGGGTGGTACTGACCCATCACTTCACCGACGACGCGTGCGCACTTGTTGAAGCTCTTGTCGGGGCGGTAGCCGCCGTCGTACATGCCGTAGATCACACGGCGGTGCACGGGCTTGAGGCCATCGCGCACGTCCGGCAACGCACGACCCACGATGACGCTCATCGCATAGTCGAGATAGCTGCGCTGCATCTCGACCTGCAGGTCGACCTGGTCGATATTTCCGTGGTTGTGTCCGGAGGTTACGTCCGGACGTTCGTCGTCAGTCATTTTTCAGAGGTCCCTGAGCTGGTCGAAGGGTCAGATGTCGAGGAAGCGGACGTCTTTGGCGTTGCGCTGGATGAACCCGCGCCGTGCCTCAACGTCTTCGCCCATCAGGATCGAGAAGATCTCATCTGACGCGGCCGCATCGTCGATCGTCACCTGGCGAAGTGTGCGTGTTTCGGGGTCCATCGTGGTCTCCCACAGTTCCTTGGCGTTCATCTCGCCGAGACCCTTGTAGCGCTGCACCCCGTTGTCCTTCGGGATGCGCTTGCCGGCGGCAACGCCGGCGGCAAGCAAGGCGTCGCGCTCGCGGTCGCTGTAGACGTACTCGTGATCGGAGTTCGACCACTTCAACCGATACAGCGGCGGCTGGGCGAGATAGACGAAGCCCGATTCGATGAGTCCACGCATGTAGCGGAACAGCAATGTCAGAAGCAGTGTCGTGATGTGCTGGCCGTCGACATCCGCATCGGCCATCAGAACGATCTTGTGATAGCGAGCCTTCTCGACGTCGAAGTCCTCACCGATACCCGCGCCGAACGCGGCGATCATCGCCTGGATTTCCGCGTTGCCGAGAGTGCGATCCAGACGCGCCTTCTCGACGTTGAGGATCTTGCCACGCAGCGACAAGATCGCCTGGTGCTCGGGATCGCGACCGCTCACGGCGGAACCGCCGGCCGAGTCGCCCTCGACCAGGAAGATCTCGCTGAGCGAGGGATCCTTGCTGGTGCAGTCCTTCAGCTTTTCCGGCATGGATGCCGACTCGAACACGCTCTTGCGACGCGCCGTTTCGCGGGCCTTTCGGGCGGCCATGCGCGCGGTCGCCGCGTCGACGGCCTTCATGATGACGCGCTTCGCCTGGACGGGGTTGCGGTCAAGCCAGTCGGTGAGCTTGTCACCGACGACCTTCTGCACGAATGCTTTGGCCTCGGTGTTGCCGAGTTTGGTCTTCGTCTGACCCTCGAACTGCGGCTCGGACAGTTTCACCGAGATCACCGCGGTGAGGCCCTCACGGATGTCTTCGCCCGTCAGGTTGTCGTCCTTCTCCTTGAGAAGGCCCTTTTCGCGCGCGTACTTGTTGATGTACGTCGTCATGGCGGCACGGAATCCTTCTTCGTGGGTGCCGCCCTCGTGGGTGTTGATCGTGTTCGCGAACGTGAAGACGTTCTCGGTGTAGCTCGTCGTCCACTGCATCGCCAACTCGAGTGAGATGTGGCGGACGGTGTCTTCGGACTCGATCTCGATGATCTCGTCGTTGACGACCTCGGCCTTGCGCACCTTGTTGAGGTACTCCACGTAGTCGACGAGTCCGCGCTCGTAGTGGAAGTCGTCGTGCGGCTGCTTCGTGACAGCCGTGCCCTCCTCATCGAGGACGTAGGCGGAGTCGGGGCGGAGGTCGTTCAGCGTGATGCGCAGTCCCTTGTTGAGGAACGCGGTCTGCTGGAACCGGGTGCGGAGAGTGTCGTAATCGAAATTGACCGTCTCGAAGATCCCGGCATCCGGCCAGAAGGTGATCGTCGTGCCGGTCTCGTCCGTCGCCTCTTCTTTCGCAAGAGGAGCCGCGGGGGCGCCACCGTCGCGGAAGGTCTGGCGCCACGCGTGACCTTGACGCTTGACGGCGACATCCAGTCGGGTGGAGAGCGCGTTCACGACCGACGAGCCCACACCGTGCAGTCCGCCGGAGACCGCGTAGCCGCCACCGCCGAACTTTCCACCGGCGTGCAGAACCGTGAGGACGACCTCCACGGTCGACTTGCCTTCGGTCTTGTGCATGTCGACCGGGATGCCACGGCCGTTGTCGACGACGCGCAACGCGCCGTCTTCGAGGATCGTGACGTGGATCGTGTCGCAGTAGCCGGCGAGTGCCTCGTCGACGGAGTTGTCGACGATCTCGTAGACCAAATGGTGGAGGCCGCGCTCACCGGTGGACCCGATGTACATACCAGGACGCTTGCGGACGGCCTCGAGACCCTCGAGCACCTGGATCTCGTCGGCCCCGTAGTCGTTGTGCACCTTCTGATCGGGAGTGGAGAGTTCCTCGGGAACGCTGTCGGGGGTTTCAGACGTCATATGTTTCGAGCACTCCAGATCGATTCGAAGGATCAGTTCATTCTATCTCTTCTGAGGGGTCTGAATGGCGCTGTGGCGCGCGGAAACCGCTCCGGATGCCGCAGGACGTGGATTAGCCGTAGGTATCGCGAGGACCGCGCCCTGGAACGGCTCTGGGGCCCCATTTCCATGAGGGGACGTCCGGTCCGACGAACCGCACGTTCTGCACCCCGGCATCGGGGAATCGTCGCATGAGCTGCGTCACGATGTCTGCGCGCATGAGTTGAAGGTTCTTGGCCCAGGCGGTCGAATCGCACTGCACAGTCAGGATGCCGTCGGCCAGAGCCACCGGACTCGCATGCCGCGCGGTCTCGGCACCGGTCACCTGTTCCCATTGCAAGACCAGGTCTTCGCGCGCGAGTTGCGAATCCCAGCCCGCCTGACGTGTGAGGTCCGCCAGGACATCGCCGACACCTTTGGGGTCGCGCCCCGGTGCGAAGGGCATCTTGTCGTCGTCGATGTCACCGCGCTTCTTGCGCCGCCGAGCAGTGCGCGCCGAAGGCTCGAGACCCCGCAGTCGGAGGTATGTCGCGACAGTTTCGGGAACCCCGCCGAGGTGTGATTCAGTCATCGGCGACCTCCTGGATGGTGCCGGCCACGACCCGGACGGTGCGAGCGCGGAGCGCCGGCGGCACATCCTCCTCGACGGCGGCCGTGACGATGACCTGTTCGAAATCGCCCACGAGTCCGGCCAACCGGGCACGCCGGTCGGCATCGAGCTCGGCGAAGACATCGTCGAGAATCAGCACCGGATCACCCAGCTGGGACTGTTCCCGCAACAAGCGAGCAGACGCGAGTCGGAGCGCGAGCGCGACCGACCATGACTCACCGTGTGAGGCGTAGCCCTTGACCGGAAGATCGCGCACACGGAGGAGAAGGTCATCGCGATGCGGTCCGACGAGCGTGATCGCGCGGTCGAGCTCCTGCGAACGTTTGGCGGCGAGTGCCTGACGGAACCCCGTCGCGATCTGCTCGGCAGGTGCACCCGCCGATCGAGTGCCGGGGCGCAGCGTCGGTCTATCGAGATCGTCCCCGTCATCGGCCGCGTCACCGCCATCCACCGTCAGGCTCCACTCGAGCTCGGGCCGATGGTCTTCACCGGCGATTGCGGCGTACGCCGCCGCGACGGGAGCGGACAAGTCCGCCGCAATGGCGAGACGTGCGCGAATGACCTCGGTACCGAGTTGGACGAGCTTGTCGTCCCACACCTCGAGAGTCGACAGGCCTTCACCGCGGACACCCCGCGATCGTGCGGACTTGAGGAGAGCGTTGCGCTGCTTCAGCACTCGGTCGTAGTCGGCGAGGACGCCGGCCATTCGCGGAGCACGCTGGATGAGCAGCTGGTCCGCGAATCGACGTCGCGCAGACGGGTCGCCGCGGACGATCTGCAGATCTTCGGGTGCGAACAGCACCACTTGCGCGTACCGCGGAAGCTCCACGGGACGCACCGCCGCTCCGTTCACCCGCGCCTTGTTGGCACCGGAACGGTTGATCTGCATTTCCAGAACGATCCGCCGATCGCCGTGGGAGAGACGAGCACGGATGATCGCGGCATCCGCCCCATCACGCACCATCGGCGCATCCTGCGAAACGCGGTGGGAGCCGAGTGTGGCCAGGTAGGCGATCGCCTCGGCGAGATTCGTTTTGCCTTGTCCGTTGCGACCGACGAAGACGTTGGCACCCGCCGTCAAGGCAACGTCGGCGACCGCATAGTTGCGGAAGTCGACGAGGCTGAGCTGCTCGACGATCACCGGATCAGCCTAGGCGGCGTGGATGACACTCCCGATGTCAGCGCAGAAGCAGGTTCGGCTGCAGCAGATATTTGAAGCTCTCCGGCCCACCGGACGTCTGCGGGGTGATCAGCACCGGGCTCAGCTTGTTCGCGTTGTCGCTGGAAGTGAACGTGATCCGCGCGAACTCGCTCTTGACGGCCCCGAGGGCCTCGAGCAAGTACTGCGGATTGAGTCCCAGCGTGACATCGTCACCGGCCAATGTCGCGTCGACCGATTCGGATGCGCGAGCCTGCTCGGTTCCGGAGGCATCCATCGAGACGCCTTCCTCGCTGAACGTGAAACGGAGGGGAGCGGAACGGTCGAGCACGAGCGACACGCGTCGGACGGCTTCGGCCAGCTCCGCGGTGTTCACGACGGCGTAGTGATCGGTCTGCTCGGGGAACAGGCGGCGAACCGGCGGGAAGTTGCCCTTGATGAGCAGCGAGGTCACGGTCTTGTTGGCCGCGGTGAAGGCGATGATCTCGCGATCACCCGAGCCCGAGAACGAGATCTTGATGTCACCCGAGTGCGCGAAAGTCTTCCCGACCTCGGTCAAGGTTCGTGCCGGCACGAGTGCCGTGGTGGACTCGTCGGACGCGACCGTGCCGCCGTCCCACGAGACTTCGCGGAGCGCGACGCGGTAGCGGTCGGTCGCGACCAGGCTGAGCTGCGTACCCGCCACCTCGAGCTGAACACCCGTCAACACGGGTGTCACGTCGTCGCGAGATGCCGCGAAAGCGACCTGAGCGATCGCCGTCGCGAACTCTTCGGCCGGCACAAGGCCCGACTCGCCGGACACCTCGGGGATCGCGGGATATTCCTGCACCGGCATCGATGCCAGGGTGAACCGCGCCGAGCCGCACGTCAGAACGATTCCATCGTCCTCTCCGACCTCGATCTGGACGGGAGCGTTCGGCAATCGACTCGCGATCTCCGACAGCAACCGCCCGTGGACGAGGATCGTGCCTGGGGCGTCGACGGTTGCGTCGATCGTGGTGCGTGCTGAGGCTTCGTAGTCGAACGCCGCGAGCGAGAGGCCCTCTTCGGATGCCTCGATCAGCACGCCGGCCAAGATCGGCTGCGGATTTCTCTGCGGCAGGAGCTTGACGACGAATGACACGGCCTCGCTGAAAACATCGCGATTCACGTGGAACTTCACTGGCGCTCCCTTGGGTCGACTAAAGCCCTCCCATGCTAGTGCCCTTGTGGTTCGGTTTCCGCAGACGGCTTTTCACGGAGCGCGTTGTTCGTTCTGGTTATCGAACGGGTTTCTTCAAGAGAGGTAACTGTCATGGTGTTAACCCCTGTGGAAACTGGGGATAACTCGGCCGATCCGAGTCGAGACACGGAAACCACACGCGTGTAACTTGTGGGCGAGGTGCGGATGAGTGGCGCCGCGTGAGGCGACCCGCATCCCGAACGTCGACGGTGATTCCACAGGGAGTTGCCATTCGTTCACAGAAGTCCGCGTTCGATGACGAGTTATCCACAGGCTTTCCACACTGTGAAGAACACGTATGATCGCGCTCGCACGGAGTCGTGTCAAGCGCGCGGGCAGGAATATGCCCGCTGCGTGCGAGCTGCGATCAGCGGCCGATGCGCCCGAGCTGCGTTGTGATCTCGGAAACCTGGTTGTAGATCGAGCGACGCTCCTTCATGAGCTCCGCGATCTTCTTGCAGGCGTACATGACCGTGGTGTGATCACGATTGCCGAAGAGTTGACCGATTTTCGGGAGCGACAGACTCGTCCGCTCGCGGCAGAGGTACATCGCGATCTGTCGAGCTGTCGCGATCGACTGCGATCGACTGGAGCCGTACAGGTCGTCGACCGAGAGCCGGAAGTATTGCGCGGTCGCGGTGATGATGTCGGTCGGGGAGATGATGTTGGTGTCGTCGGTGTCGACGATGTCCCGCAGCACGGTCTGAGCCAACGAAATATCGAGGTTCGAGCGGTTGAGGCTCGCAAAAGCCGAGACACGAATGAGCGCGCCCTCGAGTTCGCGGATGTTGGAAGACACCTTCGTCGCGATGTATTCCAGTACATCGTCGGGAACGAGAAGCCGCTCGGACTGTGCCTTCTTGCGGAGGATGGCGATGCGGGTCTCGAGGTCGGGCGCTTGTACGTCGGTGATGAGGCCCCATTCGAACCTGCTGCGCATCCGGTCTTCGAACCCGGTGAGTTGACGAGGCGGGACATCACTCGTGATCACGACCTGTTTGTCGTGGTCGTGGAGAGTGTTGAAGGTGTGGAAGAACGCTTCCTGCGTCTCTTGACGCCCCTGGAGGAATTGGATGTCGTCGATCAGAAGGATGTCGACATCTCGATACCGCGCTTGGAATGCCGACCCGCGGTTGTTCGCGATCGAGTTGATGAAGTCATTCGTGAACTCTTCACTCGAGACGTACCGCACGCGGATGCCGGTGTAGAGGCTGAGGGCGTAGTCACCGATGGCATGCAGGAGGTGGGTCTTGCCGAGACCCGAATCTCCATAGATGAAGAGCGGGTTGTAGGCCTTGGCCGGCGCTTCGGCCACGGCGACTGCGGCCGCGTGAGCGAAGCGATTGGATTGTCCGATGACGAAGTTGTCGAAGCTGTATTTGGGGTTGAGGCGAGTGTCGCTGCGGGCGGACGATGCCGCCTGCTCGACATACTCTTCCGACGCCGGTCGGATGACCGTCATCTGAGGGGCGGTCGATTGCACCGGGACGGGCGCCGTCAGATGCGCGTCGGCGAGCTCGGGGTTCACCACCACGCGGAAGGATGAGGCCGAGGGTTCGGCATCCACATTCGCGAGAGCTTCCATGATCGGAGCCCGGAGTCGCTTGTTCAGCTGGGCAGCCGTCAGGTCGTTGGGAACATCGAGATAGAGGGTGCCGCTCATGACGCCCTGTGCGACGGCGAGACTCAAGAAACCCTGCAGCTGCGGAGTGACGCGCTCGTCACGCATGAGTTCGTCCAGCACGGCGGTCCAGACCGGGACATCCGGAATTTCGTGCTGAGACATGTCCCTCCCGGGAGCCGATGATGAAAACGATCCACACCTGTGGATAACTATCCGTGACACGCTAGTCAGGGAGTGTGTCCGGCGCAAAATCCACTGTAGATCCGGGCTGCGTGTCGCCGCCAGGCATGGCGCTCGAGCGGTGGATAATGTGGCTCCGAACTGCTCGGTTTGAGTTTCAGGCCGTCTCGACGTAGCCTTAATCGGTTGACTTACGCCCGCATGGGCAGTCCCTATACCTGTGTCCCCGGCCCCGAGCGTTCCGGTGACCGCCGATCCGGAGTGATCCTCATGACCAAGCGCACGTTCCAGCCCAACAACCGCCGCCGCGCCAAGAAGCACGGTTTCCGCGCCCGCATGCGTACGCGTGCCGGCCGCGGCATCCTTTCGGCTCGCCGCGCCAAGGGCCGCGTCGAGCTGTCGGCCTGACCTGACCGCGTGCTGGCGCGCGGGAATCGCATCACTCGCGGCGCGGACTACAAGTCCGTCGTGCGAGGAGGTTCCCGATGCGCCGGCTCGAGCACGGTGACCTACGTGGTCGCAACAGCCGAACACCGCTCTGCGCGGTTCGGATTCATCGTCAGTAAGCAAGTGGGGAACGCTGTGACCCGCAACACCGTCCGTCGCCGGCTGAAGGCCGTGTGTGCCGACGCGTTGCCCGGAGTCCGCGTCGGAGCTGACGTCGTCATCCGTGCTCTGCCTTCCGCGGCGACCGCTGACTACGCTCAGCTGCGCGATGAAGTCACCCGGTGTCTCGGCCGGAAAGCAGCGGCGTGAGCGTCTCGACCCTTCCGGTTTCTTCGGTCGGCGACGGTGCACTTGTGGCATCCGAAGTGGTGAGGGGTCTTCCCCTGTTGCCCCGCAATGTCGTCCTGGCCGCCCTTCACGGGTATCGAGCCACGATTTCGCACGTCTACGGCGATGTCTGCAAGTACTACCCATCCTGTTCGGCCTACGCGGTCGGAGCGGTCCAGCAGCACGGGGCGGTGAAAGGCGCCGCACTCACGGCTGCCCGACTCGCTCGGTGCCACCCGTGGGCTCAGGGTGGGATCGATGATGTGAAGCCGCACGCGCACTTCCGTCATGAACTGACTCCGCACGGATTCGTCGTGCCCCCCAGAAAGGACTGATCCGTGCTGGATCTTCTCTTTGCCGCTGCGACTCCGTCGCCGGCTGTTCCCACGCCGACGACGCCGATGCCAACAACGGGCCTCGACTTCTTCAGCACGATCATGTGGCCGTTCAAGTGGATCGTCGAGGCGATCTTGGTGTTCTGGCACTGGGTTTTCACCTCGATCGGTATGGAGGCGAATGCCGGCACCACTTGGGTGCTGTCGATCATCGGCCTCGTGATCGTCGTGCGCTCTGCGTTGATCCCTCTCTTCGTTCGGCAGATCAAGAGCCAGCGCAAGATGATGGAAATCGCCCCTGAACTGCGAAAAGTCCAGGAGAAGTATCGCGGTAAGAAGGATCAACTCTCTCGTGAGGCGATGAGCCGAGAGACGATGGCGCTGTACAAGAAGCACGGCACCACCCCCGTGTCGAGCTGCCTTCCTCTGCTCGTGCAGATGCCGATTCTGCTCGGCATGTTCTACACGCTCTCGGACGTCAAGAAGCACGCCGAGTGGAGCATGGGCGGCGTCGGGCTGCTCAACGCCGACTTGACCAAGCAGTTCTACGACGCTGAGCTGTTCAGTGTTGCTCCCCTGCACGTCAACATGATCGAGGCGTGGGGTGCCGGTGAGACGGTCACCGTCGTCATCCTCATCATCCTCGTCATCCTGATGATCGCCTCGCAGTTCTTCACCCAGTTGCAGATCATCTCGAAGAACCTGTCGCCGGAGGCCAAGACCGGCCAGGCGTACCAGATGCAGAAGATCATGCTTTACGTTCTGCCGTTGGCCTTCATCTTCTCGGGTGTCTTCTTCCCGCTCGGCGTCGTCCTGTACTGGTTCACGTCCAACATCTGGACGATGGTTCAGCAGTTCATCGTGATTCGGAACCTCCCCACCCCCGGTTCGGATGCCGCAAAGGCTCGCGAGGAGCGACTCGCTCGTAAGGGCAAGGCGCTCGACGCGCAGGGCAAGATCATTCCCTTGGAGAAGTACCAGGCCGAGCAGCAGCGGCTCTTCGACGAAGCGCAGAAGGCCAAGGCGGAGGCTCCCAAGCGTCAGCAGCCGGTGAGCAAGCAGCGCGCGAAGAAGCAGGCGCAGAAGAACACCAACCCGCCCACGGACGCCTGAGAGAGCCGCGAGGATCATCATGACTACCACTCCCGAACAGGACACTCTGCGCCCGACGGCGACCGTTGAGCAGCTGGAGCAGGAAGGCGATGTCGCCGCGGACTATCTCGAGGGACTGCTCGACATCGCCGACATCGAGGGAGATCTCGCGCTCGATGTGCGCAGCGGCCGCGCTTATGTCTCCGTTGAGAATGACGACGATGCCGCGCTGTCGTTGATCTCGGAGCCCGACACCGTGCAGGCGCTGCAGGAACTCACCCGCATTGCCGTGCAGACCAAGACGGGTCGCTTCTCGCGTCTCATTCTCGACGTCGGCGGATCGCGTGACGCACGTCAGCAGCAGCTGCAGAAGCTCGTTGACCGCGCCATTGCGCGCCTCGATGAGGGTGTGTCCCAAGCTTCGCTGCCCGCAATGTCGAGCTACGAACGCAAGCTCGTGCACGATATCGTCTCGGAGCGTGGCTTGGTTTCCGAGTCATATGGCGATGGTGCGGACCGCCACACGGTCATCCGTCGCGCGTGACGTTTCACGTGAAACTCCAGTGATGCTCGAGCAAGAACCTGACGTCGCAGCCGACATCTTCGGTGATCGAATCGTGCAGGCGCGCCAGTTTACGGCTGCATTGGCGCGACATGGCGAGGAGCGGGGTCTGATCGGTCCCCTCGAACTCCCCCGATTGTGGAGCCGGCACATCCTGAACTCCGCTGTGGCCGGACCACTGTTTCCCGCTGGTGGTCGAGTTGGTGACATCGGCTCAGGTGCAGGCCTTCCCGGTCTCGTCCTGGCCATTTCGCGTCCGGACGTGCAGTGGGTGCTGATCGAACCGATGGAGCGCCGTGTCGCGTGGCTGAATGAGCAGGTCGCTGATCTTGGGCTGCACAATGTCGAGGTGCTTCGCGCGCGCGGTGAAGATTGGAAGCAGGGGCCGGTGTTGGATGCCGTCACAGCCCGCGCTGTCAGTGCTCTTCGCACCTTGATCCCGCTCACTGCTCCCCTCGTGCGTGATGGCGGCGAGCTGATTCTTCTCAAGGGGGCCAATGCGGCCAATGAGGTGACGGCGGCGGACAAACAGATCCGCAAGTTCCGCCTCTCGAACGTGCGCGTGGAGCCGGTCGGTGAAAACTTGATCTCCGAGCCGACTCGCGTGATCCGCGCGACCGTCCGCTGATCCATTCGCCCGCAGCATCCATCGGTGGTCGAGTAGGCGCCGCAGGCGCCGTACCGAAAACACGCCCCCTGTTTCACGTGAAACATTGGTGTTACTCGTGTGATCTCGATACCCTGCCGCTGCGCGCCGGCACTCGATCAGCGGAGACCGGCCAGATTTCGGTGGTTGAGTAGGCGCCGCAGGCGCCGTACCGAAACCACGCCCTGTTTCACGTGAAACGCTGGGGTGTGATCTGGGCTCGATACACCTGCGTCGCGCGCCGGCACTCGATCCCCGGAGACCGGCCAGATTTCGGTGGGTGAGTGGGCGCCGCAGGCGCCGTACCGAAACCACGCCCTGTTTCACGTGAAACACTGCCTCCTCCACACGCCAGCACTTTCGCTGACTTTCCACATCACGCCATGTACCTGGGATGGATCGCCGCCGAATACTGCACTCTGTCCCCATGCCGTACATGTACATCCTCGAATGCGCGGATGGCAGCTTCTACGTAGGCAGCTGTCGGAACCTCGAAAATCGAGTCTGGCTCCACGACATCGGCGAGGGCGCGCAGTACACGAAGCGTCGACGTCCAGTGGTCCTTGTCTACAGTGAGACATACGACAACGTTCACGACGCGTTTGCGCGGGAGAAGCAAGTGCAGGGCTGGAGTCGCGCCAAGCGGAATGCCTTGATCGCGCGTGAATACGATCAGCTCTCCGATCTGAGTCGCAAGACCTTCGGTCGTCGTTACACAGAGGTGTCTGACGACGAGTCTGATCATGGGTGATCTCGGTACACCGGCGCTCTGCGCCGGCACCCGATCAGCGGCGACAATGTGTCCCGGTGGTTGAGCGGCCGCCGGAGGTGCCGTATCGAAATTAGGTGTCGCGTTTCACGTGAAACATCGGGTGAGTGGGGAGTGAACGAGATCACCGGTCCCACTGTCGGTGGTTGAGTAGGCTCCGAAGGCGCCGTATCGAAACCACTTGGATGTTTCACGTGAAACGAGGTATGCAGGGTGATCTCGATACACCGGCGCTGCGCGCCGGCACTCGATCAGCGAAAGCCACCATCCCGGCCCCATCCTGGTGGTTGAGTAGGCGCCGGAGGCGCCGTATCGAAACCACTTGGATGTTTCACGTGAAACGGGGTATCCGGCGTGATCTCGGTACACCGGCGCTGCGCGCCGGCACTCGATCAGCGGGGATTGGGCAAGATTCGGTGGTTGAGTAGGCGCCGGAGGCGCCGTATCGAAACCACTACGTGTGTTTCACGTGAAACGGGCAGGATCGGGGAGCGGCGTCGGTGTGCTCGACTACAGTGGGAGGACCCCCCGCGTGACAGGAGTTGATGGTGCAGCAATCGGAGAATGCGAACTCTCCCGCACCCCTCCTCGCAGATAGCCCTATTGCGCGCGAACTCGCTGATCTGACCACTCGGCGCAAGGCTCTCGCCGCCGTGGAGATCGAATTCTCCGGGTCCACGCGTGTAGTGACGGTGTCGAACCAGAAGGGCGGGGTGGGAAAGACCACCACGACCGTCAATCTTGCATCTGCGCTGGCTTCCGTCGGTGCACGGGTCCTCGTCATCGACCTGGACCCGCAGGGAAATGCATCGACAGCACTGGGTGTGCCGCACACGGCCGACATTCCGAGCATCTACGATGTGCTCATCGACGAGTTTCCGCTTGCGGATATTGTCCAGGTCAGCCCTGAATCCCCGCGACTTCTGTGCGCTCCCAGCACGATCCATCTCGCCGGCGCAGAGATCGAGTTGGTATCACAGGTCGCCCGTGAACACCGCCTCCGCACGGCCCTCGATGACTACATCGGTGGCCTCGAGGAGCGACTCGATTTCGTCCTCATCGACTGTCCACCGTCGCTCGGATTGCTCACCATCAACGCTTTCACGGCCGCGCAGGAGCTTCTGATCCCGATCCAGTGCGAGTACTACGCGCTAGAGGGCCTCAGTCAGCTCCTCGGGAGCGTTCGGATGATCCAGAAGCACCTGAATCCGAACCTGCACCTTTCCACGATCCTCCTGACGATGTACGACGGCCGCACCCGCCTCGCGCAGCAGGTCGCCGATGAAGTCCGGACACACTTTCCGCAGGAGGTGCTGTCCACCGTCATCCCCAGATCCGTGCGCGTTTCCGAGGCTCCGAGCTTCGGACAAACCGTCATCGCGTACGACGGGCAGTCCGCGGGCGCCGTCGCGTACCGGGAAGCGGCCGTGGAGATTGCGCGGCGAGGGCTCAAGAACACAGACAACGAGGGAGCCCACTGATGGCAAAGCGAACTGGACTGGGGCGCGGCATCGGAGCGCTCATTCCGACGACCGAGTCGTCGGAAGCACGCCCGGTCGACGTCTTCTTCCCGGGGGCTTCGCTTTCCGAGGCGACACCCGTACCCGAGGACACGACAGAGCTGCTGAACGTGCCCGGTACGCGGCTGATCGACATCGACCCGCACGACATCGTGCCGAACCCGCGCCAGCCGCGGTCGAACTTCGACGCCGATGACCTCGCGGAGCTCGTCCACAGTGTGCGCGAATTCGGTGTGCTGCAGCCTGTCGTCGTCCGCACGAACGAAGACGGTAAGTACGAACTCATCATGGGTGAGCGCCGCACACGAGCATCGCGCGAAGCCGGCTTGACGTCGATTCCTGCCATCGTGCGCGAGACCACGGACGAGAATCTCCTGCGGGACGCGCTGCTCGAGAACCTCCATCGTTCCCAGCTCAACCCGCTGGAAGAAGCATCGGCCTACCAGCAGCTTCTCGAGGATTTCGCGATCACTCAGGAAGAGCTCGCGCAGCGCATCGGCCGGTCACGGCCGCAGATCAGCAACACGATCCGCTTGTTGAAGCTCCCCATGCCGGTGCAGCAGCGCGTCGCGGCAGGCGTGCTGAGTGCGGGCCACGCGCGGGCGATCCTGTCACTCGACGACGTTGCGGCCATGCAGCGGTTGTCCGACAAGATCGTCAACGAAGACCTGTCTGTGCGCGCGGCCGAAGCTGCCGCCAAAATGACGGATGCCGGTTCGTTGCGGCCGATCGCACCCAAAGCGGGTGCGCGCCGGGCTCATCTCGATGACGTCGCGGAGCGGTTGGGTGACCGCTTGAACACCAAAGTGAAGATCACACTCACGGCAAGAAAAGGCCAGATCAACATCGATTTCGCCACCATCCAGGATCTCAACCGCATCCTCGGCGAGATCGGCGAGACCGAGTACGGGGCGCTCTGACGCCCGTGCCCCCGGGTCGTCGTAGGCTGGATGAGTGACGGACGACCCCAGCCTCCCGCGCCGCGCCAGCCTCGAGCTGTTGCGGGCCGAGGCTACGGACGAACTCGCCGTGCTGATCGAGGAACGCATTCGCTCAGGTGAGGATCCCTGGGAGTTCATGGAGGACCTCCCCTCGGTCGATGAACTCGTCGTCCTGACGCTTCGCGCCGAGAACATCGCGTCGGACGGTGGATCGCGCCCGTCGGCCGCGCGCAACTATCGCGTGCTCCGCCAGATCGCGTTGCAGCATCCGGAACTCACGCCAGCCGTGTGGCGCTTGCTCGGCAGTGAGCCGCACCGCACGTGGGACGCGCGCGTCCGCCCATAATTCGATACGAAAAAGCCCCTGACCGGGGATGATTCCCGGTCAGGGGCCGATGCTTCCGCTCTTAGGCGAGGTACGCCGCGAGGTCCTGCTCGAGCGCGAACTTCGGCTTGGCGCCGACGATCGTCTTCTCGACCTGGCCCTTGTTGAAGACCTTCATCGCCGGGATCGACGTGATCTGGTACTCCATCGCGAGGTTCGGGTTCTCATCGACGTTGAGCTTGAGGATGGTGATCTTGTCGCCGTTCTCAGACTGGATCTCGTCGAGGATCGGGCCGACCATGCGACACGGTCCGCACCATTCGGCCCAGAAGTCGACCAGGACGGGGCCGTCGGCCTCGATGACATCCTGCTTCCAGGTGCTTTCGCTCGTGGCCTTCGAAGTCATGTGTTCTTCTCCTTTTAGAAGTGGTGAGATCTAGAAACGCCTGGATGCCGGGGATTGTTCCCGGCGCTCAGACTGTGGGCAGTGCGTCGATCTCGGAGACGTCTTCGGCCGGGGATCCGGCTTCGCCGAGACCGGCCAGATAGTGCTCCACGTCGAGGGCCGCGACGGTGCCGCTGCCGGCGGCGGTGACGGCCTGACGGTACGTCGGGTCGATCACATCACCCGCCGCGAAGACGCCGGGGACCGACGTGCGGGACGAGCGGCCGTCGACCCAGACAGTGCCGTCGGCGGTCAGGTCGAGGATGTCGTGCACGAGATGTGTGCGCGGGTCGTTTCCGATCGCGACGAAGACGCCCTCGAGGGCCAGTTCACGGCGCGAACCATCAACGGTGTCTTCCAAAACGACACCGGTGACCGCATCCTCACCGAGGATGTCGACGACGGCGCTGTTCCAGACGAACTCGATCTTCTCGTTCCGCTGCGCGCGCTCCTGCATGATCTTCGACGCGCGCAGTTCGCCGCGGCGGTGGATGACATAGACCTTTGACGCGAACTTGGTGAGGAACGTCGCCTCTTCCATCGCCGAGTCGCCACCGCCGACGACCGCGATGACGCGTTCGCGGAAGAAGAATCCATCACACGTGGCGCAGTAGGAGACGCCACGACCCGAGAGGCGGGCTTCGCCCTCGATCCCGATCTTGCGGGGTGCGGAGCCGGTCGCGTAGATGAGGGCATCCGATTCGACGACCTTGCCGGAACCCATCGTGATCGTCTTGACGGGGCCCGTGATGTCGAGGGAGACGACGTCGTCGTACACGACCTCGGCGCCGAAACGCTCAGCCTGCTCCTGCATCTTCGTCATGAGGTCGGGGCCCATGATCGCCTCGGGGAAGCCGGGGAAGTTCTCGACCTCGGTGGTGTTCATGAGCTCCCCGCCGGCCTCGACCGAACTGGCGATGACGAGGGGAGACAGGTTCGCGCGCGCCGCGTAGATCGCCGCGGTGTAACCCGCGGGGCCCGAGCCGATGATGATGACCTGTCGCACGCTTTTCCTCCTTGGTGGGAGAGGCCGAAGGGCCTCACCGCAGTCAACCCATGGTAGTCGCGGCGCATTCCTTGACCGGCCGACGACGCCGTATTCTCAGCGGCCGAACAGACGCCGTGCGGTGCGGGCGGCGATCGTCAGCTCGGGAGCCCGCAGGACGGCCAGCATCGCGACGTAGACGACCAGTGCGGCGGCGCCGATGATGGTGGCGCCTACCGCTCCGAGCAGTCGATCGGATGCCGTCCAGCCCTCCGCGCCTCCGAGAAGGAGGAAAGTGAGCCATCCGGCCGCGAAGGCCGGCACGGAGGCCACGGCGAAGCGGGCGAGCGCGCGCCAGGTCGCACCGAGTCGCAGGGTGCCGGTGTGCCGACGCAGAAGGCGCAGAGCGACGGGGAGTTGCACGAACGTCGAGAGGGACTGGGTGAGGGCGACACCGGCGGCGAGGAAGGCGAGGGGCAGCCATCCCGCACTGACGGCGAGGGCGGCCAGGAGGGCTCCACCGGCCGCGAGGAGGCACTGCACGATCGTGAAGAAGAAAGGTGTGCGGGTGTCTTGGAAGGCGAAGAAGGCACGCCGCACGATCACGAGCACGCCGAACGGCACCAGGGCGATGAGGTACGCCCCGAGCACCCACGCCATGGCTCCCGCGCCGTCGGGGCTGTTGGTGAAGATCCGGGAGATCGGAACGGATGCCGCGCCCAGGGCCGCCATGAAGCCGAACGCGAAGACACTGAGCGCCCGGATCGACTCATCGAGGTTCGGTCCCACCTGGTCGACCTCGCCCGCCACAACCAATTCCGAGAGGCGCGTGAAGTACGTCGTGGAGATCGACATCGCGACGATCGAGTGCGGCAGCATGAAGATCAGCCAGGCGTAGACGATGACCGTGATGCCGGCGGAACCCGACGCATCCGACACCACTCGTGACTGCACGAGACCCGCGATCTGTCCGATCACGACCGTGAGGAACGTCCACCCGGCGAGGGTCCCGATGTGGCGCAAACCCATGCCGCGCCAGCGGAAGTCGGGGCGGACGTGGAGGCCGGTGCGGCGCCAGAAGAACACGAGAACGATCGCCTGAAGCGCGATTCCCAGGGTCGCGGTGCCACCGAGCACCGTCACCATCGCGCCGTTCCAGTCGGACACCGCGGTGAAGGGCCCACCGAACACCGCGAGGAAGACACCGAATCCCGCGATCGACACGAGGTTGTTGACGGTGGGTGCCCAACTGTAGGGGCCGAACACCTTGCGGGCGTTGAGGACTTCGCCCAGCAGGGCGTAGAGGCCGTAGAACAGCAGCTGCGGTAGACACCAGTACGCCAACGACAACGCCAACGCGCTCTGCTCGGGGGTGTAGCCGGGCACGTAAAGCCAGATGAGCAACGGCGCGAGCGCCATGGTGAGCGCGGTTGCCGCCACGAGCAACACGGTGCCGAGAGTCAACAGCTTCGAGACGAACCGTGATCCACCGTCGGTGTGTGCGGCGGCCTTCACAATCTGCGGCACGATGATGCCCGTGATGACGCCGGCGGCGACGAGCTCGTAGATGTTCGTCGGCAGCATGTTCGCGGTCGTGAACGCATCCGCCGCGCGAGAGCCGTACGAGCCGATGACGGCGACCAACACGACCGAGCGCAAGAGGCCGGTGAGCCGTGAAACGAGAGTGCCCGCGCCGATGATCGCGCTGGCGCGCCCGAGGCTAGCCATCCGCATGCTCCTTCGTGGTGCGCTTTCGACGTCGCATGATCGTGCGGATGATGCCGAGCACGATCATCGAGGACACGAGGGTGATCAGGACGGCGATGCCGACCGATTCCCACTCGGCGCGGACGGACACGTCCACCGAGACCGGGTCGCCGATCGCGATCATGCTGGGGCTGCGCAGTTGCACCGTGAGGTTGGATTCACCACTGCCGACCCGGGCTTGGATCGGCACGTCCGCGCGGGAATTCTGGCTCGCGCCAACCTGGATCGGGGTCGTGTTCTGCACGATCACGCGGGGATCGTTCGGCGTCGTGATCAGCACGAGGGACACCGGCCACGGGAGGTCATTGCGGATCGTGAACCCGAGTGATGCACTCGAAGCCGCGAGAGTGAGCCCGGACGGTGGGGTGATCGAGACGGCATCGAGTGTCGCCCGGGTCGCGGTGCGATGCCGGGCGACAGCACGGGCGAAGCCGGCGGCATCCGGCAGCCAGGCATTGCCGATCAGCTGGAGGATCGACATGCGCTCGGGGCCGAGGAGGACGCGCGGGTCGGCGAGTATCGAGGAAAAACTGCCGAGTTCGGTCTCACCCGTGAGGAACTCGGTGAGCGCCGCGACGTGGGCCGGGTTCGGCTCGACCTCGCTGAGGGTCACAGGTGTCGGCACGTCGTCGAGGAAGGAATCGAGCCCGATCGGGATGCGCCCGGTGAGCGCGAACGCGGCACGGACCGCGTCGTCCAGCGCGCTCGCCGTCCGATTCGCGCCGCGATCGATCGTGACGAGCAGTCCCGCACCCGGCGACTCCGCGTGTGCCAGCGAGGTGAAGGCGGATGCTGCGGCGCGCCATCGGCCACGATCGACACTGCCGGTGGCGACCGACACGGCATGGAGGGCACTCGACACATCCGCGTCGTAGACGAGGAGGTGCGCATCGCCGGCACTCGCCCGCCCGGACATCGACTCCGCCGCGACAGACGACGGCACCAGCGTCGTCGTCGGAAGCTCGGCCGTGGCGAGCGCCGCGACGGCGGCCGCGACGGTTCCGCCGGCTGTACCGCTCGCCGGCCAGTAGAGGCCATCGGTCACGGACCCGATAGCGAGAAGCTCCTCGAGAGTCCGGATGGCCCCCTCTGGCGCGGTCGTCGGTGTCGGAGCGGGCGATGTCGCCCCCGTGCCACCGTCGCTCGCCGTCAGGGCCGAGCCGAGCGATGTGACACCCAGCGGCGCGCCCAGGCCGGCGCCGAACTGCGTCGCGAGGTCGGCATCGCCGAACTGCAGAGCGAACCGTTCATTCGGGAGGGCGAGGAGATCGGCCAGCCAGGCACGCGCGGCGGTGGGGGCCGACGACCCGAGCACGCGGATCGAGGCGACGATCGCCGGGTCGACCGCGAGGATCGCGGGCGTACCGCTGACCGCATCCAGCTGTGCACGCAGGTCGCCGCCGACGCCGGTCTCCGTCGCGAGCTCCTCGCTCGTGAGGAGCCCCACCGAGCGTGCCGGTGTCGTGATCGGCACGATGACACCCACCGGTGCGGAGGCGGCGGCATCCGGAACGACCAGCACACTGGCGGTCGTGAGATCGCCCCGCGCCGACGCGTACGTCGCGGTGAGCGGGTACACGCCCGGGGCGAGCTGCCGGAGCCCGGTCGCATCAGGGTCGATCGTCGCGGTTTCGGTGCGCTGGGCGTACGCGTCGAGCCCACCGATCGTGGCGGTGCCGATCTCGCGGGCCGCGGCCTCCGGCGTGGCGTCATCGAGCCACGCCCGCAGCGCCTCGCGGGTCGGGAGTGCCGTGTCGGTCACCGAGATGCTCACCGGGCCCGATGCCATCGGGACCGCCGTGGGGTTGCTCGCGCGCAGCGCCACGGTGAGCGGCTGGCCTTCGGTGAGGACACCGTCGTCCGTCGGGCCGGCCGTGAAGGTCACACCCGTGGTGTTCAGTGGCGTCTCCACCGCGCCCGCCGCGGCGGCGGGGGCCACGCCGAGCATGAGCGCCACCAGCACCGCCAGGCGCACCCGAAAGCGGCGCGCGGGCGTGGGTGTGGACGAGGTCACGGTCATGGGATTGGACTCCTGTGCGATCCCCGACCGCACGATCAGATGCGATTCTAGAGTGAGGGCCCTGTGCGCGAACCGTGACGGAGCCGCACCGACGACGATTGGACTCTCCTGTGGATGTCACCGCCGACCGTGAGCTGTGCGCGGCACTGCGTGAGGATCTCCGCGAGGCGGACTACACGGCGGCCGCCGTGCGCGCGGCGTGGGGTGGGATTGCCGACGACGCGATCGGCCGCGGCCTGCACGGGCCGGCGCTGACAGCGCTGGGTGACCGCACGGATGCGCTCGCCGTCCTCGCGCGCGTGTTCTTCCTGGGCACCAGCGCTCCGGTCTCGGATGTGGATGCCGCGCTGCCGCGCGTCGGGGCTGCGGGCCTCCGCGCTCTCGGCCTGGTATCGATCGACGGCGGACGCGTGGTGCCGGCGGCACTCGTGCGGCCACAGGAATTCGGCGACGCCGCGGGATCCGGTCTGTGGTGGATCGCGAGCGATCTCGATGAGGGGGCCCTCGGCGGCGCTCTGCCCGCCGACCACGTGCTCGGTGTCGGCGGCGCCTCGATGACCCTCGCCGGTCTGCAACTGCCATCCTTTGCGGGCCGGGTTCTCGACGTCGGCACGGGATGCGGCATCCAAGCGTTGCGTGCGCTGCGCCACGCGGATCGGGTCGTCGCAACCGACGTGTCCGCCCGGGCGCTGCAGTTCACCCGGCTGAACGCACTGCTGGCCGGAGCCGATGGCCGGATCGACGTGCGGCTCGGCAGCTTGTTCGACCCGGTGGCGGGCGAGCAGTTCGAGCGCGTCGTGTCCAACCCGCCGTTCGTGATCACGCCGCGGGTCGCCGGCGTGCCCGAGTACGAGTACCGGGACGGCGGGATGGCCGGCGATGATCTCGTGGCCGCGTTCGTGACGCAGGTCGGTGCCGTGCTCGCCCCGGGTGGCGTTGCGCAGTTGCTCGGCAACTGGGAGTATCGCGGCGACGAGGACGGGCTCGATCGCGTTCGCGGCTGGGTGGCCGACTCGCCGGTGCCGCTGGATGCCTGGATCATCGAGCGTGAGCAGCTCGATCCACTCGCCTACGCCGAACTGTGGGTGCGCGACGGCGGCACGGTGCCAGGTTCGCCCGAGTACGCGCGGCTCATTGAAGCCTGGCTCGCCGACTTCGCGGCGCGTGGCGTGACGGCGATCGGATTCGGCTACCTCCTGCTGCATCGACCGGCATCCGGCACCCCGACGCTGGCCCGCTACGAGCGAGTGTCACAGCCGGTCTCGAAGAGTCTGGGCGAGCATCTGCTGGCCGCCGTCACGGCGTGGGAACGGGTGAGTCGGATGGACGACGCGGCGCTCGCGGCATCCACGCTCATCGTTGCGGGCGACGTCACCGAGGCTCGCCACCACTTACCCGGGTCCGAGGCGCCGAGCATCATCGAGCTGCGCCAGGGTGGCGGTTTCGCGCGCACGATCGAGGTCGACCCTGCTCTGGCCGCGCTCGTCGGCGCGAGCGACGGCGATCTGCCGGTGGGTGTGCTCGTCGCCGCGATCGCCGATCTGCTGGAGGTGGATGCCGACGCCCTCGCCGCCGACGTCTTGCCCCGCGTGCGAGAGCTGCTGTTCACCGGGTTCCTCGCGTTCACCGAGTCGGCTCCGACGACGTCCGAAGTGACCCATCCCGACCCCCGGTAGGCTCGACACATGCTCAATATGGCCGAGGGACTTGACCGGCTGGGGGCACTCGCATCGTCACCGTTGATGGCCACTCTCGGTTCCGCCTTCGTGGACGCGGGCTTCGAGATCGCGATCGTCGGCGGGCCCGTGCGCGATGCGCTGCTCGGCCGGACGACCAATGATCTGGACCTCACGACCGATGCACGGCCGGATGACATCCTGCGGATCGTGAAGCCCCTCGCCACGGCGACATGGGACATCGGTCGCGCGTTCGGGACGATCGGGGCGAAGATCCACGGCGAGCAGGTCGAGATCACCACGTACCGCGCCGACAGCTACGACGGTGCGACGCGCAAGCCCACGGTGGAGTTCGGCGACACGCTTGAGGCCGACCTCGTGCGCCGTGATTTCACGGTCAACGCGATGGCGCTGCGTTTGCCGGTTCCGGCGCTCGTCGACCCGACGGGAGGCGTGGAAGACCTCGTCGCCCGGCGCCTGCGCACCCCGGCCGACCCCGCCATCAGCTTCGGTGACGATCCGCTGCGGATGCTCCGCGCTGCGCGCTTCGCCGCCCAGCTCGGTTTCGACGTCGCTCCGGAGACGCTCGCGGCGATGACGGAGCTGCGTGAGAGTCTTCGCATCGTGAGTCCCGAGCGGGTGCAGGGTGAGCTCGTCAAGCTACTCCAGACCGCGGCGCCGGACCCCGGCATCCGACTGCTGGTCGAGACGGGACTCATGAGTGAGTTCCTCCCCGAAGTGCCGTCTCTGCGGCTCGAGATCGACGAGCACCACCACCACAAGGACGTCTACGAGCACTCGCTCACGGTGCTGCGGCAGGCGATCGAACTGGAGCAGGCGCGGCATCCCGGCCAGGCGCCCGACGTCGCGCTCCGCCTCGCGGCGCTCCTCCACGACATCGGCAAGCCCGCGACCCGCAAGCTCGAGCCCGGCGGCGGCGTGAGCTTCTACCATCACGATCTCAAAGGTGCGCGGCTGGCGCGCAAGCGGCTGCACGCGCTCCGCTTCGACGGTGATACGACCGCGTCGGTCACTCAGCTGATCGAGCAGCACCTGCGGTTCTTCGGGTACGCGGAGGGTACGTGGTCGGATTCGGCCGTGCGCCGCTACGTGCGTGACGCGGGCGCCGAGCTCGAGCGGCTCCACATCCTCACGCGCGCCGACGTCACGACCCGCAATACGAAGAAGGCCGGGCGGCTGGCCCGTGCCTACGACGACATCGAGCGGCGCATCGCCGAGCTCGCCGAGCAGGAAGAGCTCGACGCCATCCGGCCGGAACTCGACGGCAACCGCATCCAACAGGTGTTGGGGATCGGCCCCGGTCGCGAGGTCGGCGAGGCGTACCGGTTCTTGCTCGAACTGCGACTGGATGAGGGCATGGTCGGCTCCGAGGTCGCCGAGCGGCGCTTGCGCGAGTGGTGGGCCGCCCGAGGCTGAGCCGATCGACCTAGACTGTGCGCACTCCCCTCGCCGTCGAAAGGAGTCGCCGTGCCCTCGTCGTGGTCGTCACGCCGGGAGGTCTCACCCGAGACGTCCCGGTTGCTCATCGAGCGTGCGCACGAAGAGTTCGTCGGCGGCAATCCGGGTGATCCCCGGGTCGATCAGGTCCGCCCGCTCGTGCAGGACTCGTGGCGCCGCTCGCGTGCGGGTCGTGTAGGTGCCGAGGACCTCCCGCCCCTCGAACTCACCGACGAGGAGCTCGAGGCGTATCGCAGCACCCATCCGCTCGCCGGAGCGATGGACATGATCCGCGCGCTGCTGTTGCCGGGAGACAACGCGAGCGATGCCGGGGTGGTCGTCGCGGTCGGGGACGCGGCCGGACGGCTGCTGTGGATCGAGGGTGACCGGTCGGTGCGGGCGCTGACCGGCGCGATGGGGTTCGTCGCCGGTACGAACTGGTCCGAGAAGTTCGTCGGCACCTCCGCTCCCGGCACCGCGCTGGCGCTCGATCGCTCCGTGCAGATCCACGGGGCCGAGCACTACAACCGGCTCGTGCAGCCGTGGTCGTGCACGGCCGCCCCCGTCCACGACCCGGAAACCCGTCGGATCCTCGGGGTCATCGATGTCACCGGCGGAGCGGATGCCGTCACACCCCAGGCGCAGTTGCTCGTCGACGCGACGGCCCGAGCGATCGAGGGTGAGTTGCTCGTGGCGCGCTTGCGCGCACGTGCGGCCGTCACGGCGCCGATCCCCAGCCGACGGTCGGTGGTGCGGGCGCCCGAGACCGCGACGCTGCGAGTCCTCGGCCGTGATCGCGCGCTGCTGGAGATCGCGGGTGACGCGGCCGAGACCCTCACCGAAGTATCGGCGCGGCACGCTGAGATCCTCCTCATGCTCGCGGTGCACCGGCAAGGGCTGTCGGCGGAGCGTCTCGGCGAGCTCGTCTACGGCGACGCGGCCGAGGGCACACTCCGGCCCGAGATGGTGCGCCTGCGCAAGGTGCTCGAGCGGACGGCTCCGCACTTGGTCCCGACATCCCGGCCGTATCGGCTGGCGGCGGACCTCGAGATCGATGCGCACCAGGTGCTGTCGCTGCTCGGTCGCGGAGCGCATCGCGTCGCCCTCGCGGCCTACCGGGGGCCGGTCTTGCCGGATTCGGTGGCCCCGGGCGTGGAGGAATTCCGCGAGACGGTGCGGGTCGCGTTGCGCGATGCCCTCCTCGCCGAAGCCTCGATCGATGTCCTCCTGGCCTACGCCGAGACCTCGGACGGCTCGGCGGATGAGGAGATCCTGCGCCTCGCGCTCAGCATGCTGCCGGCGCGATCGCCCAAGCGGGCCGGGCTCGTCGCCCGGATCGAGCGCCTCTGAGCGCCCCTCGCCGTGCACCGGATTCGGACGGATGCCGCAGATTCGGCCGCGCGAGGGTTGCGGCATCCGATTCGGGTGACATTGTCCGATCTGATGACGGGGCGGCGGGGGCGCGCGCGGCGCGGTCCTGGCAGGATGATCGTGACGGAGGGAAGACATGACCGACGACACCCCCACACCCGCGCTCACGGAGCTCGCCGAGGCGCACGGTATCGCGACCTCGTACTGGTCGTTCTTCGGTGACCGGGTGACGGTTCCCGCCACGACCCTGCAGGCGGCGCTGCGGTCGATGGGTGTCGCGGTGGGGTCGGATGCTGAGATCACCGCGGCGCTGGACGACATTCAGGAAGAGCCCTGGCGGCGCTTGCTGCCGGCGTCGCTCGTGTCGCGCCCCGGCGCACGCGTGCTGCTCGTCCACGTCGCCGATGGTCACGATGTCACCCTGTCGATCGCGCTCGAGGACGGATCGTGGCGTGACCTCCCCGTCCCGCCACAGGAGGCGACCGCCCGCACAGTCGACGGCGCCCCGGTGTGGCGCCTGCAGATCCCGGTGCCGGTCGATCTCCCGCTCGGGTGGCACACAGTCCACGCGTGGCAGCGGCCGTTCGGCGGCGACGTGAATCGGACGGCATCCGCTCCATTTGTGATCACTCCCGAGCGGTTGCCGGCCCCGCCCACGCGGCCCGGCCGGCGGCGGGGCTGGGGTCTGATGGCGCAGCTGTACTCGGTGCGCTCGCGCGCCTCGTGGGGCATGGGTGACTTCGCCGATCTCGCCGATCTCGCCGCGGTCGCGGGCGCCGAGGGGGCAGACTTCCTGCTGGTGAACCCCATCCACGCGGCCGAGGTCACGAGCCCGATCGAACCGTCGCCGTATCTTCCCGCGACGCGGAGATTCCTCGCGCCGCTGTACGTGCGGCCGGAGGACATCCGCGAGGTCGCGTATCTCACTCCGACCGAGCGTGCCGTCGTCGAGGCAGCCCGCACCCCCGTCGCCGCGACCGATGACGATCCGACGCGCATCGATCGCGATGCCGTGTGGGCGGCGAAGCGTCTCGCGCTCGACGCGATCTTCCTCGCGCCGTTGTCGACCGGCCGTCGGGCCGAGCTCGATGCCTTCATCGCCCGCGAGGGTCAGCCGCTGCAGGACTTCGCCCTGTGGTGCGCACTCGAAGAGCACTACGACGGCGCCCCGCGCCCCGACGATGCGCGCGACATCTCCTCGCCCCTGGTTGCGGAGTTGCGGGCGCAGCTGACGACCCGGGTCGACTTCCACATCTGGCTGCAGTGGGTCGCGGACCAGCAGGTCGAGCGTGCGCAGGCGGCGGCGAAGGCATCCGGCATGACGATCGGGGTCATGCACGACCTCGCCGTCGGGGTGCACACGCAGGGGTCCGATGCCTGGTCGCTCCGCGGAATGTATGCCCCGAGCATGACGGTGGGGGCCCCCGCGGACATGTACAACCAGCAGGGCCAGAACTGGAACCAGCCGCCGTGGCTCGCGCCCGCGCTCGCCGAGGCCGGGTACGCGCCGCTCCGTGACATGATCCGGACGCTCCTCCGCCACGCCGGAGCGCTGCGAATCGACCACGTGATCGGCCTCTTCCGTCTGTGGTGGATTCCGGCAGGACTCTCGCCGGCGGCCGGCACCTACGTTCGCTATGACCACGAGGCGATGATCGGCGTGCTGGCGCTCGAGGCCCACCGCGCGAGCGCCGTGCTGATCGGCGAAGACCTCGGCAACGTCGAGCCGTGGGTGCGCGACTACCTGTCCGCGCGCGGGATCCTCGGGACCTCGGTGCTGTGGTTCGAACGCGAGGGTGAGGGGTTTCGTCCGCCCGAGCACTACCGCGAGTCGCTGCTCGCGACCGTCAACACGCACGATCTTCCCCCGACCGCCGGGTATCTCGCCGACGAGCACGTCGCGTTGCGGGCCCGGCTGGGGCTCCTCACCCGCCCGGTGGAGGTGGAGCTCGCCGAGGCCGACGCCGAGCGCGGTGCGATGCTCGCCCTGCTGCGCGAGCGCGGGCTGCTGGGTGGGGAGGCGAGCGAGCAGCAGGTGATCGAGGCGCTGAACGTGTTGATCACGGCATCCCCCTCGCAGCTTCTCGGGGTGGCGTTGGTGGATGCCGTCGGCGAACGCCGCACACAGAACCAGCCCGGCACCGACAAGGAGTACCCGAACTGGCAGGTGCCGCTCGCCGACGGCGCCGGCCGCGCCGTGCTCCTCGACGACCTGGCGACCCATCCCCGCTTCGTCTCCCTGCTGTCGGTCGTCGACGACGCCCTCTGACCCCCGCCCCGCGGAAGGCGGACGGTCGTGGCGCGGGGAGCCACGGCGAGGGCGCAACCGCATGCAACGTGGGGCGACGTAGGGTCGGCGGCATCCGAAGCGCGGCGAGGATGCCGCGGACCATGACCGTCGAAGGAGACATCATGACCATCGTCGAAGAGGGCGTCTCGAGCGTCTACGCCAACCCCGGCCAGCGCGGTGCGCTCGCCGACTACCGCCCGCGCTACGGGCACTACATCGGGGGTGAGTTCGTCGAGCCGATCAAAGGCCAGTACTTCGAGAACATCTCGCCGGTCAACGGCAAACCGTTCACCGAGGTGGGTCGCGGCACCGTCGAAGACATCGATCGTGCGGTCGAGGTCGCCTGGCAGGCGTTCGAGTCGTGGAAGAAGACGACGGCGGCGGATCGGGCGAACATCCTGAACAAGATCGCCGATCGCATCGAGCAGAACCTCGAGTCGATCGCCGTGGCCGAGACGTGGGACAACGGCAAGCCGGTGCGAGAGACGCTCGCCGCCGACATCCCGCTGGTCGTCGACCACTTCCGCTACTTCGCCGGAGTCCTGCGCGCACAGGAGGGGTCGCTCAGCCAGATCGACGAAGACACCGTGGCCTATCACTTCAACGAACCGCTCGGCGTCGTGGGGCAGATCATCCCCTGGAACTTCCCGATCCTCATGGCCACGTGGAAGCTCGCCCCGGCGCTCGCCGCCGGCAACTGCGTCGTCCTGAAGCCGGCCGAGCAGACCCCGGCATCCATCCTGTTCCTCTTCGACATCATCGGCGACCTGCTGCCCGCCGGCGTCGTGAACATCGTCAACGGCTTCGGGATCGAAGCGGGCGCGCCGCTCGCACAGCACAAGCGCATCCGCAAGGTCTCGTTCACGGGTGAGACGACGACCGGGCGCCTCATCATGCAGTACGCGTCGCAGAACCTCATCCCGGTGACGCTCGAGCTCGGCGGCAAGAGCGCGAACATCTTCTTCGAGGACGTCGCACGCCAGAAGGACGACTACTACGACAAGGCTCTCGAGGGCTTCACGTTCTTCGCCCTCAACGGAGGCGAGGTGTGCACGTGCCCGAGCCGCGCGCTCATCCAGCGCTCGATCTACGACCAGTTCCTCGGCGACGGGCTCGAGCGGGTCGGCAAGATCGTGCAGGGAAACCCGCTGGACCCGGCCACGATGATCGGGGCCCAGGCATCCAACGATCAGCTCGAGAAGATCCTCAGCTACATCGACATCGGCAAGCAGGAGGGCGCGAAGGTCCTGATCGGCGGCGAACGGGTCGATCTGGGTGGCGATCTCAGCGAGGGCTTCTACGTGCAGCCCACCGTTTTCGAAGGTCAGAACAGCATGCGGATCTTCCAGGAGGAGATCTTCGGACCCGTCGTCTCGGTGACGAGCTTCGACGACTTCTCCGGGGCGATCGACATCGCCAACGACACCCTGTACGGCCTCGGGGCAGGTGTGTGGAGTCGCTCGGGCGACACCGCCTACCGCGCGGGCCGTGCGATCGAGGCGGGTCGCGTCTGGACCAACACGTATCACCAGTACCCCGCGCACGCGGCGTTCGGCGGGTACAAGCAGTCCGGCATCGGGCGGGAGAACCACCTGAAGATGCTCGACCACTATCAGCAGACCAAAAACCTTCTGGTGTCGTATGCCGAAGGCGCGATGGGTTTCTTCTGAGCATGAACGACACACTCAGCAGGGTCGCCGTGACGGAAGCCGCGGCGGCCCTGCTGCGCCAGTTGACGGCGCAACACGGCACGCTCATGTTCCATCAGTCGGGCGGATGCTGTGACGGCTCGGCGCCGATGTGCTTCCCCGTCGGCATGTTCCTCACCGGACCGAGCGATGTGAAGCTCGGCGATCTCGACGTCGGGCTCGACGATCTCATCGAGGTATTCATCTCGGAAGCGCAGTTCGAGTACTGGAAGTACACGCACCTGACGATCGACGTCGTGCCGGGCCGCGGCGCCGGATTCAGCGTCGAGGGCCCGACCGGAAACCGGTTCATCATCCGCTCCCGGATGCTGGATGAGGCCGAGTTGGGGCACTTCGGACTGTCGTAATGGTCGGTGACGGGCGCTGATACCGACCGTCGTCTCTGATGGCACTCGGTTTCGTTCTCGTTACAAATGTGGCGTGAGTGCCGGAAGTACCCCGCACCGGGTGAATGATGGCCATCGGGTCTCGCGCACTGACGGGACCGAACCCACACAGCAGAGGTATCACCCATGGCACTGCACACCAGCAACCGAGGCCGCGCCGGCCTCGCGATCGGGGCGCTCGGCGTCTCGGCGCTGCTCCTCGCCGGTTGCGCCGGCGCGTCGACCGGCACGGATGGCGGAAGCGCCTCCGGCGACCCGATCATCGTTGGCACCACCGACAAGGTCACCACCCTCGACCCGGCCGGCTCGTACGACAACGGCTCGCTCGCCGTCCAGACGCAGGTCTTCCCGTACCTGGTCAACACGGACTACAACAGCACCGAGGTCGTTCCCGACCTCGCCGAGTCGGCCGAGTTCACCGCGCCGAACGAGTACACCGTGACGCTCCCCGCCGGCCTGAAGTGGGCCAACGGCAACGACCTGACGTCGTCGGACGTGAAGTTCTCGTTCGACCGTAACGTCGCGATCGCCGACCCCAACGGCGCCTCGAGCCTGCTCTACAACCTCGACAGCGTCGAGGCACCGGATGACACCACGGTCGTCTTCACCCTGAAGACCGACAACGACCAGGTCTTCCCGTTCATCCTCACCTCCTTCCCCGGCGCCATTGTCGACGAAGAGGTCTTCTCGGCCGACGCGATCACGCCCGACCAGGAGATCGTGGATGCCAACGCGTTCGGTGGCCCGTACGCGATCACCTCGTGGGACTTCAACAAGGCCGTCGAGTTCACCCCGAACGAGAGCTACGAGGGCCTCCTGTCGGCCGCGGAGAACTCCGGAGTGATCCTCAGCTACTTCGCCGAATCGTCCAACTTGAAGCTCGCCGTGCAGGAGGGTGACGTCGACGTGGCTTACCGGAGCCTCTCGGCCACGGATGTCGATGACCTCTCCGGCAACGACAAGGTCAAGGTCGTCGACGGTCCCGGTGGAGAGATCCGCTACATCGTCTTCAACTTCAACACGCAGCCGTACGGCGCCACGACCGCCGACGCCGACGCCGCCAAGGCGCTCGCCGTCCGTCAGGCCGCCGCCGACCTCGTCGACCGCGACACGATCGCGGAGCAGGTCTACAAGGGCACCTACACCCCGCTGTACTCCTACGTTCCCGAGGGCTTCGCTGGCGCAACCGAGGCACTCAAGGGCCTCTACGGCGATGGCGAGGGTGGACCGGATGCCGCGAAGGCGAAGGCGACCCTGGAAGCTGCCGGCGTCACGACCCCGGTCGAGCTGAACCTGCAGTACAGCCCGGATCACTACGGACCGTCGTCGGGTGACGAGTACGCGCTGATCAAGCAGCAGCTCGAAGCCGATGGTCTGTTCACGGTCAACCTGCAGTCGACCGAGTGGGTCCAGTACTCCAAGGACCGCACGGCGGACGTCTACCCGGCGTACCAGCTCGGATGGTTCCCGGATTACTCCGACGCCGACAACTACCTGGCGCCGTTCTTCCTCCAGGAGAACTTCCTCGGCAACCACTACGACAACGCAGAGGTCAACGACCTGATCCTCCAGCAGGCCGTCGAGACAGACCCGGCGACCCGCACCGCGGACATCGAGAAGATCCAGGAGCTCGTCGCGGGCGACCTTTCCACTCTCCCGCTGCTGCAGGGCGCGCAGGTTGCCGTGACCGGTGCTGACGTGAACGGGGTCACCCTCGACGCGTCGTTCAAGCTCCGCTTCGCACCGATCACCAAGTAATCCCACTACGGGCGTTCCGTCTCGTCTGCGTCTCGTGCGCGGCGAGCCGGAACGCCCGTTGTCCGTAAGGTAGTCACTCATGAGCACCGACGCTGCCCTCGTCGCCGAGCCACCCCCCGCCCTGCATTCCCGGACGAAGAAGCCGGGATCGACGCTCGGCCGCTACATCCTCGTGCGGTTCCTGTTGATCATCCCCACCGTGCTGATCCTGGTGACGCTGGTCTTCTTCCTCATCCGCCTCACCGGTGACCCGATCACCGCGGCCCTCGGCGGACGCCTCCCGGCCGATCAACTCGCCGAGCGCATCAGCGAAGCCGGCTACGACCGGAACATCTTCATCCAGTACTTCGAGTATCTGGGCCAGGTGTTCACCTTGAACTTCGGCACGACGATCACCGACAACCAACCGGTCATCGAGGTCATCGCGACGTACGGCGCCGCGACGCTCGAGCTCGTGCTCTACTCGCTGGTCGTCGCTTTCATCGTCGGCATCCCGCTCGGTCTCGTCGCGGCCGCCCTGCGCGATCGCTGGCCCGACGCCCTCCTCCGCGTCAGCGCGATCCTCTTCTACGCAACGCCGGTGTTCTTCGCCGGGCTCGTCGCCAAGCTCGTCTTCGGAGTCTGGCTCGGCTGGCTGCCCGTCTCCGGCCGCGCGAGCGTGCGCACGGAAATCGCGCTGAACCGCGAAGGTGGCACCGGCATCTACCTGATCGATGCGATCGCCTCCGGCAACCCGGCCTACGTCCAAGACGTGCTCGCTCACGCCGTCCTTCCGGCGCTCACCCTTGGCCTCTTGACCGCCGGGATCTTCCTGCGGCTCGTGCGCACGAACGTCATCGGCACGTACAACATGCCGTACATCGACGCCGCACGATCGCGCGGGGTGCGCGAGGGGCGCCTCGTCCGGACGCACGCCTACCGGCCGGCGTTGATCCCGATCATCACCGTCATCGGTCTGCAGATCGCCCTCATGCTCGGCGGCGCGGTGCTGACCGAGACGACGTTCGAGTGGCAGGGTCTCGGCTTCCAGTTGACCGAGTACCTCTCCTCGCGCGACTTCGTCGCGGTGCAGGGCATCGTCGCGATGATCGCGATCATCGTCGCGCTGACCAACTTCGCCGTCGATATCATCGCGGCCTTCATCGACCCCCGTGTGAGGTTCTGAGATGACCAAGCCTCGCTTCATCGACCGCGTCCCGGTCGTCCACCAGCTGCGGCAGAGCGTGGGCCTCCAGCGCGGGATGCTGGTGGCCGGTCTCGTGTTGACCCTGCTGTTCCTGGTGTCCGCGGTCTTCGCACCCATCCTCGCACCCTACGGTTTCTCGCAGCTGAGCGGCCCCGACGGCAACTTCGGTGCGCAGCAGCCGCCGGGCGCGGAGCACCTGCTCGGCACGACCGTCGGTGGATACGACGTCCTCTCGCGCGTGATCTGGGGAGCCCAGACCGCGCTGTACGTCGTGATCGTCGCGATCGCGCTCTCGGTGTTCCTCGGCATCCTTCTCGGCCTCGTCTCCGGCTATCTCGGCGGCTGGGTCGACCGTGTGCTCGTCGTGATCGCCGATGCGATCTATGCGTTCCCGACCCTGCTGCTCGCGATCGTCGTCGCCATCGCGATCAGCGGCGGTCAGTCGGGCCTGTGGCCCGGCGTACTCGCGGCGGCCGCATCCATCACCGTCGTCTTCATCCCGCAGTACTTCCGTGTCGTCCGTGCCGAAGTCGTGCGGGTCAAGGCGGAGGCGTTCATCGAGTCGGCCAAGGTGATCGGGGCCTCGACGCCCCGGATCATGTTCCGTCACGTGCTGCGCAATTCCACGCGCACCCTGCCGCTGATCGTCACGCTCAATGCGTCCGAGGCGATCTCGACGATGGCGGCCCTCGGCTTCCTCGGGTTCGGCATTCAGCCGACGGCCGCGGCCGAGTGGGGGTACGACCTCAACAAGTCGATCAGCGATGTGGCCGCCGGCATCTGGTGGACGGCGATCCCGCCGGGCATCGCGATCGTCTTGACCGTTCTCGGTGTCACCCTCATCGGGGAGAGCCTCAATGACCTCGCCGACCCGCGCCTGCGCGCGCGGCGCCGCGCGACGAAGCAGACGCCGGCCGACGCGGTCGCCGCGACGCAGCCCGCCAGCCGCGAATTCATGGGAGAGGTCGAGTGATGACCACGGCATCCGAGACGGGGCTTGCCGTCGACATCCGAGGGCTCGACGTCACGTTCGCGACCGACGGCGGCGATGTGCACGCCGTTCGCCGCGTCTCACTCGACGTCCGCCGTGGCGAAGTTCTCGCGATCGTGGGTGAATCCGGCAGTGGCAAGACCGTCACGGCGCGCACGATCCTGGGACTCCTGCCCGAGACCGCGGTCACCCAGGGTGTGGTGCTGCTGGACGGTACCGACGTCGTCGGACTGGATGCGGAAGGCCTCCGCGCCGTGCGCGGTACGAAGGCCGCGATGATCTTCCAGGAGCCCTCGACCGCGCTGAACCCCGTGTTCACGGTCGGGTGGCAGCTCGCGGAAGGGCTTCGGGCCCACGGCACCTACACGAAGAAGCAAGCGCGCGCCAAGGCGATCGAGATGCTGGCGCGCGTCGGCATCCCCGAGCCGGAACGCCGGGTCGACGACTATCCGCACCAGTTCTCCGGTGGGCAGAAGCAGCGCATCGTCATCGCGACGGCGCTCGCGCTCGACCCGACGGTCATCATCGCGGACGAGCCGACGACCGCGCTCGACGTCACGGTGCAGGCCGAGATCCTCGATCTGCTGCGGCGCCTCCGCGATGAAGACGGCACGGCGATCGTGCTCATCACGCACAACATGGGCGTCGTCGCCGATCTTGCCGACCGCGTGGCGGTCATGCTGAACGGTGAAGTCGTCGAGACGGCGCCCGTTGTGGATCTCTTCGCCGCGCCGACGCACGAGTACACGAAGCGGCTGTTGGCTGCTGTCCCCCGGCTGCAGATCGTCGATCGCCAGCTGCCGGCGGGCGCGGCATCCGCAGCCCCGATCGTCGTCGCCGACGACCTCGTCATCGAATACGCCGGCCGGTTGGGGCGCCCGACGTTCCGTGCCGTCGACCGGGTCAGCTTCTCGATCGCGCCTGGTGAGGTTCTCGGCCTGGTCGGCGAGAGCGGATCGGGAAAGACGACGATCGGTCGCGCGATCGCTGGACTCACCCCGGTCAGCGGTGGATCTCTGCAGGTTCTGGGCGTCGAAATGCTCGGGGTGAAGGAGCGGGTCTTCCGCCGTCACCGCAAGGATCTCGGTTTCGTTTTCCAGGACCCCGCGACGAGCTTCAACCCGCTGTTGACGATCGCGCAGAATGTCGCGGAGCCGCTCATCGTGCACGGCGGCGCGAAGAACGCCGACGATGCCCGAGACAAGGTCGACGAGCTGCTCGAGGCCGTGCAGCTGCCGAAGGCGTTCGGCGACCGATTCCCACACGAACTCTCCGGCGGGCAGCGCCAGCGCGCATCGCTCGCGCGGGGACTCGCGCTCGACCCGAAGCTACTGATCGCCGACGAACCGACCAGCGCTCTGGACGTGTCGGTGCAGGCGCGGGTACTCGAGCTGTTCGCCGAGCTGCAGGAACGCTTCGGGTTCGCGACCCTGTTCATCACGCACGATCTCGCCGTCGTCGACATGCTCGCCCATCGGGTCGTCGTGCTCCACAAGGGTGAGATCGCCGAAGAGGGAACGGCCGCCGAGGTTCTCGGCAACCCGAAGGACCCCTACACGCGCAAGCTCATCGCATCACTGCCGGTCCCCGACCCGGCCGAGCAGGCCGCGCGCCGCGCCGTGTGGGAAGCCCACCGCTACGACGTGTGAGGGGGAGGCGAGCCCTCTTCTGTGCTCGCTCACCTGAACAAATCCTGCAGCGCGGCCACTGGCCGTCGGGGTGGGTGCGGATTTCCGCGGGTGACCGGTCGCCAGCCCGTAGCGGAGCAGGAGTTGTTCAGGTGCGAGCCGGTCAAGTGCCGCAGGGCTCTACTATTCGAGCATGACCCGCGACGCGCCGCACCTGTATCGCGCCGAACGTCCGAAGGCGTTCATCGACGCCGTGGTCGCCATCGCGATGACCCTGCTGATCCTGCCGCTGATGGACAGCGTCGCGGACCTCGACGATGCGAGCGTGTCGACCGCGGACTGGTTCGTCGACCACCGCTGGCAGTTGACATCGTTCGTGCTGAGCTTCGTCCTCATCGCGATGTTCTGGCTCAATCACCAGCGCCTGTTCTCCGGCGTCGAACACGTGACCACTGGACTGCTGTGGATCTGCATGGCGTGGCTCTTGAGCATCGTGTGGCTGCCGGTGGCCACGGCCCTTTCGGGACGCGCGGACGGGGAAGACCCGCTCGTCAAGGGCATCTATATCGGTAGCCTCATCGCGACGGCGGCCATCGGTCTGATCCACCGGCTCTATCTCCGTGAACACTCCGAGCTGCACAACCTCACGCCCGACGTCCTCCGCTCGGGGCTGGCCGCCGACATCGCGATGTGCGTGCTGTTCAGCATCGCGCTGGTCGTCGCCGTGCTCGTACCGGTGGTCGGCTATCTCGCGCTCCTGGTCATGTTCCTGATGGGGCCGGCGCAGAGTCTCCTGCTGCGGATCCTTCCCGCACGCTGAGCTCAGCGGAACAGGCCTCCCAGGATCGAACCGAACGTACCGAGCTGGCCGAGCACCCAGATCGCGACGAACACCCCGACGACGATCAACGTCCGCCACGGCACGCCGCGCGTGAGGCGCCGACCCTGGGCCGCAACCCCCGGCGGGCGGAGCAGGGCGGCGGGCGCGACGAATGGCAGCGCGCTCTCGACTGCGGCCGGCGCCGCGAGGCGGTCATCACGCCAGCGCTCCCACTGGGCGAACTTGTCGAGTGCCGCCGCGACGGCCGCGAACAACCACGCCCAGGTCGCCGGGTCGAGAGTCGAGAATTCCCGCTTGCCGTAGAAGAACATCCAGTCGTCGACGATCTCGACGTCCAGCGCCGCCGCATTGTCGATGAAGCGCGCCATGATGTCGGGCGTGAAGAGATAGAGGGCGTCGCGCTCGTATCCCTGCGGGCAGTACAGCGTGAAGTGACGGTCGAAGTCGCCTTCCAGGCTGAGCCTTTGGTCCTTGTCGAAGGACGCCGGCAGGTTCGAGCCGAACAGCGAGTTGTTGCTCGTGGCATCCAGCACGATGTGCGGCAGCGGGCTGGAGAGCTTGACGGCGACGTACCCCCAGCGGTGCGTCGTGCGGTTTTTGCCCGAACCGGTCGTGTATCGGTAGTTGCCGAACTCCACGAAGCGGGGCGTCGTGCCCCGGAGGACATCGGTGGCGACACGGGAACTCCCCTGGCTGAAGATCATGCCCGGGAGTGGCGGGTTGGGTGACGTCGGATACCAGGTCATCCCGTTCGCGTGTGCGAACCGGTCGAGGCGCCACCAGCGATCGCCGGATGTTCCCCACACGAGCCGGTAGATGGCGGTGCCGGTGACCGCGACGACGGCCAGCAGCATGAGGATCGGCACGATCACGAACAGCACGCCGCCGCCGCCCGCCCCCATGCTCAGCAGACCGGTGATCACCGAGAAGAACGTCGATCCGAAGATCATCATGAACACAACGCCGACGAGGATTCCCACGACGAGCTGCACCCCGCCGCCCGTCGGGGCGCGCCCGCTCTGACGCAGCTGCTGCACGTAGGCGCGGACGGCAGCTCGATCGGCGGGTTCGAGCAGAGGGCGTGCATCGAAGGGCGTGCTCATCGGTTCACCTCGATCTCGAACGTCTCGAGGCGCAGGTCGGTGACCAGAGCTGCGATCAGTTGCGCCGTGCCGCCGACGATCGTGCCGACGTGCATGGTCGAGCCCAGCGCTGCGATCAGTTGCGCCGTGCCGCCGACGATCGTGCCGACGTGCATGGTCGAGCCCAGCGCGGCTTCGCTGCGCTCCCGCAGCCAGTCGTCGGCCGACATGTCCGCAGTCCATTCCATGCGGCCACGCTACCTCGGGTGCGAGGCGTCGCCCTCAGAGAGCGAGGACTGCGGCGCGCAACCACTCGCGATAGCGATCCGGGCTCCATCCCGACTGCGCTACCAGCTGCTGAGCGCTCTCCGGTGACATGAGGAACGACAGTTCGTCAGCGGCGGCGCGACGGTCGACCGGGGGGTCGATCAGCTCTCGCCGGGTCAGTTCGTCGACGAGCGCGCGGAAGTCGGCGGCCCGCCGCGCGAGCATGTCGGTGAGGGCGTCCCTGACGATGTCATCGGACAGCGACGCGCCGAGCAGCACCGTCCACAGCGCATATGAGTCGAGGTTGGCCTGGCTGATGCGCGCCACGACCCCGTCGACGAAGTCGTCGTCGGGAAGGTTCAGCAACCCCAGACCCGCGGTCGTATCGGTCAGCGAGGCGGCTGCTTCGGTGCCGGAGAACGTGACCTCGAACGCTGCGATCAGCAGCTCCGCCTTCGCAGCTGTTCCTTTCACCGTCTCGACGGATACGGATGCCTGGCGCGCGATGGACGGGAGGGTCGTCGCTTGGTACCCATTGGCGGAGAAGAGGACTGCCGCCGCCTCGAGAATCCGTGTGCGCGTCTGTGCCGCCTGCTGGGTGCGCAGCGTCGACCGATAGGCACGCGGTGAAATCACGGAATCCACTATTGACTACCCTCTCGGTGTGGTGAATACTTTGTCAGGCAACCTAATCTTAACGAAGGATCTCCGCATGTCCACTTACCTCCTCACATGTACGCCGGCGCACGGTCACCTCTCGGCGCTTCTCACTGTCGCGCGACACCTGCGTACACAGGGTCACCACGTGCGCATGCTCACAAGCGTGCGGTACGCGGAGCGTGTCCGCGCGACCGATGTCGAATTCTTGCCGCTGCCTCCCGACGCCGACATCGACCTCGACCGTCCTGACGATGCGTTCCCCGAGCGGAGAGGACTGCGCGGACCCGCGGCCATCCGGTTCGACATGATCCACCTCTTCCTGCGCCCCGCCGCGCAGCAGTACGCCGCGCTGACCTCAGCCCTGGCCGAGGTCCCGACGGACGTCGTGCTCACCGAGCCGCTTTTCGTCGCGGCCGCCCTGCTCAACGAACTTCCCCGCGATGCGCGGCCCGCGATCGTCGCACTCGGTATCTTCCCGCTCGGGACGAAGAGTCGCGACACAGCGCCGTTCGGACTCGGAATCCCTCCGTTGCCCGGTGTCGTCGGCCGCGCACGAAACAGCATCCTGACGGTCGTCGCAGAGAAGGGTGTGTTCAGACCCGTCGTGAAGGAAGCGGATGCCGTGGCCCGCGCCACTATCGGCTTACCGTTGTCGCGCTTCTTCTTGGACTGGGCCGCCGGCGCGGATGCACTCGTCCAGTTCAGCGCGCAGGAGTTCGAGTATCCCCGCTCAGATCTGCCGGCATCCGTCCACTTCGTCGGCCCGCTCCCGCCCTCGGTGCCCCACGTCGACGTTCCGGAGTGGTGGAACGACCTGGACGAAACGCGCCCCATCGTGCACGTGACACAGGGCACGATTGCCACCGACGACTTCTCCCAGCTCGTCGCGCCGACGCTCGCCGCGCTCGCGGGCGAAGACGTGACCGTGGTGGTGAGCACCGGCGGGCGTCCCCTCTCGGCATTGCCTCCGCTTCCCGCGAATGCCCGCGCCGCGGCCTACCTGCCGTACGCCGTGCTGCTCCCGCGGACGTCGGTGCTCGTCACCAACGGCGGCTACGGCGGCGTACAACAGGCTGTGGGGCACGGCATCCCCGTGGTCGTCGCCGGGCAAACCGAGGACAAAGTCGAAGTCAGTGCGCGCGTCGGGTGGTCGGGGGCCGGGATCAACCTCAAAACGAACCGTCCGACGCCGGAGGCCGTGCGTCTTGCGGTGCGTTCGGTGCTCGCCGACCCGACCTTTCGCGCTCGGGCTCAAGAGTTGGCGGCGCGCTTCGCCCATACCGATGCGCTGGCCGGTCTCGACGGTGTGCTCCACTCCCTCTCCCCGCGATTCCGCAGATCAGAGGAGGTCCGCTAGACTGTGAAGGTTGTCTGGCATCGGCCATGTCCGAGGAAGCCCCGACACGTGCATCAACCCTCCTGATGCCGGGAAGTGCCCGGCATCCGTTCAAGTCCGAAGGAGGTGGGTTAGTGACGCACTCACACCAGTACGAGCTCATGGTCATTCTCGACCCCGAGATCGACGAGCGTCAGGTCGCCCCCAAGCTCGACGGGTTCCTCAAGGTGATCACCGCAGACGGTGGTTCCATTGAGAACGTCGACATCTGGGGCAAGCGTCGCCTGGCGTACGAAATCCAGAAGAAGAACGAGGGCATCTACGCCGTCGTCAACTTCACCGCCACGAGCGCGACCACGCAGGAGCTCGACCGTCAGCTGAAGCTGAACGAGCAGATCATGCGTACCAAGGTCCTGCGCGCCGAAGAGGGCATCGCCCTCGTCGCCGCCGAGAAGGAGCGCGCCGACGCCAAGGCCGCCCGCAAGGCAGCGAAGGCGTAAGGACGATGGCCGGCGAGACCATCATCACCGTCGTGGGCAACCTCACGGCAGACCCCGAACTGCGCTACACGCAGGGCGGACTGCCCGTCGCGAACTTCACGATCGCGTCGACTCCGCGCAACTTCGACCGTCAGGCGAACGAGTGGAAGGACGGCGAAGCGCTGTTCCTCCGTGCGTCCGTGTGGCGCGAGTTCGCCGAGCACGTCGCCGGTTCGCTGACGAAGGGTTCCCGGGTCATTGCGTCTGGTCGCCTGAAGCAGCGTTCCTACCAGGACCGTGAAGGCAACCAGCGGACCGCGATCGAGCTGGAGGTCGACGAGATCGGCCCTTCGCTGCGGTATGCGACGGCTCAGGTCACGCGTGCGGCATCCGGCGGAGGAAACTTCGGCGGCGGCGGCGGTGGCCAGGCGCGTCCCGCGCAGGTTGCGCAGCAGCAGGACGAGCCGTGGTCCACGCCCGGCTCTGCTGCTCCGGACGCGTGGAGCGCCCCGGGCACGTCCTACGGCGACGACACGCCGTTCTGATCAACTCACACACTTAAGGAAAAACAATGGCTGGAAAGGCTACCGGCGATCGCCGTAAGCCGCGGAAGGGCGCGAAGAACGCCGCTCCCGCGAAGGCGATCCGCGTCGGCGTCATCGATTACAAAGATGTCCCGACTCTTCGCAAGTTCATCTCGGAGCGCGGGAAGATCCGCGCCCGTCGTATCACCGGTGTCTCGGTGCAGGAGCAGCGTCTGATCGCCACGGCGATCAAGAACGCGCGCGAAATGGCACTCCTGCCTTACGCCGGCGCTGGCCGCTAAGGGGCACGATCATGGCAAAGCTGATTCTCACGAACGAGGTTGCCGGGCTCGGAAGCGCCGGTGACGTCATCGAGGTCAAGAACGGGTACGCCCGCAACTACCTCGTCCCCCAGGGCTTCGCAGTGGTCTGGAGCCGCGGTGGCGAAAAGCAGGTGGCGTCCATTCGCGCCGCTCGCGAGTCGCGCGCAATCCACGACCACGAAGAGGCCGTGGCACTCAAGAACACGCTCGAGGGCGCCAAGGTCCGTCTGGCCGTCAAGGCCGGCAAGGAAGGCCGCCTCTTCGGTTCGGTCCAGACCGCCGATGTCGCGGACGCCGTCAAGGCTGCCGGTCTCGGTGATCTCGACAAGCGCAAGATCCACATCACCTCGCCCATCAAGGCGACCGGTGAGCACGAGGCGACGGTTCGTCTGCGCGACGACCTGACCGCCGTGATCACGCTGAACGTGGTCGCCGCGAAGTAACTTCTCGCGTCACGACGACGGATGCCGCGGACCTTCGGGTTCGCGGCATCCGTCGTTTCGTCTTTGTCTGAATTCTCTTGGCGGAGGACTTGACAAATCGCTCATAGCTTCCGTCCAGGTTTCGGATTTGTCCCCAACCCTGATGTGCGAACGCAACCTTCAAGGCTGACTTCAACCACATTCGCTCTCCACAGGGTGTTGGTGAATAAACTCCTGATCAACCGCCAAGAAAATTTCGAGGTGGATGGTGTTCCCGGGCGTTTTCCACAGGTGTTGTGCACAGGCGTGGCGGCGTTTCGCGGGATTCCTCCACAGAGTTATCCACAGCCGGGTTTGCGGGTGTCGGTGCCCGTGCCTAGCGTGGCCTGTGGCTCGGGGATCGAGTCGGGGAAGAGGGGCGCGGCATGTCGATCGCGGACATTTCGGAAGAGCGCCTGGGTGGATCGGGGCGCGGTCCTGAGCGGATGCCGCCGCACGACCTGCTGGCCGAGCAGAGCGCGCTCGGTGGCATGCTGCTGTCGAAGGATGCCGTCGCCGATGTCATCGAGACGCTGCGGGGTACGGACTTCTACGTCCCGAAGCACGAGCTGATCTTCGAAGCGGTCCTCTCGCTCTATTCGCACGGTGAGCCCACCGACGTCGTCGCCGTCACTGACGAGCTGATCAAGACGGGTGACCTGCAGCGCGCGGGCGGTGCGGACTACCTCCACTCGCTCACCTCGATCGTGCCGACCGCCGCCAATGCCGGCTACTACGCGTCGATCGTCAACGAGCGCGCTCTGCTGCGCCGTCTCGTCGAGGCCGGGACGCGCATCGTGCAGATGGGCTACAACGGGCAGGGCGAAGCGCTCGACCTCGTCAACAATGCCCAGGCCGAGATCTACTCCGTCACCGGTGCCGAGCGCGCCGAGGACTACGTGCCGTTGCAGATCGCCGTCGATGCTGCCGTCGAAGAGATCGAGGCGGCGCGCGGGCGCGACGGTCAGATGACCGGCATCCCCTCAGGCTTCGCCGGACTCGACCAGCTCACGAACGGTATGCACCCCGGGCAGATGATCATCATCGCTGCCCGACCCGCGATGGGTAAGTCGACGCTCGCACTCGACTTCGCGCGCTCAGCAGCGATCAAGCACAACATGCCGACGATCTTCTTCTCGCTCGAAATGGGCAAGAGCGAGATCGCCATGCGTCTGATGAGCGCCGAAGGCGCAATCCCGTTGCAGAGCATGCGCAAGGGCACGCTCGACTCGCGCGACTGGACGACGATCGCCGCGACGCGCGGTCGCATCAACGATGCGCCGCTGTATATCGACGACAGTCCCAACATGACGCTCGTCGAGATCCGTGCGAAGTGCCGACGACTCAAGCAGCGCGTAGGGCTCAAGATGGTCGTGATCGACTACCTGCAGCTCATGACGAGTGGCAAGCGCGTCGAATCGCGTCAGCAAGAGGTGTCGGAGTTCTCGCGTGCGCTGAAGCTGCTCGCGAAGGAGCTCCAGGTGCCGGTCATCGCGCTGTCGCAGCTGAACCGTGGCGCCGAGCAGCGTGCCGATAAGAAGCCGGCGCTCTCCGACTTGCGTGAATCGGGCTCGATCGAGCAGGACGCCGACATGGTGGTGCTCCTGCACCGCGAGGCGGCCTACGAGAAGGACAGCCCGCGCGCGGGCGAGGCCGATCTGATCATCGCGAAGCACCGTAACGGTCCGACCGACACGATCACGGTCGCCTTCCAGGGTCACTTCTCGCGCTTCACCGACATGGCGCCGGGCGACTTCGGGTAGTTGTAGGGTTTTTTTTGAGATGTCGATTTGGCAGGTGAAATGTCCACGCGGTGTCCATATGGACATTTCGCCTCCCGGGTGGATGACGTGGTCAGCTGCGGAACCGTGCACCTACCCGGGGGAGGGGCGTCTGATGCGGCTATGGGACTGTGCGGAAGGGGGAGCAGCTAAGCCGCCCTGTCGTGGGTTGCACATGAGCCCCTTTGCGGGCATCTTCACCGCGGCGGGGTGCACGGGCACTCCTCCTCGTCGCGGTATCTGACCACCGCTCGAGTGAAGAGGATGCGCGTTGGTCGCTCCGTTGCGGACTTCCGCGTCATGCGAGATGACGTCGTGCCGCGGGCTTAGCGCAGGATGCCGCGTTGTCTGGCTGTGGATACGGCTGCGGTTCGTGAGGTGACGGCGAGCTTGGTGAAGATGTGGGCGAGGTGGGATTTGACGGTGGTCTCGCTGACGAAGAGGTCTGTTGCGATGTCGGTGTTCGAGTGACCGGCTTCGACGAGCTTGAGCACTTGCATCTCGCGACTGCTGAGGTTCGCTTGGGGTGCCCGCATGCGGTTCAAGAGTCGTGAGGCGATGACGGGCGCGAGTGCGCTTTCGCCTGCGGCGGCGGCGCGGACGGCTGCTGCGAGCTCGTGGGGTGGGGCGTCTTTGAGGAGGTAGCCGCTGGCGCCGGCTTCCACGGCACCGAGGATGTCGGCGTCGGAGTCGTAGTTGGTGAGTATGAGGACGTAGGGTGCCGCGTCGAGGGCGCGGATACGTCGGGTGGCGTCGGCTCCGGTTGTTGCGGCTTGGGCGCCGAACTGGAGATCCATCAGTACGACGTCGGGGTTGCCGTGTTCTGCGGCGGAAACGGCTGCGTCGGGTGTGGCAGCTTCCGCGATGACGTCGATGTCTTCCTCGAGGGCGAAGAGAGCCACGAGCCCCGCGCGGACGATGGGGTGGTCGTCGGCGATGAGAAGCCGGATCATGTCGTCTGCTCCAAGGTGAGCTCGATGGTCAGTTGCGTTCCTTCGCCAGGGTGCGTGTCGAGGGTGAGGCTGCCACCGAGTTGTTCTGCGCGTTCGCGGGTCGCCTGGAGTCCGAACGAATCTGAACGACCGCGCGGTTCGAAGGCTGCCATGTTGGGGTCGAAGCCTTTGCCGTCGTCGGCGATGGTGAATTGCAGCCGTTCGTGATCGGCGTCGAGCGTGATTGTCACGGTGGTGGCGTCTGCGTGCTGGATGACGTTGGCGATGGCTCCCTGCGCGATTCGCAGCAGCGCCGTCTGGACGTGCATCGGTAGATCGATCGTGTCGGATACACGCACGTTGACGTGGAGTCCTTGCGCAGCCCATTGCGATTCGGCGAGTCTCCGCAGCGCTCGGCCGAGGCCGCGGTCGTCGAGGTCGGGTGGGGTGAGTTCGCGGATGAACCGGCGTGCATCAGCAAGATTGCTGGCCGCCGTGTCTCGGGCAAGCCGGATGT